>Ga0307517_10000629_pt1 | contig 60352 bp, 49 predicted proteins | sample 23_EM_MG_FD_194515 | JGI IMG/M metagenome (GOLD analysis project Ga0307517, IMG submission 194515) | Populus trichocarpa ectomycorrhiza microbial communities from riparian zone in the Pacific Northwest, United States - 23_EM | ecosystem: Host-associated > Plants > Roots > Unclassified | place...
TATTAATTTTGGTTCTTATTTTTATAATTGTTATTTGCTTTTCCCTTATCATTTTTTAATTGAAATTTTTTATCTATCAAATTTGGTCCTCATTCTTTTGATTGTTACTTATTTTATTTGAAATAATATATGAAATGTTAATTATTATTATTTTAATTTCTTCATCTTTCAATTTTTTTATTTTTTAGATTTGATCTCTATTATTTTGATTATTTTTTATTTTATTTGAGATAATTTATGAAATTATATTTTTTTTTCAATTTCATTCTCATTCAACCTTTTAATTTGTAAGATTTGTTCCTCATTATTTTAATAAACTTGAAAAAAATAAAACATTAATAAGTTATTTTCCAGCTCATTTTCCATGACATAACCAAACACTGAAAAATATTTTCCAACTTATTTTTCATTACACTACCAAACATCGGAAAATAATTCACTTTCCAAAAGGAAACTACTTTCCAGCAAACAAATGGGGCCCAAGAGTAGATCGGTACTCCGCTGTACTCCGCGAGACACCAAATTAATTTCTTTTTTAATGTAAAGACAAATGTTTAGACGAGGATAAATTTTTTTTTAAAAATAAAATAAAAATTCAAGAGTCAATTTATTATCTTTATTGAATTTAATAACCTAAGTTAATTAATAATATGATAAAAAACAACAAAATTAGAAAAATAAAAAAAATTAGCCCGGGTTAAGCTGGGTTAACCTGTAAAACTCGTGACCTGGCATATGAGATCAGAATAACCCCATAAAATGATGAAAATGAAAAAAAATCAATTGTAAAAAAAAAGACCTAAGCCAACCTAAATTAATCTTTCAAACCCTTGACCCAAATCTTGAGGTCGGAATCATCCTATAGTAGGCAAACTCAAAAAACTATGAAATTAAATTCTTGGTAAATGAAATCCCGATTAATAAAATGTTGCTCGAGGGATGAAGTTAAAAAAGAAAGTTCCAATAAAAAATGATAAAAAAAAACAAGACAAATATAAATTTAAAGAATAAGGATCAAATCTGACATAAAAATAAAATGAAATAAAATATTGAAGGATGCAATTAAACAAATAACTCAATTAAGAGGATGGTTAAAACAAAAAAAATCAAAAGAATGGATATCAAATCTGACATATAAAAAATCAAATGAGGATGAAATTGAAAGAAAAATTCAATTTCATAAATTATTTAGAATTAAACAAATAGAAATAAAAAGAAAATGAACCAAATCTGAAAAAAAAAAAACAAATTGAAAGGCTACTTTAAAATGTCTAGAGGCAAGCGTGGAAATCGGGAAGAGAGAGGAAATAAAGAAAGAAATAAATGATCACAGGTGTGAAATCTAAGATTTTTTTGTCACATGCATCACCTAAGAATGAAGGAGATCCATGGGAATTAAAAAGCTATTGTGGAAGCTAGAGTTTAGCTGTTAGACGACGTCATACACATTGTTCGAATAACACTAGTGTACCATGAACGTCCACGTGTTCTACATGCACAATCAATTTTTAAATATAAAATAATATTTTATATATGGTAAAATACTAATTTTTCACTGATCAAATGTTATAACAATAAAAAAAATCATAATGAAAAGACCAGAAAACCTCTAGACCTAAGTTAAAGATAATTTGATTTGAATAGTAATGTGATCATTTTACCGTGCTTTGAAAATGAAAAAAGGCGAGAACCCCCTTACCCACCAACACATAATTCTTTGCCTAAGAGGGTATATAAGTATTTTACTGTGAAAAAGACAACAAAAAAAATGAAGCCCAGGCCAAATTGTTTTGTTAATAAGGTAAAATGATAGTTTCACTGTTTTAATCCATAATGTTAGTGAGTCTAGAGCAATAGTAAAAAAGCTATAGTAAAACATCTACTCTTTTTAGTTTCTTTTAATTAACTTTTACATCTTGGTCAACCATGTAGAAAAAATTATTTGGTTAATTAAATAACTTTTGCCTTTTATATTAGGTCTTACACATAATTCTATTTTAACCTTAGTTTTATAGAAGTTAAAATAACTTGCTTTTTATGAAGATCTATTTTTTTTATTTATTTTTCATGCAAAAATCCATATCACAACAGTTTTAACCAAATATGTTTTTTTATACCTACTTTTTTTAAAACCTCAACTAAAAATGTTTTTCTTAAACCTACTCTTTTTTTATTTAAATTGTGATACAAAAGCTATCACAATGTCAAACACATACTAAGATGATTGACATGCGCTCCGTCCTAGGTTGGAATAATTTTTTCTTAATGTAAAAATAAATAAATTTAGGCATTGTTAAAGTATTTTTTAACAACAAAAAATCTTAATTATTAAAATTTTTTTTTGTTAAGATATTTTGCAGAATGGCTTTTTCATAGAACTGCATATTTTTTTTTGTAATATATGTTTTAATTACATTATATGCATGTATATAAAATAACCTTGATTAGTAAGAGTTGTTAGTTGAAACTAATAGCTATAATTTTTGCACTTATTTAAATTTCCAATAATAATAGGACTATGCAAATAGAAATTGATTGAGTGTTTAACATTATTTTCATTTCTATTATATGTGTTAGATTATTATTTGTTTAATTTAGAATAGAGTGACAATAAAAGTCATTTAAACTGTACTAGATACTAATATTAGTAATTGGTGTCAATAGCAATTGATATGCTGCATCTAAGAGTATTATTGTTAATTTGAACCATAGAGACAAATTAAGTAAAAAGAATTACAATGTTTGGCATTGTAAGATTGTGTATCTCCTAGAAGAGTAAGAAATGCTGGAAACAATCACACAATCGATGGTTGAATCTAAGCAAGACAACACTGCTCAACATAGACTTGATATAGAAGCATATGAAGCCTATAAGCGCAAGGATCATGTAACTCACATTCTAGTATTGAGTAGCATGAGAAATGATATAATGCTACGTTTTGAAAGACATCGTTCAACCCAAACAGTTTGGGATGCAGTGAATGTTCAATATAGAGGAACCTCCACTACTAGACTTTGTCAGTTAACCCTTAAATTTGATGGTTACCAGAAGCATCAAAATCAGATGATGAGGTAACATCTTACAGTCATGTCTAACATGATTAGTGAATTGAGGTGTGTTGGGTATGAGATGACTGATGAACAACAAGTCCAAGTTATGATTCGCTCTTTGCCAAGCAATTAGGAACACAAATGTGTTAACCTTACCCATAATGACAATATTAAGACTTCTGATGATATTGCTCGTTATGTTGAGCTTGAAGAAAATCGACTTCTTGCTGAGAAGCTTGTAAACGAGGCTTTCATATTTGAGACTAAGATGTAAGGAGTAAATGACTTTGGACGTAAAAAAGGCAAGAGTGAAGATCCCAAAAATGACAAGAGAGGAATAGAAGCAAGTTATAGTAGATAGAAGCGCATGAGTGAGAAACACGACAATAAGAAATGCAAGAATATGAGTTGTTTGAATTATGGTAAACCTGGTCACTTTTCTCGTGATTAAACTAATCCATAGGTAATGTTTAACCACAATCATCCCTCTAACTTATACGTTAGAAGTTGCTTAGTGGTTGTTGAATCTTTTTCTTTTTGCACTATAAACTTAGGAGCAATCGACCACATAGCAAATGATCAAACAATCTTTATGGAATTTTATTGAATTTTAAAGGGAAGCAGATGCATATACATGGGGAATAATGCTTTTGCTGCTGTGCTTGAGATCGGTACTTGTAAACTGGATTTGTGGGGCAGTCGCACACTCTATCTTCATGAAGTACTTTATGCTCCAGAAGTTCAAAGAAATCTAGTGTTTGTTCTTGTTTTACTATAATTAGGCTTTTATATTGTATTTGTTGGTTGTTGTGTGAAAATATATCTGAATAATATTTTTTATAATTCTAGTTTTGTATTAAATGGTTTTATGGTGTTGGACACCGTTAATGTATTTATCAAGGATGATGCTTCTATTTATATTGTTTGAAGTTCTAGCACTACTAGTAATAGTGATCTTGTAAATTGGCATGCTAGATTAGAACACATTGGGCAAGACCAATTACATAGATTGACAAGAGCTAGTTTTTTTGGATCACTTATTGAAGTATAATTGCCTGTTTGTGAGTATTGCCTTACTAAAAAAGCAACTAGATTACCATTTGGCAAAGCTAAAAAAGCTAGTAGTCCATTACAACTTATCAATTTAGACATTTGTGGCCCAATGAATGTGAGGGCAAGATATGGTGTGAATTATTTCATCATATTTATAGATGATTTCACATGATTTGGTCATGTTTATTTGATCTCACACAAGTCTGAAGCATTGCATTACTTCATTCGATACACCAAGTTGGTGGAGAATAAACTAAACACAAAGATCAAAACTTTAAGAACCAATTAAGGATATAAATATCTATCTGAACAATTTTTTTTTTAAATGTGATGAATATGGTATAGCTAGATAGTTAACTATTTCTTATACTTCGCAACAAAATAGTGTAGCAGAAAAGAGGAATATAACCCTCTTTGACATGGTTAGGTTAATAATGGTGCATGCTAACTTACCAGTTTCCTTTTGGGAAGATGCATTATTGACTATTGCCTATATACTTAATCGTGTGCCCTCTAAATTCGTCTCATCCATCATGTATGAACTATGGAATAACGAAAAACCTAATATAGGTTATTTGCATCCATGAGGGTGTGCAATTTATATTCACAATAATTCTCATGAATATGAGAAACTTGGTCCTAGGGGGAAGATGTGTATCTTTATAAGATATTCTGAACATTCCAAATAATTTTTATTTATTGGTGAAAAAGCTGATGGAAGAGTGATGGAGATTGAGTTGCGTGATGTTGTATTATTAGAAAAGGATTTCCAACGACAGGTGAGGTTAATAAAGATTTTCAATTATATGAAATGGAAGATTTAGACGATAGCACAACATGCCATTTAGTAGAAGACTTAGAGGAAACTCTTAATCCTCTTGGAAACAGTGGGATTGAAATTTTATCTATTCCTACTCTCATGGAGCAAAATTAGGAGCAATCTTAACCTCGTAGAAGCATTCGTGAACCAATTCCTCGTTGTTGATTTAAGATTAAGGGGGAAACGTTCATGATTGCTCCACAAGATGATGAAGAGTCTTAAAGCAAGAGAATGGATTAAAGCTATAAAAGAAGAAATGGAGTCGATGAAAACTAATCAAGTTTGAGACTTGGTCAATTACTATCAGGACAAAAATCCATTGGAAATAAATAGGTTCTTAAAATTAAACATAAGACAGATGAATCAATAGAATGTTTTAAGGCTTGACTGGTAGCGAAAGGCTACACTCAAGAAGATACATTCTCACTAGTTGTGAGGATTACTTCAATTTACCTCATTTTAGCTACAGTCGCACATATGGACTTGGAGTTATACCAAAGGATGTTAGAACTGCATTTCTCAATAGAGAACTAAATTAGGAGATCTATATAGATCAACCTTTAGGATTCAAATCTAAAGGATAAAAGCGCAAAGCATGCAAGCTTAAAAGATCCATATATGGTCTTAAGCAAGCTTCTAGACAATGGAACGTCAAATTTTATCAAGCTATCCTTAATAATGGTTTTACGATGATGAAAGAAGACTATTGCATGTATTTAAAATGTTCTAACAATAATTTTATAATATTGTCCTTATATGCCGACGACATTTTAATAGCTAGAAATAACAAAGAAATGACTGATACTACTAAAAGGTGGTTATCAATAAAATTTAAAATGAAAGACATAGGTGAGGCCAACTATGTTCATGGTGTGAAAATCATAAGAGATCGTGCTAAAAGGCGTTTTGGTTTATCTTAAGAGACTTACATCAAAAAGATGTTAGAGCACTATTATATATAAGATAACAAACTAATGAACACCTCTGTTGATAAGAGCTTGAGCCTAAACCTGAACCGTGATATGTGTCCCAAGACTTCAAAAGAAAAGGAGAAAACATCCATAGTACCTTATGCCAATGTCGTCAGTAGTTTGATGTATGCAATGAGGTGCACACGTCCTGATATATGTTATGTCATTGGATTACTTAATCGATATCAATCGAACCTTAGTCAGAAACACTAGATAACAGTTAAAAGGATTCTATGATATCTGAAAGGAACTTCGAATTACATGCTATGTTACCAAGGAAAGAAAGATTTATGATTGATTGGTTAGTCAGATATTGATTGGGGAGGACATGTTGACCAGTCCAAATCAACTTCAGGATATGCTCGCCTAATGATAGTGCAATGTGCAATACTATGAAGGAGTAAGAAACAATCTTACATAGCTTTATCAACAATGGACGCTGATTATATAGCTTGTTCCGTAGTAACACAAGATGATGTTTGGTTAAAGAGTTTCATGCATCATTTGAAAATTGTCAAATCAGCGTCAAACCCAATAACATTTTACCGTGATAACACTGCTGCAGTAGCTGTGGTAAAAGATCCAAAATATCATGAAAAGACCAAACACATCAAGGTGAGATATCACTATATTAGAGATGCAATTACTAAACATGATGTGATCCTAAAACACATTTCTATAAATTCTATGATTGCAGATCCACTCATAAAACCAATAGTAATGGATGCATTTGTTAGACATGAGATCCATCAGCCTACATAGAATGTAATTGTCAATATAACTAGTTTTAAGGATCATATAAAGGTTTACAATGATTGAATAATGAATAAATTCCATTAGAATATCATGTTATTCATTATTTGTTTTATGAAATATACTATGCGTATCCTATAGTACAATTTGTTAAAGTATGTCGATATACTAAGATTGACTCACTCACATGAGCAATCACCTTTAGCGTTTGTAAGGTGAGTAGAGATTATATTATTTGAGTTTTAATACTCAATAAGGGACTTGGGCCTAGTGGGAGCAATTTGAACTCAAAGCAATTATGAAGAAGTCGTCATGGTTAGGACCAAGATGAGGTTCTTGAATAAAAAAATCAACACAAATAAATCCCCACCATTCATGTGTTATGATTTAAGCCGAATGGAATTATTTATCTGACACTAATGACAATGAGCAAATGAGAATTTTTGATTTGACGTCTATATTTTTTATGACAAGATTAAGACTCTTATAATATATTTCATCTAACAAGGAGAGCAACAACATACACTCTTTTTCTATATATAAGAAAAGAGTAAGCTTCACTATATGATGTATTTCATACTACATGTGCTAACGCCTTTATAGGAATAATGAATGGATCCCTACTTCTTTATTATGTGAGTCCTAGAGATCTTGTGTAAGATCTCAATATCTTACCCTTTGTGACTTTTGACTGTATCATGAGGTGATGCGTAAATGTTCGCTATTTTAAGACTGTATCCTATGGTCATGGAATGATTCGACTTAAGGAATACTCCTACGAAAGTAGTTAATTCAGATTTGACTGATATAGAAGAGAGAAAAATTAATTTTTTTTTCTACATCTGTTACTTGTATTCACCGACCAAGATCATATCACTTGAATGAATTTGATATGATTTATGCAAGCCCCAAACCCAAGCCCAATTAAGCCTAAACCTAACCTAAGTTAACCTAGGTATATAAGGAGAAGTTGGAAGAGAATTATTTTTTCTCTTCTAATTCTTGTAGTTGTCGTGACCCTCTCTTCATCAAACCAAGAATTTTAGTTTTTGATCTTGAATTTTTAGGTTCAAGAAAGGTGGAAGTAATAAGTAAGTGGTTTTCTCTAATGTTATTTTTTATTATGGTTTGTTTATGGAAGGATTAAAGAAGAGATTAGGGTTTATAAAGATTTAAAATTTATGTTGTTAAGATTGATTTATGATTATTATGAGTTAAAGGTTAAATGATTGATTTTGGGTGTGTTGTTAGAAATAAGAATTTGTGAATTGATTTGTTATGGGTTAAGGAATTTGATTCAACTTTTCTAGAAAATCTGAACAAAATGGTCTTGAAGTTGAAGATGATAAAATTTTATTTTGCTATGTGATTTATGAAAATTATAGTTTAGTCCCTAAACTTTGAAAAATTATAATTTGACCCCTAAATATATTTTGGGATTCTGGGAAGTATTATTATGAGGTTAAGGATGATAATCTCAGTTTGATAATGGATTTGTAATATTTTTAATTTGGTCCCTTAATTTTGGAAATTTACATTTTAGTCCCTGAAATTTAATAAATTACAGTTTGGTCCTTGGTTCATTTCTGGACGGAATCGAGTATGGTTTATGGGTAAAATTTCAGTATGTTTATATATTTACAATTTGGTCCTCCAATTTTGATAACATTATAGTTTGGTCCTTGGTTCATTTCTGGACAGAATTGATGATGGTTTATGGGTGAAATTTCAGTATGGTTATGTATTTACAGTTTGGTCCTCTAATTTTGATACCATTATGTTTTGGTCCCTGTTTTTGGAAAATTGTCTTTTAGTCTCTAAACTTAGAAGACTAAACCTGGTTTTCCTTTATGCATCAGAATATTTTATTTGTGTTGTTTTGGATTGTTTTTTAGTATAGTCTGTATATTTGTTGTAGGTTTTCCTAACGATCCTTAATAGAATTTTCGAGTTTTTAATTTAATATTCCTTTTAGTTCTATATTTTATGGGTGAGTGAGATAATATTTAATATGCATGTAATATAAATAAATATGTATGTTGATTATCTGATGAGTACAACTAGTTAATTTTTTGAATATTTATATATGTTGCTTTATATTCCTAGTATTCATCTATTCTTGAATTTGCACTCGCATCAGGTTGAACTAAATTTTATTCGATATGATATACATTGCTTTGATAATTATGTGAATATCTATTATGTTTTGATATAGGACTTGTAAGTAACTCCATGCTAACAGAGAGTAGTTAGTTTATGTGTACATATTATTTTGTATACCTAGCTGGTGAGAGAGACATCAGCCTGTGGCGACTAATTCTCCCACAGTGGTCACATTTGGGTGTCATATGGTCGTCTTGGGGTGTTATCTGGTCACTTTCGGGTGTCATTTGATCTCTGACATGTATTCCACTACTTTATGTAATATGCTTAATATGAATACGTATATCAAGATAAATCGACTTGCAAACTATTAATATCTAAAATATATATTAAATGTTATTCTCTCACCGAGTTGGTTGAATTGACCCCTCGTTTCTAATTTTATTTCAGGTTCTTAGTTTCTGTTAGCATGTGGACTTTGTTAAGTGTTTCTGCTTTTTCAGTTTTAGTTGGTATGCCTTGCTTATTTCAAGAGGCTTTCCTTTTAGTTTTGATTTGATGTCTTAGAAGCTCTACTATTATCATGTTTTAATTAAGTTTGGATTTTGACAATGTAATGAGCATTATGGATTATTATTTTTGTTTTAATTATTGATAAGAAGTTTTGAACTATCATTTGGTTTCATTAGTTTTGAATAATATAATATTTTTGAAGATTATAAAATGCTGCGTATTTTTAAATAACTTGTTCTTTTGAATAATATAATATTTTTGCCGATCATGGACCCGAGAATTGGGTCGTGACAATTTAGAATACTTGTAATTGTAAGGATATATTGAGCATGAAATCTTTGAGGGATTAAATTATATTCAGTCATGTGTAACTAAAAATGTTTGGGGTTATAGAAGTGCACTTTAAAGAGTAACTGATTTTGAGGTTGATATCTCTTATATGACCTATATAAAGTTTCTATATTGGAGCTCTTTTCATTTAGGTTGCACAATCTATTCGCCTGTATAAAATTCTTGTGCAAGTTTGAATTATAACGTATTAGATAAATTTAGTCTTTCATAAGCGAGTGAAAGATATTGGTTTTTGGGTTACATCTGGTTTGCCCGTATAGTATGAGCCTGATTCAAGAATTTAGAGGAGGTGTGAAGCAGTTACAACTGCTTCACACAGTTACTAAAAGAAGTAACTGTTTCCTGTAGATTTATAAATAGGGCCATAACCCATATTAAAAAAAGATGATGCAAAAAATATAATTGTTCTATCTTTTTTTTTCTAGATTTAACTTTCTGAATTAACTTGATAAAATTTATAAAGACGTTTATGCTATGAAATATCTTTTTAATTTTAGTAACACTGAAGCAATTGATCTTCAGTAGCAAAAAAAAAAAGAAAAAGGAATTATCCAATCAGCAGTAAATTTTCTTTATACTTCAGTTTGAATAAAATTTAACCATGTAGTTTAGCTCTGATTAAAATTTGAGATGAAGATTGCGGACTTTCAATTTACTGCCCTTCTAAAATAGCTCATAGCTTTATTTCCACGCCTGTTATAAAAGTGACATGTACGAGTGCATGACATGCAGCATAAGAATATACAACACTTTGAAGAATTATGATGTATAACATTTTATTTTGTTAAAACTTTGTTTTAATCTGCTAAATTTGTTGGATATTTTCATTTCTCTCAGGAAACAAGACACAAGAATTCTAATTGATGCAATACTCGGATGATAGTAGAAAGCGTGTGCTTAAACAATGAAAAGGTTGCTGATGTCCAACCATTTTCTCATATATATTTTCATAATTGTACAGGTTTGTTTTCCTCGCTGTTAATCACAATTGAATGCAGTTAATATATAATTTACAGCTTGATTATTAGAATCGCTTTGATAACTTTTTCTAATTTGTAAATTAACATGTTCTTGATATATATGTCCAAGAAAATTGAACAAACTGGACGGGACAGACTTCTATGATTCATCTTCAACACTGAGAGCCTTTCCTGAACTGTGACGTAGGTTGAACAGTCACTGCTTCTGCAGCTTTCTTGTGTAAATTCCCATTGGATTCTTACAATGCTAATAAGGAGTAGTAGGCCAATGCTATTGGCATGGAAATGAGCATGCCAAATATTACCCTGCAACCAAAACAAACATATAATACTTTCAGGAAAAGAAGAAGGAGGAGTTGAGGGAAGGGAATGGAAGGATGTTGGATAATAGAGGAATGCAGTGAAGCATTAGTTACCCTGTGCTCAATGTATCCGGATGAACGTTGTACTCTTTTGCAAAGACGAATGGAACGATCCCTTGAGGAAGAGCTGCCTGGATTACAAAACACATTGTTTAACATTCTATCATAGTAATTGATAAAATGAAACAAATCTATGTACCTGCACAATTGCCACTTTGAGCACTGTTCCCTTTAGTCCAACAGCAATGGAAGCGACTGCAATTAGAGCAGGCCCTACGATGAACTTCATTGCCATGGCTACCATTGCCATTCGGATTCCACATGCTATTATGCTGGGCCGCGATGCCATAAATAGACCTGTTGAGCATTTGGATGGAATGAGTAGAAATTCCCTCTTATGAGTTCTAGTAACAAGAAGTTATTGATAATTTATAGTCATACCTAAGCTGAACATTGCCATACCAAGCCCTCCTGTTGACAATATCCTTACGGATTTATCAACAATGTCCGGCAAGTTCACTCCCCACCTAAGACAGAGAAAAGCCTTGTAACATCAGTAGTAATAAGAGCAAGCTGTCTCAAGTATAGTCTCATTGTAATATCATCAAGAATTGATTTTGCAGATGTACCGAGAGTGTATGCTTGCCCAGATAAGAGCCACCAAGGTAGCGTAAAAGTTTGGATTGCTCATTAGCTTCCTTCCCACCGTCAAAAGAATGACCATGGCTTTGACTTTCCTTGTTCTTCTTTGCACTCCCTCATCGTCTTTGTGTTGTGCTTCTTGAAGAGCCTCTAGATCCCCTTAACATAGAAATGAAAACCATATGTGCTGGAGGACATTAAAATATATCTAGAAACAAAAAAACAGAGTCACATCATGTATGTATGAATATGAATCAGACAGCTTGTTAATTACTGCTATACTTATTAGTCAATAAACATGCAGTACCTTAGTTAACCATATATCAGTATTTCCTGGAAAATGTCCATGAATGGATCTTTCAAAGAGCATAAACAAAAGAAATGGACAGAGAGCAGAGATGTTTTCAGGGTTATCTTCTACTCCAATATATTAATTAAGGCTGGCTGAACAGGATTGGAATTGAATTACGTAGCTGGTGATCTATGCATTTGGTACTGTTCATACTTTGGGTTTATTATTATTTATCATCGATGAAGGGAACACAAATACCTGTGGATTCTGAAGATGGTGCCACAGTGGCTTCCTTGGTGGCATTGAGCTCAAACAGAAACAACAACAAATTGTACCAAATTAGGCTTTGCAGGCCAACTATCTGTGAAAGAAGTGGCTCTGCCTCAGCCCCATGCATAGCCCTCAGAAGTGGAATCCCCAGAATCAAAGTGTTGGGCAATGTTGAGAGGGAGAGACCAGTGATGATCCAATTCAACCGTCCGCGAGAGCTGATTTTGGCGAGTGCTGTGAGCACTAAAAGGGCTAGTAGTTTTTGAAGAAAGTCGGCAAATATAAGTTTCAGGTTCATTTTGTATGGATTGATACCAGAGATAACTTGGAATGATAATAATGGGATTGAGAATTTGGCAACAAACTTGTTTATGCCTGCACACTGATCTGGTGTAAAGAGCTTCCACCATTTCACAGAGATGTACGCCAATATCATGGCAAAATATAATGGAACTGTGGCTGTCACCACATGATAGACATCAGCTGCAGAAATCATGGCAACCAGGGATTCAAGGATTGTGAATAAGTGCTGCTTTAGTTTTCTTTTTCTTCCAGTGAGAATCCTTTGTAACAAATCTCTTTTTATATGCTCTGCCAGATTATGAAAAGTTGGGCTAGCATCAACTGCTTTGATAGAAGCCTCATTAAAAAGTCTTTCCTAATTACCAGAATGACCTTAGCTTCTGCCTCTTTCATGTCAGGAAGCAAACATGATTTATGCTTTTTCCCCCCATTGAATTTCTGATTATTCTAGCCTTTTGCATGTTGCCAGTTTTGCTTATACCTCTACAATTATAGTAGATGTATACTTGGTTTTGCCTGTTGTCTTGGTTTTATTTTTTTCCCACTGTGTTTTTTGTAATTTTATTGTTTTTTTTATATTATTTAAATTATCATTTAAACCAATAACTCGAGGTTTAGATTTTTTTAATATTGTACTTTTTTTATGTAATTTTTTTTCTTGACTTGCAGAGTAACATATCTAGTCGAAAAAATTAAATTACAAATTACAAATTTCCTCAATTTTTGTTAGAAAACGGTATTCTAAACAAGTTTGTGCTAGTCATAATGTATTATGGGAATCTTTCTTGTAAATGAAAGGACATGGTATTTTTGTCATATAAGTCAATAGATAGATTCCTCCTTCCCTCTTGCTACGACTTTAAGCAAAGAAGGGATGTAGCTAGGCTGACACTTGTATATATAAATCTAAATCTTGTTCAACAGGCTTTAATTTTCAAAAACTTGATCTAAAAGAACAAAATTCTTTGTTTTTTTTACCCCATTTTGACCATGCACACCTCCATTCTTTGATTGTGGCCACATAATCTAAATTTAAAGTAGAGGGTATGTGCCTAGCTAAATTTAGTCTTAGGGGGAGGAGGAATAAAGAAGCAAATTGCAAGGGAAGTAATACAAGTACTGTGTTTATGGCAGTGGCAAGGAAGAATTTGGCTAAGTATGGTCAAAAGTGTGAGAATAAGTGATGTGGGGAATTCACTTTAAAAAATGTGAAATTTTGCCTAAAAGACCTGTTGTCTCTTTCTTCAAGTTGTCTTTGTTACCAGAAAATGCAATACTTGAGGCCCATTTTCTCGCCCTCCATGCCTGTCTTGCACAAAATAGGTGAATATATGTGCTGGTGACTTGCTAAGAATTCCACACGTTATACCTTGGCTTTAATGATTGACAAGAAGGATCTTACATTCGTAGCTTTTGCTTAACACCAAAAATTTTAAGCCCTCAAGTCTTTGTTTAGATTTTTAATTCTTTTTATATTACTATATCCAGTGCACATTTATGTTGAAATTTTTCTGCATATTTATATATTTAGCTGAGAATTTCTGAAATCAAGTAGGGTTTTTTTTAAAAGTAATTTCTTAAATATTATAGTCTAAATAAACACCACGACCCAAATTAATATAGCTTCACATCATTATTAATTATGCTTAAAATTCATTTGTCCAAGAATATAGAGAATAGTAGAATAAGAGCAAGATGTTACTTATGTAAGCTTTGGCTAGAACACCTCCTTAATACCTATGTAGAGTCTACGTACGTTAAGATTATGCTGTTCGCCTTTTCATTCTTGTCTCCTTGGTAGTTGATGATTCTAATTCTAATCCATCTACAGCTCTACCAGAAAAATTAGTAAATATAAACGGAAACGTCAATAAATTTTTTTTATAGGTATACTGTAATGATCTTTATTGATAGAAATTTTCATTCTTATATCTATCAGTAAATACCGATAAAAATATTTTATCGGTATATACTGAAGAAATGACATAGGATATTATAGTGGGATTCAAAAAAGCAAATCATATGGTGACGTGATATTTTTATTAATAGAATGATCGACAGAGTTACTAGCGGAATAATTTCATCAGTAATGTCATCGGTGATATTTAATTTAAGACTTGACGATTAACCCTCCTCCCCCAACCCCATTTTTCCTTCTTCCTTGTGCAATTTTTCTATAACAAACAGCCCTCTCCCCTCAATGTCAACACAATTCAACCTCTCACAACAAATCCGGCTACCACAATACTCAGTTTGTCAGCATTCGTGTTTTGTTAAGGATTCTCCACTTTAAGTAAGCAAATCTACCATTTTTTTATTTGAAATCAATTTTAAATGTTGATTTTTTTGTATATTTTTTGTAGTTTATGTACTTTGTTTGGGTGTTTAGTTGTTTTATAGTTTTTTTTTCATACAAATTTGTTGTATGGATTTATGATTTGTAAATGTCAGGGTTTATTTTAGATTTTGTAAAATTATATTTGTTTGTAAATTGATACTTATGTTGAATTTTTGACTTAGGTGTTTTGTGATGAAATAAATAATGGCTTATTTAATGGTCTCGTATTATATTTTGTCAATTTTATTGCCAAGTTGAAATTTTCGGTAAATGTGTAGAAATTTGAATTATGTAGATAGTCGATAATGAATTAAGAGTACTATTAAGATAGATTGAATAAGTTTGAGCTAAACCAATATTTTTGCAAATTATTTAGTTAACATAGTTAATTAATACGTGTTGTCATCATTATTTTATATAAGTTTGATATAAGTAATGGATGATCATTCATGGATGTATAAAGATTCACCCCAAGGGTTGCGAAGGATGAATTATTGTAATGAGGTTCATAGTTTTATTAATTATGCACTATATAATTCAAGAAATATTAGTAGAGGGGGTATTAGATGTCCATTTAGGTTTGATATAAGTAATGGATAATCGTTCATGGATGTATAGAGATTCACCTCAAGGGTTGCGGATGATGGATTATTGTAATGAGGTCCATAATTTTATTAATTATGCATTATCTAATTCAAGAAATATTAGTGGAGAAATATTATTATAATGATGGTATTAAATGTCCATGTAGGAAGTGTAAAAATAAAAAGTTTCTCGATCCAGATGTTGTAACGATACATCTTCTACAAAAAAGGTTCATGGAGAAATAAATGTATTGGTATACACACGGAGAACCATATGTTCCTTATAATACCATAGTAGAAACGATAGTTGGGTCAACTTCTAGTTTTAGTAATGTGTATGGAGTTCTAGATGACAATAGTAATCCTTATAAGAATATGGTTATGGATGCGATGAGAATGAATCATGGTCATATCGGTCAATGTCCAATCGTAAACGAAGAACCTAATGCAGACGCGACCAAATTTTTTGATCTTTTAAAAGATTCTGACAAACATTATAGGATAGTTGCACAAATCACAGTAAGTACATGATGAAACCTCTCAGTTTAGGATACTAGAAAATTAACACGTGTCTAAACTTCTACATGTTGTATTACCTTAAAAATACAGAGTTGACCGAGTGCAGAACATATGGACATTCTCGTTATAAACCCATGACTGGTAGGGTAAGGACTCTTGTCACATACAGAAAACTTATATACTTCTCAATCACATCTACATTACAGAGGTTATTCATATCACCAAAGACTATTGAGCACATAATATGGCACCAATCACATGATGTGTTAGATGGAGTGATGGTGCACCTTTTTTTATGGTGGAGCCTAGAAACACTTTAATAGTGTGCATCCTCAATTTTTAGTGGAGACAAGGAACATGCATCTTGTGTTATGTATAGACAAATTCAATCTATTCGGGTCATTTGCTGCTCCTTATTCTTGTTGGTCTGTGATACTCATGATTTACAACTTGCCACCAAGGATGTGTATGAGACCGGAGTTCATGTTTTTATCTATGGTTATACCTGGTCCTAATAGTCCAGGTCAAAATATAGATGTTTGTTTTTTTATCATTGATTGATGAGTTAAAGCAATTGTGGTCATTCAGAGCTTTGACTTGTGATGTATTGAGGAAACAAAATTTTATGATGAATAGAGCTTTGATGTGGACTATCAATGATTTTATAGCTTATAGAATGGTTTATGGTTAGAGCATGCATGAAAAGCTAGCACGTTCATATTGTATGATAAATAACAAGGCATTCATGCTAACAAACATCGGTAAAATGTCTTTTTATGACTGCCACCGGCGGTTCTTATCAACAGATCACAAGTTCATGAAGGACTTTTTTGTTGACAGAGTTAAAAAGGATGTTGCACCATTGCTTCTTTTAGGTGAAGAATTGTATAACGTGTTATCGGAGTACGGTGACATTGTGTTTTGGTTTGACCTACAATTGGGTAAACTGAAGTATTTTCTGCGAGCTTCCTTATTGGAAGATCAATCTCATCCGCCATAACCTTGATGTCATGCACATAGAAAAGAATGTATTTAGGAACATTTTCAACACAGTTATGGACGTGAAGGGGAAGACAAATGACAACATCAAGGCTAAAATAAATATAGCTTTCTTTTGTCACCGTAAAAATATGAAGTTGGTTTATGTTGGGTCACGAGTCGTAAAGACAAAAGCCAACATCGCCTTAGATAATAATGCATAGTTACTGATACAACCATATTATTCAATAATTTTACCCATATATACCTAGTATTTTGTCCATGTTTTGAAGGCACTTTTGGATGTAATATTTGAAAAGGAGTAAATTAGAGATAAAATTCAGACCATCTTCCAACCCGTGTCGAATATTGGTAGATTTGACTTCTAGTCGATGTTTTTTCTAGAATTTGAGATGTAGAGGTTGAAATGAGGTGGTTCTAGTGGCATTAGAAAGCTAATATCCATACATTTTTATACATATATGGCAAGAAAAATAAAAAAGAAAGGGCATGGAAATCACAGCCTTCAAAGACAAGTATTGCATTCTGCCAGTTTTGACCTTCGACCATTTCGACTTGAATATCTTGAGTTTGAGAAGTTCATTTAATGCAAACTTAATTTTGTTGGATTCCTAACTCAACGACCTATCAAACTATCAAATTGCAGCAGAAAAAAAGAAGCTCATATGAGATAGATATGATTTTCCAAGACAACCTATGAATTCTACCAGTAGACAGGTTTTGTGAAGAAACAAGTCCAACTTACTTCCAAAGCATCCAAACTGACATGGGAATTATTTCTTCGTATGCAAAAGATCTTTATATGGAAAATTAATTTTCTAAGTTTAAAGTCAAAGCTTGAAGATTTTATGCAAGACTAGTTTTTTTTCTTTTTAGAAAAATAGTTATTGTACTACTTCAATGTAGATTGTCTAGTTTGGAAAGGATTATTTTTTAAAGGATACAAACGGATTGGAGGGGTGTGGGGATTAGAGTTTCCTATAAAATAAAAAAAGAGAGAAAAAAAAGAGAAGAGGGCGACCAAAAAGAAGAAGAAAACTCTCACCATTTTCTCTTATACCTAAAATTATGTTTTCATCTTTTTTTTCTCTTTCTTAGTTTTTCGATAGACATGCAAGGCGAAATTATTTGTCTTGGTTGAAAGGATACAGAAACCTCCAGATTTTAAAAACTGTGAGATCTATTCTATCTTTTCTTTTTAGTTTATATGATGAGTATGAAAGTTTTTCTATGTTTATTTTATATGATTGTTTAGTTTGATTCTTAGAGCAGACTATAAGTTATTATTCTAAACCAATCTATTACTAAGTTTGCTATCAAAACCAGAGTTGTGATGTTAAACATGTGAAGCGACTAGATTTAATAATTATAGCGGATTTGTGTTGTTAATCTTAGGGAAAACATTCAATTAAATTGAACATAAACTATAGACAGTTATGTTGTCTAGATTTATCAACCTATCTAGTTCTTAAGGTTGCCATTGAATTATATTATTAGTGTGCACACTGTGGTTGTTTAATGATTAGGGTTAGTTACACTGTAGATCAGTTAACTAACTAATGTTAAGGAAAGAAAGATATTTAGAATATAAATTGATGTATCATTTCAATGATCAATTTTGATTTTTATAGGTGGACGTTTACTTGAGATGAAGGTTTTTCTCTTAATAGGTTTCTGTTTATTTAATTTAGTTTGATTATTTTATTTTGTTTACCATAACATAACCTAGATAACCTCAAAACCCCCCAACATTAAAACATCTAGCATAAAAACCTAAACTAGATCTTTCTCGTGGGATTGATCATTTACTTGCTCTATACTATCTTATTTGTTTAAGCTAGGGTAATTAATTTATGTGACTGCAATATTACAATAGTTACTTGTTTACCAATAGCTTAAAAGTCTGTATTTTTTTGATGGATATGCCTCAAACTTATCAAGGTTGATGAATTTAAAGAATTACAGATTGTATGGAATGAAGAGCCATGACTATCACATGATAAGCAAACACTCATTCCATTAGTTTACCAGAATTTTTTACAAAAGGAGATATGAGATGCATTCACAAAGATTAGTAACTTCTTTAAAAATATACACTCCAACAAGTTGCTGACACAACACATGAAAAGGCTTGAAACTAATATCACTCAAACAATATGAAAACTTGAGATGATATTCCCTCTATCATTTTTCGATTCAATGAAGCATTTATCCATACAATTACCATTTGAGGTAAAAGTTGAAGGCCTAGTCCAATATATATAGATGTATCCATTCAAAAGGTTAGGGTTACACATGCATCATAATTAAAATTTTATTATCTTTGTTTGCATATTTCAAAACATTCATTTAATACCATACAAGTACTTGTTCAACCTAAGAGAGAAGTAAAAAACAAGGCACATATTGAGCTTCGATATGCAAAGCTTATATTGTTGAAGAGATCTCAACATTTATCTCATACTATTTCAAGTTTCAATTGAGAACAAGAATCAACCGCATTGCAAGGTATGATGATGGTGAGGAAGTGCCTTCGAGTGGGAACTTGTCAATATTCTCTCATCCTTGATAACCCGTACCAATAAATGCTATAAAGGGAAGATATTGTCAGAAATAGAATTCAGACAAGCACATAATTATATGTTATTTAACTGCAATGAACTGAGGTCTTTTATTCAGTAAGTATAGTACTTAACATGTTGCTATTTTCAAACAATTTATCTCTTATAATATCATAAAATAATACATTTTTTAATTCCTTGCAGACAACATCGTCAATATTTTATGTCGCAAAACTCACAGCTGACTGAATTCCAAATCTTTTTATTACAAGATGAACAATTTTCCACGTGGTTCAGAACACATGTAAGTACTGTTTAATTATTCTTATCTCTCAAGATACTTAATTTCATTACACATTTCTTGTTAGTTGTTCATAGTTGTATTTCATGTACCAAGTTTATCAATTGAGAAGGAATGTTAGTGTTACTTTGTCTTTATTATGTCTGGGTCCTGAAAGAAAGATGAAGTGCTATAACGAGTATTTTATCAATGGACATGTGTTTCATACTAAAGAATATGAACATGGAAGGAAGACATATAACAATGGGGGTTTGTGTTAAGGGATCGATTTCTAATGAGTTTGAAGTTGACTACTATAAGAAGTTGGAAGAGTTCATTGAATTGCAATATCATAGCAAGCAGAATAAATTGTTTTTATTCAAATGCTATTGATGTGACACCACTAAAAGAGAAATCAGAGTAGAACCCCATCATGGTTTGATTGAAATTAATTCAAAGGCTAGACTCTGCAACGGTGACGATGTCTTTGTTTTCATCAAGCAATGTCAGCAAGTTTATTACACATACAATCTTTCCTTTAGAAAGGATCGTTCAAGAGCTGACTGGTTATCCATTGTGAAAACCAAACCCAGGGGTCATGTCAAGGTTGTTCAGGATGACAATGATCAATTAAATATGGGAGATGATATCTTTCAACTTGGTGAATTAGTTGATCCATATCGAGTTGCTTCATCTAATGACTTAGAAGAAAATTCAAATTTTCACATCGTCGAGAATATTTTTATTGATGTTGATGTTGAGGAGTTGAATGATAGTTTGAGCTCTAGTGGACATACATAAGTCGATGAAGATGATAATGATGAAATCAACGTACAAGATTACGATGGAGATGAGGACCAGTCAATTGATGAAGAAGAAGAGAATTCTGATTAATTTGCACAACACTAATGTGTAATGCCAGAAACTATAATGTAATATTTATAGACAAAATTCACTTCAATATAATGACAATGATGTTAATTTATTATTGAATGACAAAGAAATATTTATTTTATTATTGTTATGTGAATTGATGTTATTGTGTTGTGTGTGCAGCTGTGAAATTAAATATTTGCAGAATGGATAGATAGGGAATACATATATAATTTGGCATCAGAAACTGTTTTACACCGATGAAAATACCGATAGACTATACATTACATACGAGTATACCGACATAATGTATTCATTGATATATTCTAGAGAACATGAGAATTATTCCCCTTCACACTAACATTGTTCATAGTGTTCATTACATATGGGTTGAAATATGTATGTCGGTATATTCCAGAGACCATGAGAACTATGCCTCTTCACCCTAACACTATTTAAGATATTACATACGGGTATACCAACAGAATATGTCTATTGGTATATTTCAGAAACCATGAGAACTGTTTCCCTTCACCTTGGTATTGTTCATGGTGTTCATTACATATGGGTATACCGATAGAATGTGTCTAATGGTATATTCTTGAGAACACGAGAACTGTTCACTTCTCAATGACACTATTCATGGTATTCATTACATTCTGGTTTACCGACGAAATATGTCCTAACCAGCCCAATATTGAAGGATGAGATTAAAAAATAAATCAATTAAAAAAAGAACATAAAAAAACCTGAGTCAATCCACCAAACCCATGACCCGGGTTATCAAACTGAGATAACCTTATAGAAAAAAAAATGACTTGATTTAACTCGGGTTAATCTGTCAAATCCGCGACTTTGGTCTTGAGACTGAGATAACCACATAGAGAAAAAATTAAAACAAATTATAAAGCTCAATTCTCAATCGTCTCTATCGCCTAATGTTGAATGACGATAATTATAAAAATTTTAATTAAAAAAATGACATAAAAAATAAGTCAAGTTAACCCGAGTTAACTGTTAAGAACTATTACTGAGTCATGAGACCATGATAATCTAATGAAAAACAAACCAAAATAAATCATGAAGTCTAATTCTCAATTAAATATAATGTTAATTGATGAAATTGGGAAGAAAAAAAGTCAATTAAAAAAGAGAGAAAAAATGAGTCAATTAGGTTAACCCACAACCCGAGTCATGAGACAAGGACAACCCAATAAAAAGAAAGTTTAATGTTGAAGGACTCGTGACCCAGGTAATAAGACCAATTTAACCTCTTAGAAAGAAAATAAAAAAAAATAAAAAACAACCTGATTTAACCAGGGTTAAAATGTCAAAACTCATGACCTTGATCTTAAGAACAAGGTGTTCTCATAAAAAACTAATCAAAATAGATTATGAAGTTCAATTCCCAACCGACCAAATGTTGAATGATAATTTTTTTAAAAAAACCAATTAAATAAAAGAAAAAAAACCCGAGTTAACTAGGGTTAATCTGTTAAGCATTATTCTCGTGTCATAAGATCATGATAATCTAATGAAAAGTAAACAAAACAAATCATGAAGTTTAATTCTCAATCAAATCAATATTAAATGATGAAATTGGAAGAAGAAAAAAAATATGGGTCAACTAGGTTAACCCGCCAAAACAGGTTAACTCATCAAACCTGGGATCCGTGTTATGAGAGTATGATAACTAAATAGAAAAAAAATTAATATTAAAAAATGAAATTAAACAAAAAAAATTTAATAAAATAGCAAAAATATAAAACAAAATAAAGCATTATTTCAACAAATAATACTTCGTGAGGAATAGGAAAGTAAAATCCCCTTCTTTATATATATTCGATGTAAATAAATAGAAGACACCCAAAAGATAAGCTGCGTTTTTAAACATGAAAGTACCCAATGATCGATGTTCAATATTATAATTCACAATTAGATTTGGTAATAAAAATTGATGACTATATATCTAGCAGTCCTTGATAAGCTAGAGCAAGCTGATTGTACTTAATATATTTTTAATTAAATCTTTCTTGGCTAGCTAGCTAGTTTTTATGGTCTTAATTTATAACAAAATCGACAGCTATCTAGCTAGCGGGCGCAACTTCACTAATTAATATTCCGTGTTCAAGATGTGTCTAAACCGTGATGGATGTGTTTATGTATATATATGGGGGCTGGGCATAATAGGTTCAGCCATTTTTAAGAGCACCCTTACTTCCCTCCAATTCTCTGTTGATTCAAGCAGCTAAGGAGATCCATGCATGGATGGCTGCATGCATGCATGCCTGCCTGCCGGCCTGCGAAACAAAAGAAATTGAAAAACAACAAAAGAAAAGAGAAGAAAGAAAACTCTGCAACAGCTGATCTAGCTCATTGTTTGGAAGCTGCAAGGCAGTTCTAATTATTATATATCGATCGTTGGTCTAAAAACATGCATGGTTGATTGTAAGCTATTTAAAGCAAGGATTTGATAAAAAAAACATTGCTTGCTGGCATGGAGTCAACCATGCGCAAGGTTGAGACAGGCGTGAAAAAGAAGAGAAATTGCTGGCATGGAGTCAACCATGAACCAGGTTGGGACAGGCGTGAAAAAGAAGAGAAAATAGCTTGCATGTATGTATATTAGCAACATAGGGTCTCGTTCGAGACCATTTCTTCTCCTTGTTAGAGACTAATCCTCAGTCAGTCAATCTTTGTTGCTGTGCATGTACTGTCAACCATTAGCACAGAATGGTATTCCTTTCTCTACGCTTCTAATTTTAGATCTCCCAAGTTATTGGATAGTATTTAAGCATGCCCACAACGTCAAACCTATGTGTTCAATTCATAAACCAAACACAAGCTATGCAGATAGCTCAAAAATTCACCTAGCTAGGTTCAATTTTTTCTGGTCTATTTCGGTCTGAACCCATAAGAAGATTTACGAACCCGCCGCGCCCAGTGGTTCAACCGGAGACCTTAATCTATAACGGACCTAGGACGTCCAGGACTACTTTTGGTCAGAACTTGTTAACATTCATAATATATTACATACAAAGAAGATGGCAGTGGGTAAGGCCATGCTGATCTTTGTTTTTACTCTTGCAACATTGATTCCAAGCCTGCTGGCAGACATTGGCATTTTCGACGATGTGTGGCAAAAACGAGCGCAGGATGCTAAGAAGATGACATTGGAAGCCTACGTACCCGACCCGGAAGAGGCAACCGATGCTTTCAACGTTGAAGTTAACAAGTGAATTCCCAACATCATTTTCTCCATTTCATTATTGATCATCAGTACACAATGTATCACCATTTATTTATTTTATAAAGTCTTAATTTCTCTTTGAACTAAGAAGCAAGCGCCTAGATCGGATAAGATATATAGGAACTTGCTATACTAACGTATGCGCTCGACGATATTTTTTGTTACAGCATGCAGAATTAATTTACATGGCACATTTATGAAATATTATAATGATTTTGACAATCTTTTTTCCTTTTCTTTTTAACTGGGGGAAGATACTCTCTTGCAAAGAATAGCAGCAGCCTTTATGGTGCTTTTGGGAGCACAAACATCACTAATTTGGACCTTGATGATGATGATAACGATAACGATAACGATGCCGATTTTGAACAGTTCGCTAACAGCACTAGAAGGAACCTGAGGCAAGGGAGGAAAAAATACGCAGGTCCATGCCAGGTGACCAACCCAATTGACAGGTGCTGGAGGTGCCAAAGGAACTGGGCAAAAAACCGCAAGCAGTTAGCAAAATGTGCGCTTGGTTTTGGGCGTAGGACTACTGGAGGAATGGCCGGAAGGATATATGTTGTGACAGATAGCTCGGACAACAATGTTATGAAGCCAAAACCTGGGACTTTGCGTCATGCTGTGATCCAAAAGGAGCCATTGTGGATCATATTTTCAAAGAACATGAACATTAAGTTGTCGAAAGAGTTGATAATGTCTAGCCATAAGACGATTGATGGGCGTGGGCACCATGTACACATCTCTTATGGAGGTGGCATTACAATACAATTCATCCATAACGTAATCATTCATGGAATTCGCATTCATCACATTATTGCTACTAGCGGTGGGAATATTAGGGACTCCGTGGACCATTATGGAATCAGGACCAACAGTGATGGAGATGGAATTTCCATCTTCGGCTCCACCGATGTCTGGATCGATCACGTTTCCATGTCTCGCTGCACCGATGGACTCATAGATGCAATTATGGGATCCACTGCAATTACCATTTCCAATTGCCATTTCACCCACCACAATGATGTAAGCTACAATATCATTTCTTATTTAAAACTTAAATATAATTTTTCTTCTTATTTGTTGCAGAGAGATGACGATTTGATATATATTGAGAATTGCAGGCCATCTTGCTGGGAGCAAGTGATAGCTACTCAGGCGATCATCTTATGCAAGTCACAGTTGCATTCAATCATTTTGGCCAGGGGCTTGTACAGAGAATGCCAAGATGCAGATGGGGTTTCTTCCATGTTGTTAATAATGACTACACTCATTGGCGCCTGTATGCTATTGGTGGCAGCAAACATCCTACCATTATCAGCCAGGGTAACCGCTTCATCGCACCACCTGAGAGTCATCTAAAACAGGTAAACAAAACAAGATCATGCATTACATTAATTAAATCCCATAAATAATACGATAAATAAATGTTTTGATGATACCTGCAAATTAAAATGCAGGTGACCAAGAGGGACTATGCAACGAAGGGAGAATGGAGTAAATGGACATGGAGATCAGAGAACGATCTAATGATGAATGGAGCCTTCTTTGTTCAATCTGGCCAGCCGAGAACCAAGAAACCGAACAGGAAGTTCATGATCAAAGCCAAACCCGGTGCAGTTGCTACAAGGATGACTCGCTTTGCTGGGGCACTTGATTGCAAACCAGGTAGAAAATGCTAGAAAGATCAAGTCCCATGGTAATCTGTGGAACCTTAAACCTCACGAACAAGGACATGTGAAGGAGAACAATTTTAACGTTGTTGCTGTTATCAATTTGCGTGTTTGTTGGGAGGAGAAATTGGAATCGGAGGGCAAAATACGAAACCAAAAAATGTAAGCATTACAATTAATTATTAATGTACTACGTTGATGTTGTTTTTTTTTTTGTGGACCATTTAAAGATGGGACAAAGAATTCGTCAGTTTTTTCTATTGTTTCACTTTAGCTTTTCACTGTAATTTTTTTTATATAAAAAAAATATTAAAAGACGTTAATGGTCAATAACATTAAGATTATTTACAAAACTAGTTCCAAAAGCTTTAAGTTTGATTGCAACGAACCGACTCAAAAATAATATTTATAATATTAATTATAATATTAATAGTAATATTTTTAATACAAATAATAATATTTTTAATATTAATAATAGTATTAAATTTTTCTGACCTAAGTTCCATATAGTTTTTTATCCATTGAAATCAAATTTATAATTTTTCTTTAATAGTAATAATATTTTTTTAAAAAAATATTAATGATAATGATAATAATAACAATAATAATAAGAATAAGAAGACTAATGATTATAAACTTGGATCTGGCGCCCCAGCCAGACCTAAGTTTCTGGGGTTTGGTTTCCCTAATAAGAATAAAAATAATAATATTAATCTTATCTGATCTAAGTTTTTATAGTTTTTAATACTTTCAAATCAAATTTATGGTTTTTCTTTAATGGTAATAATATTTTTTTTCAAATTTAATAATAATAACAATATTAAGAATAACACTAATAATCATAATAAAAATAAAAATACTAACAATATTAAGAATAACATTAATAATCATAATAATAATAAGAATAACAACGACGACGACGACAACAACAACAATAACAATAATAATAATTTTTAATTTTACCTTTAAAATCAAATCTATGGTTTTTTTTTTTCAATAGTAATAATATTTTTTTAAAATTTATTAATAATTATATTAATAATAATGACAATAATAATATTTATAATATTAAATATGTCTAACTCAAGTTCTTATAGTTTTAAATTTTACCCTTTAAATCAAATCTATGGTTATTTTTCAATATTAATAATATTTTTTAAAAAAATTGTTAATTATTATATTAGCAATATTCATTATAGTAAAAATAATAATATTTATAATACAAATAATAATATTTTTAATATTAATAATAATATTAAACTTGCATGACTCAAGTTTAATTGAGTCTGGCTACAATGTCAGACCCAAGAACCTTGGGTTTGGTTGCAACACCAGACCTGAGAGCCTTTGTAGGTCTGGCTACAAGGTCGTGTCATGAAAGTGTGATAACTAATTAGAAAAAAAAATTAATATTAAAGAATGAAATTTAAAAAAAAAATTAATTGAAAAGGAAAAAAAAAAGCAAAGCACTATTCCAATGAATAGTACTTTGCAATGAGGGGTACTGTAAAATCTCCTCATGAGATCACAATAATCTAATGAAAAGTAAACAAAATAAATCATGAGGTTTAATTCTCAATCAAATCGATATTAAAAGAAAAAATTAGAAGAAAAAAACTAATTAAAAAAAATTGAATCAACTGAGTTAACCCATCAAACCTGAGATCCGTGTCATGAGAGTGTGATAACTAAATAGAAAAAATATTAATATCAACGAACTAAATCAAATAAAAAAATTAATTAAAAACAAAAAAGCAAAAAAAAAAACTTATAACTAAAAAAATTAGTCTTTTCACTTGGATTACATAGTAAAAAACTGATCTCTTTAATTATATAGTTATAATTAATGTTTTATTTATTGTGTATATCTGAATTACCTCCATTGAGATTTATGAGGTGTCCCATATTTTATGTCTTCATTAACCCTCTAAGTTTAAGAGAAAAATCTCAATCAAGCATCCATTTCTCAATTATATTAAAATTCAAGAAAAACAATGATGGCATACGCTGAAACACCTTAAGAGAAAAAAAAAACACAACAAACTTAATATATTATATTTTAACACAGTTCACGGCCAATTCAACCCAATTCACATTTAAAATGAAATGGGGGTTCGTATATATAAAAAAACAATTCCCCTACTTTCGTTCTTGTATGTGAATTTTATAGGTTATGAGTTTAGAGATTAGACTGAATCTAGTATAAAAATGTTTTTATTTTTTAAAAATTTATGATTTTTTTTTATTTTTTATAATTTGCCTCATTTGGGGTTAGTCTTTTGTTAATAACTAGAGTTATTGGTGTTAAATCTTAAAATAATTTATTTTAGTTTTATCTTTCAACATTTTATTTATTAGAAATTGGTCTTTGTACTGTCTTATTTTTTCTTGTTTTTTTTATTAAGTTATTCTGATCATGTACACATGATCGTGGGGTTAACAAATATTTTTTTTTCATTGCTTTTCCAGTTTTTTTGTTTTCATTTTTTTCCTTCAACATTTAATTGTTTAATCATTAAACTTCATTATTTTTTTTAATTTGCTTTCAAATGCAGTTATCCAAGTATCACGACTGAGTCAAAGGTTTTGAATCTTGACCCCTCTGATCAAGTTTTTTCAATATTTTTTAATTATATATTTTTTTTATTTTCATTTTGCAACATTTTATTTGTTAGAGATTAAGTTTTAACTTAAAATTTTTTCTTTTGCTTTTGCTTTATATAAAGTTATTTATTAAAATTTGATATTCAAAATTTTTTTATATGAAATTATTTCAATTTTATACCTATACCAACAAAGTTTACAATCCAATTCAATTAAAATTTTGTTTTGTTACTTCTTCTTTTTTCAATTTTTTCATTCAGTATAAGTATAGATCAGATTCTTTTTATCTTTTTTTATGTTTTTTTTTTTGTTAATTTATCTATCATTGTTAGATATTTTTTTGTTAATATTATTTAAATAATCAATTGGACCTATGACTCAAAGTCGGGAAATATTGTAGCAATCTATAATATTTTATGAGGAAATATACAGTTATAATTCTCAACCAACTCAATATTAAAAAATAAAATTGACAAAGATAATTTTAAAAAAATTCATAAAAAAAATATATGGAGAATGACTGTAGCAATCAACAATGTTTTAAAGAAAAAATACAAAATTAAATTCTCATGAGCTTAATATTAAAAAAATAAAAGCAGCAAAGATAATTTTGAAAAAAATCATATAAAAAAAGAAAAATCATAAAAAAAAAAGATTCATGTAGAGAAACACTATAGCAATCCACAATGTATTGTACAGAAAACTACAGTTGTAATTCTTAACCAACTCAATATTAAAAAAGTAAAATCGATAAATAATTTTAGAGAAAATCATAAAAAAAAAACATAAAAAACATATGAAAAAACACTATAGCAATCCGAAATGTTTTAAAGAAAAAAAAAACTATAAAGCTAAATTTTTAACCTTCTCAATATTAAAAAAATAAATTCAACAAAAATAATTTTAAAAAAACATAAAAAAAAACTATAAAACTAAATTTTCAACCAGTTTAATTATAAAAAAATAAAATTGATAAAGATAATTTTTTTTAGAAAAAACATAAAAACAAAAAAATGAAAAAAAAAGTTGATAATTTTGGGGAAAAAAAGAAAAAAAGAAAAAGAAAAAGCATGTGGGGAATGGAAAAAAAACAATAAAAATGAAAAAAAAAAAAAAAAAAAAATGAATTAAAAAAAAAATACAGAAAAAAAAAACATGAAAAAAGCTACAGTGCTTTATTGTTAATTTTTTTTCTTAACAATTTTTTTATGTTGAAATTTTCACGGCAGAACATATCTAGTTATGATGCTAAGCCATGAAGATTCCTTTGGTAAGATGGTTAGTATAAAACCATTTCATTGTCTTTAACCCGAGGAAAAGGCACCCAATTCCTGACTGAGAGCAGCCACAAAAGTACCAACAATGTCTTGGATGATTCAAGAAAAAAGGCACCATGGAAACATAGAATTCTCAAACCAATGGCATGAAGACAGGAAAATCAAACATAAGAAAAGTCTTAGAACATAGGGCTTCAATCTATTCAACTGTCAGACTCGTATCCAGAGTCTACCATCATTGGCTGTGGGTTCTTGTTCTTGTAATCATTGACTTGCGATTTATACCGTTGTTTATCATCTCGAGCCATTTCTTCGTACGGTTCTTTCTCCTCCGCTGCATTTGAACAGGTAAGAACAAACGGTGAAATATTTTTAATATTGGCGAGATATCTGGGGAATAACCTACAAAAACAAAAGCAAACCTGACATAGCATTCCACTTGTCCGCAAGTGCTTTTGTAATCTCCCCAAACACAATTCCTGGGTTACTTTTCTTCACATTCTTTTGCCAAACACAATAATATAATTAGCATACCCAAAACAAGCAAAGAGCAAATCATGACCAGAGATTTCAATGGAACAGCAATGAACCCACCTCCCTTTCCATTTGCGAGAAGAACACGTAGGCAGATTTTGATCTCTTCGGTGCATTGGGATCCTTCTTCTTTTTTGGTTTTCTCTTCTTTTGGCTTTCCTCTCCATCTCTGCTTTTCCTCTTTGTAACAGCCTTGGAAGATGAAACCTCCCTTTTAAAATCCTTTTTTCCAGGGTTCTGCAATTGGCCATTATTTGGAAATATTATCAATCGAATTACCATATAGCAAATCCTCTTCAATAGGGCATGAAGGTAAAGGAAAATAAATGCATTGCCTCTTTCTCATCTCCACTTTCACTGGCATCAGATTCTTCCTCTCCAGAATCATCAGTAGGAGAACCTCCATCATCCTTCCCGAGGACAAAATCTTCATCCTGCAACATCACCATGCTTAGATTCAATTGCATAAATGCAAAACTGTTAGATCTCAATAGAGGCATAGGAAAACTGTAGAAAATGGAGTGCAAACAAGAGTGGTGCGCATAACGCTATGTATTTACATGAAGTGAACCCTACAATTAAAAGATACTGTACCTACAAGCTTGCAGGAGATGCAGCACAAAATTCAAAAATAGATAAAAGAACTTGCCTCTTCATCGCTCTCGTCATCACCAGCTTCATTTCTAATGCGTGCAAGATGTGGATCAACAGCATCATCATCATCATTCTGAAGAACAGCAGCCACTCCTTTTGCGGTCTGCATATCTCCCAGGTTCATAATTTTCATGCCCTTCCCACTGTATGATTAAATGAAAGGTAAAGCCATTGAAAACAGTGTAAAATCAAACTGTCAGGTGAGAAATAAACCAAACCTTATGAAGTCAAAAAGATTATGATATTCATTCCTCTGGATGTTACGGAAAAGATGTTCTTGTTCCGTTTTAAGTCTTATAAGAAGATCAAAGTAATGCATATTTGAGCCACCAGCTGCATGCCTCTCAAATTCAACATAGTCAATCTTGTATGACGAAAGACAAAAAAAATTAAAACAAGCATGTACAAAACCAATTGAAATATATCATATGCATATCAAAGAACTAATCAAGAACAAAATTTGCAGAGCTATACCTCCTCATGAAGAATGAGGGTTGGAGGTTTGGGTAAGAAGAAGAAGCTCTTCTCAAGTGGGTACAGGACACCATCTTCAGCTTTCAGCGATGACTTCACAGCATAGCCATCTTGACAGCTACGGAATTTTCCTGGTCTAGTAACTTTGGCACTAGACAATCCACGCAATATAGTGGTGAACACTTCATGAATAAGTCCCTATTTATCCACAACACAAATAAATTTTATATGCAAACTTGCAAGCCAATCTCTCCTAGATTAAAATATCCACATCACAAGAGATGATTACCTTCTTGCAAGAAGAAGAAGAAGAAGAAGAACACATGAAGCATGATCGAATCAGAATGTAACTAGGTTATTACCTTGTAAGATGGCTCCAACTTGTCCTTGTACTTTGTGTACAAAAGATCTTCACTCATTGACAAGTTGCTTTGAACTACAAAGTCAGTGTCGAACTGTACAAAATAGAATAATGAATGCCAAACACATCCAAAAACACAAACTGATGTTCAAATGTAATACAATCAATAATACCTGCAACACGATATGCGGGTATAGAGTTTGCCCTTTACGGATAGGTGGATCAAGAGTCACGACAACAAAGGTGTGTGGCTGGTTAAACTGTAAAAAATCAATCAAGCTCACATTAGATTCCATTAGCAATCATTTGATAGCGTTTGGTTATTGTCTCAAGATAAAAGAGACAGACAAGAGGGACAAAAATGTGTTTGGTTGGAAAGATAGGGACAAAAACATAAAATAAGTCCATCTTTTGGACAGTTTTGGAGAGTGGATTTCTATACAAAAAGTACAAAGAGATATGTCCTCTTGTACCCTTTGTCCCACTATCTCCGTCTCTCTTATCCCGAAACAGTAACTAAACGCTGCCTTTCATGAACATGAGTGATTGAAATCATACCAAGGCTCTAAGGAAATCATCATTTGAAACATACATATGCTTATATAAGTGGACAGGTAATTAAAGCAAACCTTTGGAAGCAAAAAGAGGCGGACAACACTGCTATACTGGATTTTGAAATCATTAGCCTGTCCTTGAAGCCGCAGGAAAGACAAATGAAGTTCAACACTGTACCGACCCCTAAATTGAAAAATAGTTTTACAAGTCACATATGTATCTAAAAGAGTAGCATTAAAGAACCAGCAGATGACATGGATTGAGTTATGCTTTTGCATGGAAGTACATGGGTGAGCATGCAAGTATGCATGGGAGGGTGGGTGGGGGATCAGGGTCTGCGATTTCTACCTTGGTGTGAGGATTGCAATGCCCTCAAATGTAACAACAGCTTCTTCACCTCCAGCACCAACATCTGCCTTTTGCACAATTAGGTCACGGAAAACCTAAAAAAAAATCAATTGACAAGAAATCAGTAGATACATAGGATGTAAAAAAGATGATTGTCATAACAAGGAAGAAACTCACCTGAGCAGGAGGATGATTTTCATCACCAATATATTGGGTATTGTTATTAGGTATGTGAAAACTTAGCTCCATCAACGAATCTTTCTGTAAACATAACAAAATATAATTACTAATGATAGCATCAATCCTAAACAAGAAAATATAAATGCAGAACCATTATTTTCTACTAGGTACTTAATGCAATTCTGCAATGAAGAAAACAAGAATGTGATAGAGGTGACCCCTGCATATAATTCTGGATTGTGGACCCATATGCATGAAATGTAGCCATATGGCTTGCACTGTTCAGAAAGGACAAATAGCACTATAAACAGACCTCATTTGCTCCAGTAGTATCATCCACATGGAACTCCAAGATGACATCATTTTTCCCTTGCATCTGTGTTTGTGAAACATCTGCTAAAGATACCTCAAACGCTTGCTTCGAACCAACCAAAAATGTAAGCATATTTCCTACAAATGATTGGAAGATGTAAGCCAACAGCACAATAAAGACAGAATAAAAGAATGCCATACCACTAAAGAAGCTAACTACTGTCATAAACAACAAAGGCTATAAAGAAAACCAAAGGGTGCAAGACAATCCAGCAACTAGGCAAGTCCAAAAAAGTTACCCACCATTTAAGTCAACTTCTCCCCAGTTACGACCACTGACAGATAGCTGCTTCTCTTCTGGTGTTATTCCATGGCTTTGGAAAAAATTGGTCAAGGTAGATAAGTCCTACATGGCCAACAAAAGATGAGCAAGGTAAGAAATCACAAACTATAAACATCAAACTTACAAGGAAAAAGGAAATTGAAAACTTCAGTAGAAGTTGTAACTAATGAACGGTCACTGACATGCACCAGGGCTATTGTGATCATTTAACAGACCCACAAACTACAGACACAGAAACTTAAATGTGATGAGAAGTTCCTGAAGCCATGCAGGTAGGGATAAGCTAGGTTACAAGGCGGATCAATATGTTCAAAATTTGAGAGGAAAGGCCATAAATTACCTTGATTTCCACTCAAATTGAATACACACTCTCTGAACATCAAGACAAATGCACAAATAACTTCTGACTATAAAAATAAGATATCAAGGACATTGGAGAAAAACCTGATCACGAAATCCAGTAAACTTGTACCAAGGTCCACCTTTAATTAGAACACTGAGTTGATTTGTCCTTGGGACCTTCATCCATGTCACTCCAAGAATGTCAGCTCTATCAACTTCAACTGCCTTACCACCCCCTTGTTTCTTCCATAGAATCCCCCCTGGAGATATCTTAAGGTGTCCAGGGTTCTGAAATGTGACAATATGAACATATATGAGATTCCAATTTTCAATTCTCTTTCTTGCTCTCCATTCGAAAAATAGACTCCAAATTTTACAAGGCATTTCAACAAATTAGGGTAACAATACCATGAACTCACTAAGAAATCACATATAACTAAAGCCTCAAATCTAAAAAATTAGTGTATCGATACCAAAGGTATCATATTGACTATAGTAGAGTTTAAACTTAAGAAACGGTTATTATAAAACCACTATTTCATGTATCCATACTAACTTTTCTCAGCAACCCGTCAAACCTAAACCTTAAATCGCTTTTTTTTTAATAATCTTTTGAGATTGTTTGCCAATTATTCATAATTTGTTCAATACTCCAAAAACGAATTAGCCAACTGATTAGGGTTTCATGAACAACAATCTAAGAACATGATTTTCCAACCCAAAACACAGACAAAGTAGGAATTAGAATAAAATTAGGGTCTCAAAAAGCAGAATTGAAATACAAAAAAAGAAAAGAAAAGGAATTAGGGTTCAAACAAGGTATGGTTTCAAAATCGAAGAGTAAAAGTAATAAATTTAAGAGAGAAAGAAGGTAATTACAGTGCCTCCACGGCCTCCGAGAAAGATATTATTGAAGAGATGACCGTCCGTCATTGCTCCTGCAAAACTTTTATTCAGAGAACAGAGAGAGAAAGTGTGTGTGTGCGCGCGCACGAGTTTCTGCCTTTTGGGAGGGATTTTCTTGTCTTTTAAATCGGGAAGGCATGAACGGAGCGACTCCCGTACCCTTGGATTTGAGCGCCAAATTGGTGATCGCTGTTTTCTTTCTTTGTGTGCCGCGTGGGAAGGAAGATGGAAACAAAAGCATATGGTGGCAAATTACATGTATTTTTTTTATTTGAAGATTTTAATTTGATTAATTGTACTTGCAAAATTTCTTAGATTATATAAGTTTTATTACCCCAATATTGACATGGTAATTATATTATTTTAATATATTTTTTTTTTTTTAGAGATAATGATATTATGAAATTCTTATATTTTATGATTTTTTTATTTTTCTTACCAAGATGTGTATAGATATTCTTGTTAGATATATCTAATACATGCAATGAAAAAAATGGGTGGTCATTCGTCTACCTTTTATACGAATCTCGTGATCATGTAGTCACATAACTCACGAGTAGAAAAGACAAATCCTAGAAAGCTAAAAAATCAGGTATGATAGGAGTGTGTAATAAAGATTACTTGAATCAAAGTACCAACATTATTGGTATGAACCCCCAATCAATGATTAATGAATCATGAACGAGAAGTATAATGAAGAATGCTACAAAGTTAGTTATACTCTGGTAAGTTCGATTGTTCTTTGTTTAAACAAAGAGAAAAATATGTTGTTCTAAGCAAAACACCAATTTTATTCAATAATCTATGGCTGCTAAATTTTGCAGCAAAGAAAACAATATATAGTCCTCCTAAATAACCCTAATTAAAAAATGTAATGCTAAAATTTAGACTTTAGAACGGTTAGGATTTAACCCAGTAAGGTAGAGACTTTCTCATAAAGAGAGATCTATCTTGAACCTTAGAAAAAACCAACGATTAGAAACCCGACTTAGAAAAAATAATCAAACAACAATACAACTTACCTCAAGTAGGGTGCACTAGATGTGACGTATCTTCCCCTTGCACAACCAGTCCCTTACCCAGACTCTCGCAGACCATAGGTTTTTAGTGACCATAATATTAGGTGGCGACTCCTAAACATTAATCATAATTTTATGATTAAATCCAAAAACCCTTCCCGACACACCACACCTCATCAAGAGGCACGATAAAAGTCTTTGTCATCGACGACGACGTCGCGGCACGACCCGCGATAATAAGCATCGTATCCTCTAACTCCACATATTCACATAGTGTTACAACTCCACAATATTCGAGATCTCGCAATTCAGCCCATTCAAGAACTTAGTTAAAGTGGCCTCCCTATCCTTTACTACATTAGCCTGAATTATCGTGATCTCCATCTCTTTGTGGTACTCATCACCACTCTTTGTTCCTTGGCTCAAACACTGCAATTTTTGATACAATTCTCTATAATAATGACTATGGATAAAACATCTCCTCATAATAGTCTTCATTTCCTTCCAAGTCTCAATAAGCCTCCTACGATTCCTTTTGTGACTTAACACAAACCGATCCCACCATACAATGGCATAGTCTATGAACCCAATTATGATAAGCTTAATCTTTTTATCCTCTAAATAGTTATGACAATCAAATATAAGCTCCATCTTCTTCTCTCACTCTAAATATGCCTCAAGATCATTTTTCCATTGAAACAAAGTAATTTTCATCGTAATGCTATCCAAACTCTTATCTACCACATCACACAGTACCTAAAATTACCCATAACTCCTATCATCTCCTTGGCTAAACTATCAATCTTTCATAACTCCCCCATACCTATCGTTTCTAAGATGCCCAAACTGATCTTTATGGCCTAAAGTTACACTATCATAATTCCCATCACCCATCTCATCAAAATCATCGTCAACATGGGGACTAACACACCTTTCACACTTCCTAACATTGTTTCCACACTGATCAACCCTATTTCTCAAACCATCAATTTCAGCATCAAAACTTTCCCTTATCTCTTTCCTATCCTCCAAATTGTCTATTACTCTATTCAACCTTTCCATCTGTTGTGCTAACATTTGAATTTGAAAAGTCTGATTCCCAATTGGTGGTGTTGTAATGGTGTTCTATGAAATCTTTAAATCTACAAATATTTTAGTGATAAAGAAAAAAAATATTTCCTCATTCACTCCCTCACATGTTTACTCTTTTCTCGTGTTTCACTCAATTAGGCTTTTCACCTAGAAATTCAACACAGCTAATAGAACAGCTTAGTAACGCAATCCAGATATATGTAATGAATTAAGAAGTAAGAAATATATGAAAACAAGCAAAGAAAAAACTATAATTACAATTTCACAAGTAGCAAGAAAATTCATACAAGATATGGATGTTTTTTTAATACATAAAAAAAATCAGAAGTAAATATTATAAAAACGACTTGATTAACATCCAAATACCCTGAACAACACTTTAGTATGCTACCTAAATCAATAGTAGCAAAGCAAGTTTCAATAGTAGACACAAATCAAACTCGTTTTTTTACAAATTAAACTGAATCTGCAACCTAAACCAATTGATGTCCAAATGACCTAAAATTTAATATATAGTGTGATTAGACTCCAACGAATCAGAATATACATTTTCAAGTAATTATGATGTGGTTTGATCCAATTTCCCCTTATTTTAGTTTTTATCATATAATCTATGACATATTTGTTTGAATGACGACTTTCTTTTTCTTTTTTGACCTTTGTATTAGTGATATATGTAGTGACAATAATGAAACAAAATAGCATCTTTTTGGTAAGAGTAGTTTATGCCATAATTCAAACGAAATAATGAGTTTTAACACGCGGAATGAGAATTACATAAGGATATAACTTGATAAATATAGCCAAACTTTGATACCAACTCGTCATTATCACGTAACCCCCACGAAAGGAAGACAAATCCTAGAAAGCCAATGAATTTGGTTTGATAAGAGTGTGATACATAGATTACCTGAATCAAAGCACCAACACTATTGGAATGAACCCTCACCAATGATTAGCAAATCACGAAAAAAAAAGTACAGGGACAAAAAACCACAAAGTCAGTTATACTTTAACAAGTTCGATTGTTCTTTATTTAAACAAGGAGAAAAATATGTTACTCTAAGCAAAACACTAATTTTATTTTATAATCCATTGCTACTAAATTTTACAACAAAAAAATAATATATAGTTCTCTTAAATAACCCTAATGGACCTTTATTGGGTTACAAACCAATGGGTCCAAACTAATAATCGGTTAACACAAGCTTAATGCCTAAAACAATCCTAAAATATTTATTTTGGACCAAAACAAACCCAAATTAAAACACAAGCCCAAATTTGATTGTAAATATCAAATATTGAAATAAAACAACAAATAAAACCTTAAAATAATACAAATTAATACAAAAAGAAATTATTCAGCCTAAAAATAATATGTCATTAAATATTCATGCTCTCTTGTCCTTGTATAACTAAGATAAATAAGAAATCCTTATAAGAAAAGGATTCTGGAACATTAAGGAATCCTCGCCACATTTGAAAATTATGTTGCTACCCATTAAAGATTCTTGTAAAACTACAAAACTCTAAAAAATAAGTTATTGAATATCCTTGCATTATGAGGAAAAGAATCCTCTTGAAATAAGAAGTTTATAAGTCAAAAGGAAACAAATACTAAAATCTGTAATGTATCTGCTAACTTGTATTTCAAGACTTTCTTGAACTCTAATTGACCTGAAATGTTACTCTCATGTAGAACAATACATCTAGAAACACCTAGTAAAATTTCAGCCAGGTCCAACAGTCAGATTGAGAATCATGCTTGATAATGTAAAAATAAACAATAAGTAACATTATGCTAAAATATGAATTTTATTGTTGAACTCTTGCATGTATAGTATCAACCTCCCTCATATAATTCATTTTTATTTTTATTGTATATGGTTTAAAATGGACATATGTTTAATATTTAATGATGTAGTGAAGAACTAGTTTATAGGCTTGTGTTATGCTATTGGTTGAGTCAAATCTTTCTTGAAATTAACAAAAATATTTGGGCTTATAGAAAACTATTTGGCATTTTTATTAAACTCGGCCTAACAATTTAACTTTGAAACCTCTTTATTCAACTCCTTGCCTAACCCAAATTTAAAATTAAATTGTGTGAAAGTTGCCCTAACATGACCTAGTTGACTTGACAATCCAAAGATATCCTGACCACCAATAAAAGAAAGTGTGAGGATGAGATTGATAAAAAAAAAAAGATGAAACCAATATAAAAAAATCTTTTGAACAAACTTCTTATATAGCCTAGGTTTCAAATTAAATAGCATGAGAGTTGCTCTAATATGACCCCGTTGACTTAGCTGGTCCGAAGGTAATTTGGATGACCAGTAAAAAAAAAAAAGAACAAATTGAGAAAAAATGGATGAAATTGAAAAGGAAAAAAAACTTCTCGACTCACCTCTTTACTTAGTCCGTGTTTAAAACTAGACCATATGGAAGTTACCTCGATGTGATCCAATCGACTTAACTAGTTTTAAGGCAACCCAAATGACTGTTAAGAAAAGTTTGAGGATGAAATTGAAAAAAAAAGGATCAAATTGAAATAAAAAAATAAGGGAAATAAGGGTTGAATTGAAAAAAAGAATATCTTCACTGTTCATATAAAAAAATAAAGCTCCATAATGATTTTCTAGTTTTTTAGTATATATTTAATTAAATTAGCAATTTTTTGGTCAGCTTGGTGAATATTAATTTAAATAAGTTGAGGATACATGCATTGAATTATAGGATGTTAAAATTTTTATTTAAAACATGGTTAATGAGCATATTTGAGGTCAAATTAGAAATGAAGTCTATTTACTTTTAGAGTTACACTTTGTTGGAATTTGATCTCCAACATAAGCTCTTTAACATGAAACATTAACTTGATTTAAACAAATTATGGGTGAATGAGAAATACATTTCAAAGAGCCTTTGATTTGCATGTTTGGGAGAAACCCATAACCCTCCTAAAGCTTTATTCCATATGAAAATAAACAAGATTTTTTCTTATTGGTTTATTTAATGAGAATGGAAAAAGTTAAAATTGGATTGAAAAGGCACCCAAGCTTTTAACAGGGAAAAAACCTAAGCAAAGTGAGATTTGGGCTTAAACCCTCACAAACACGTTCTCGTGGCAAAGGCTAGGCCCGGGCCTAGGTTTAGGTTTACTATAAAATAACTTTTTGGGTTGTAAAAGATTAGTTTTTGCCAACTTAATTTTGCGCTTGGATCTGGTTCATGAAGAATTATTTTATAAAATTGTTTTCCAATATTGTAAAACATTGTCTTGTCCAACCAAACCAAAACTATCAAGTTTATTTTTTTTTATGATAGGTAGTCAAAGTTAACTATAAAAGGAATTATATCAATTTTGATTCCTAAAATCTTCTATAAAAAAAGGCTAAAGAAAGGTTTTTTTTAGGGTTTTTCTATATTGTTTTGAAAAAACATTCATAGAATTTTTTACTCTTCTTCTACCCAACTTGCCAGCATACTTCTTTCTATCTCTAAGCTCTGATTTTCTTCTTTGTTTACCTCTTAATCTAGAGCATAAGCTAAACCTTGTAAAAAGGTTTCTAAATTTTGTTTTCATAGTTTGTTGGATTTTATTTAAGAGTGCACCTAAGCTAGGAGAAGTTGTTGGCACTTGGGCTGCTGTTGTCTGCTTGACAGACCCCAGCGCATACATGGCGCTTGGGTTGCTGCCTGTGTGTTAGGCATACCCCAGCGCACACGTGGCGCTTGGGCTGCCTGACTGTGTGCTGGTAGACGAAGCGCACACGTGGCGCTTAAGCTCCTGCCTCAGTGCTGGGCACACCCCTGCGCACACGTGGCGCTTGGGCGGCGCTGGGAGGGAGCCATGCCTGCACCCCACTTGGGGACACCTGACGCTTGGGTTATGGTGCTGGACCCAAGGAGAATGGGTCCAGCGTCAGGACCCACGATCAATGAGTCTTGCGTAAAAATCCAATTCTATTGGATCGTTCATCAAGGCCCAAGGTTCCTGAGTTCTAGAATTCTAAATATTATTATTTGTTTTAAAAATATGTTTTTTATATAATTAATATTATTAATAAAATAATTAATAAATTTGAAAAAAATATTATTATTAGTATTGAAAACATATTATTATTTATATTATAAATTTTTATGATATGTTTTATAAAAATAAAAAGTGAACCCGCGGCGCAGTATTATTAAAAATATTCAACAATTCTAAGTATTAATATAAAAAATATTATAATTTACGTTGTAAATATTATTATTTTTCTTATAATACAAAGTATTCATATAAAAAATAATATTATTTTTCTTAGTTCAAATTATTTATATCAAAATATTATTATTCTAATAATTTAACATATTCATATCAAAAATATTATTATTTATATTATAATATTATTTTTACTACTAGATTTTATGCTACAACACTAGCTCTGAAAGGTTGTCCTCCAACGTGAAAGTAAGACAAGGTCTGATGATTAGCCAGGATTTACTTCAACAAAGCCGTATCCTCCTCTCCTTCGCAGGATTCGAATAAAACCCCTGAAAGGGTATTGCATCACGTAGCAGGCCACCCAAAATTTCTCATTATTCACTTTTAAAGGTCAGATAGAATTCTAATGATCAACTCATAAATAAAGACTAATTAAACTTGGAACACAATTGCCTCCTAAGACAACAAATACTAGGGGAGAGAATAAATTTGGAAACCTAGCACCCAAACCGCACTTCCAACTTCCTGAAACTTTAATGAATTCTGTAGACCCCTGTTGAACAACATAAATAACATGTAACTGATGATAGAGAATATGGTAATGGTTATTTTTTAAAATATTTTTTACTTGAAAATACATTAAAATAAAATTATTTTAGTTTTTAAAATTTATTTTTAATATCGGCACATCAAAAAAAATCTAAAAACACTAAAAATATATTAATTTGAAGCAAAGAAAAAAATAAACAAAATTTAATTTTTTTCAAAAACGCTTTCAAAACACAAAAACAAACGAGACAAGATACAAGCTCCTAAACTTACGCTCCACTCCATATAACTGGCATTAATAACACCCATCATTCTGCAAACACCAATTTCAACTTTGAAATAACTCAATTGCCTTCTCCAAATAGCCTGAACACAAGATTCTTGCATCAAATCATTGCAAATGAATGTGCATCATGTTCTCTATTCAACATTGAATTATTTCCTAATTGCATTTCACGAAAGTTGGGTATAAACCACAAAACTTGATTTTCTCAAATGCAACTGCATTTCACTAAGATGTATACTATTGATGCCTACTCTTTAACTCCCTTTCTGTCCATACTGCATTTACCGGACTAAGAAGCACATAAATAGAGTAACCAAGAAATTTAACAGGAAAAGTAGCACAATCCAAGTAAGGCATAAATTTGAGGCCGATGATAATGAGAAACTCAGTAGCTGACACCTGGTTAGAAGGACCTCAAAAAGTAAAGCAGATGCAGTGACAAATACTAAATAATCCATTACAACAAACTCAAAATCTCCATGAAATGGCCCCGGCGAACCATAAAGTCAATTAAGCTTCTAAGAACTCATTAACCTTTAACATGGCAATTACTATTTGAACTTTTCTTAGAAAATATTGAAATTAATAGGACCTTTTTGAAAGCATGGCTTTGATTTTTCAATAATTAAAAAAATAAGTAGCCCAGAACATTTGTCCCTAACTTGTATAAGCTTCAGAAGCTATATGTTAATTCCGAAACCAGTTCAATCACAGGGCATGAATTGAAATACATATAGCTTTCAGAACTGCTACAGCTCCCCTAACTTTCAAGTGCATAGATGGTTCCATTTTCCTTGACAGTCAAATGTACCAAAAAATAAAAACGATGGGATCAAGGAAGCAGCAAAATGTGAAAAACAAGCATTTAGCTAGAAAAGTAGCGAAATTACAGAATTACAGCAAACAATGGAAGCTGGACAACATGGCAACATATCAGCTTCAACTGAAGTAAGCATGTCAAGAAAACTGCACATTAATTTCTAACCTTCAGATGTACCCCTCACAGAAGAAGGTTTGTTGTATTGTGTTCACATGATACAGAATTCTATTCCTCTAAATAGCTTCAAAACTGCTTTCTTTTATTTCTAAAAAGTCTCTCTCTTTTAGAATAAACATAAAAGAGAGCAAAGACCCCTACAGCGGACATAGACACTGAACCCCATGGAAATGGTGGGTCCTTAAAACAAACAAGTGACGCCTCCAATTCCTGGGATGCATGATAGACCAGAGAGTGAATGGCATACATATCATGGTCAGAGGACCGCAGATAATATAAAGCCATTTCAAAGTCCAAATGTGATATTGCAGAAATTGCTTTGTCCAGCTTGTACTTGAACAGGTTCCATCTCTGAACAAACTCAATATGCCGATTCTGTTTAAGGAGATTCCTGTCCCCACCATGTGCCGCAATCGATTCAAGAACATCAATAACACTAGTTATACTGTAATTTAACAACGTCAACAGCACATTTCTACGAGCTGAATCTTTCTGCACAAACGACAAAGATGAAATCTCTGAGAAAGGCCCAAATGGAGTTTGTCCAACACTCCATGTATAATCCACCAAAGTATTATTATGCCTTGGACTCCATGACAAATGGGTTGGTGACACTCCCCACATACTCTGTAGAATAGAACCAACAAGCGGTCTCTCAAGCATCCTAGTATGCGTAAACATGTGACGACCATTGCAGCTATAATCACTCACAGTCTGTGTAGTCTTTGTCCTCACTGCAATAATCATATCCCTAAACGCAACAGATTGATGATACCGATCAAGCATCAACATCATATTGTAATCCAAATCAAACACATAAACAGGCAGCACTCTACTGAAATCCTCCTCAGGGATGCCTGCAATCCTCCTAAACTCCTCAGCGGAATCAGATAATATCTGATGCAATCTCTTCGAGTCCAAATACTCACTGACAATTAAAGTATAATTTTCAAACAAGAACCTCGAAGTATAGGAATTAATTGACCTGGAAATCGCAAACGAACAAATGGGACACTGATCATAATTCACTTCATAATTCCTAAACGCCAAATTCTGATTCCTCAACAACAACCCACCTTCATTAGCCTCATCCATAAACGTCCTCTCAATCTCCTTCCAATCAAACCCACTCAAATCCTTAGCACTTTCAGACCCATAAATATGTATAAACTCAACTATCAAAGAATTCTCAAAATGCACAGGAATTCTCAAAGAGGGCACAAGTAATACCTGATAAGCACTCCAAATCAACGACGCCAAGTCCGCTAACAACGCCTTTTGCGACTTTGGTCGCCCGTGCATTGCCGCAAGAGGGTGAAATTCACCTCTAGGCAAAACCCCATCTCCAGATAAAGCCGGGCCATAATCAACAGGGCCAGCAGATAGATCAATCCAAAGATACCTCTCTTTACCAGTCCAAATAGTTCCTAAACATTTAGTGAGGCCAGGAGAGGAGTCTCCAGCCGAATAACTATACGCATAGTTCTTGGGTTGCGAACCCAAATTAATCAAATAAACATAAACCCCATGCACAGGCTTTTCTCTATCAAAATCTTGCTTGATTATCCGGTCAACTGTGTCGTAAGGGATGGAAAGGAGAGGGGTTCGGAGGGAAGATGTTGTCTCGGAAACTGCAGATTTAAGGGCCTCGGAAAGGCGAGATGAGAGGGTGGAGCTCGCGTGGGAAATGTCAAGGTGGGGGGAGTGCTTGATGGAAAGATGGTGGGAGTTTTGGGAAGGGATGGGGTCGGTGGTAATGACGTGGAAGCGGTCGGCGATGTTGGCGTTCGAGAGGAAGGAATAGAGGAGGGAGGAGGAGGAGGAGGGGAAGGAGGGGCCGACGAGACGGATGTTGAGCGAAAGTTGGACGGTGAGGGAGAGGAGGGAGGAGATTAAGGAAGGGATGTGGGGGGGAGGGGAAGCGAGCGAGAGGGATTTTCTGAGGGAGGGAGGGAGGGAGGGGAAGGAATCGTTGGTGGAAAGAGGATCTAGAGATGATTGGTGAGAGAGGAAAGAGTCTAGGCCTGGGATTGGGGAGGGAGTTGTGGTGGTGAGGAGGAGGAAGAGGAGGAGGAGGAGGGTGGTGGTGGTGGTGGTGGTGGGCATTTTGGTGAAGCAGAGGAGCGAAAGGTTGGTGGTAGAGGATTTGGGGATCTTAGCAGATCATTTCAGATTCAGTGAGGAGGTTCCGCGTCAGTTACGAGCAGAGGGGAGCAGTGTGGGAGACTCGGCAGTATAAACATCGCTCCAGTCAAGGCTTTGAAATAGGTTGGTTACAATTTCTTTCTTTCTTTCTCTATGTGATTTTATGAAAAGAAACCAGACATGACGAGACAGTGGACTAAATAGGTCATTTAATACATATGATTTTATGAATTTGTTTTTTTGTTGTAATGGTGATCTCTCTCTCTCTCTCTCTCTCTCTCTCTCTGGTTTTGAATTTCTACTAGTTGAAAAGCTAAGGAGAATTGGAAGTTGCCTCTTGCAATTTTTAGCTTCCAAATCAACCCATAGATTCTTCTATCGTTCAACCAAATCTCTTTGAAGAAGCACATTAATGGTTGATGATGATTTTCAATCACACTACACATGACGAAGTGTAAAGCATGAATTGAAAAAACATTTAAAATTTAATATAATAATTTTCACAATACTTTTCATTTGAAAATTATTAAAATAATATTTTTTATTTTTTAAAATTTATTTTTAATATTAACACATCAAAACAATCTAAAAATACTAAAACAAATTAATTTCAAGTAAATTAAAAAAAATTCAAACCTCTTTTAAAAATACTTTTAAAACATAAAAACAAGCATACTCTAAAATCAGTGAATGATTGTTCATATAAACAACAAAAAAAAAAAATCACATGTTCGGGCTAAGCGGGGAACATTGTTTGCATTAAAAAAAAATAGAAAGTTTTCGTATTAGTTAAAACTAAATTATTTACTTGTGCTACGCTGAACGTAAAAAAATATTCAGATATTGCTAATGTTTATTTTTATAGTGGAAAAAAATTAAATTGTATGAGGGTTGACCCGATGTAACCTGGTTGAATAGACGGGTTCAAAAACAATCCATACAACTCGTAAAAACATAGTTTAATTAAAAAAATCAAGATGACATATTTTTTTAATATTATGATAACAACATATTGGATTGATTTGGGTCAACCCGGGTTAATATGTTAAATTCAAGACCCGAGTTATGAGACTATAAAAACACCATAAAAGGCATATCAAAATAAATTATGAAATCTAATTCTCAATCAAACAAATGTTAAATGATAAAATTGAAAAAAAAAACCAATTAAAAAATGACTTAAAAAGCGATATGAATTAACCAGAACTTGCAACTCGGGTCATAAGACCAAAATAATCTCATGAAAAGCAAATCGATTGAAAAAATCAATTAAGAAAATAATATACAAAACAACCTAAGTCAATCTGTCAAACTCATAACCCGGGTCATCAGACTGCAAATCGGGTGGCAAGTTGTAAACCGTGAGTATCATCGGCCAACAAGAATAAGGAGTAGCAAATGACCCGAATCGATTGAATTCGCCTGTACATAACCCAAGACGCACGTTCCTTGTCTCCACTAAAAAATAAGGATGCATATTGTTAAAGTATTACTAGGCTTCACCACTGGAAAGGTGTACCATCACTCCATCCACCGCATCATATGATTGGTGCTATGTCATATGCTTAGCAGTCGTCATGACATGAATAACCTCTGCAGTCTAGGTGTGATTAGAAAGTATCTAAGTTTTCTATGTGCGATAAAAGTCATTTCCCAGTTAGTTTTGGGTTTATAATGAGAATGTCCACATGTTCTGTACTCGGTCAACTCTGCATTTTCAAGGTAGCACAATATGCAGAAGTTTAGACACATGTCAATTTTCTTGTATCCTAGACCAAGGGGTTTCATTATGGATTTAGTAGCATAGAAGTTCTCTTTTAGTTTGTTCCCTTCAGATAAAATGTTTCTCGCCCATTTAACAATTATATCATAACATGCCTTACTCAACCCATGATTTGACTTGATGGTGAACACCTATGCAATAATCAATAATTTATTGTGATTTATGCAATCATCCCATAATGGTTCATTAGAATCTTTTAAAAGATCAAAAAATTTGATCGCGTCTGCATTAGGATCTTCATCTATGATTAGACATTGACCGATATGACCCTAATTCATTCCTATCACATCCATAACCATATTCCTTCAAGGATTACTATTGTCATCTACAACTCCATGCACGTTGCTAAAACTAGAAGTTGACCCAACCATCTTTTCTATCATGGTATCGTGAGGAACAAATGGTTCCTTATGTACATACCAACACAAATATTTTTCCATAAACCCTTTTTATAGAAGATGCATCGTTACAACATCGAGATCGAGAAACTTTTTATTTTTACACCTCTTGCATGGACATCTAATACCCCCTCCACTAATATTTCTCGAATTAGATAATGTATAATTAATAAAACCTTGAATCCTATTACAATAATCCATCATTTGTAACCCTTGGAGTGAATCTCTATACATCAATGAACGATCATCCATTGCTTATATCAAACCTATATAATAAAATAATGATGACAACATGTATTAATTACCTACGTTAACTAAATAAATTTGCAAAAATATTGATTTAGCTCAAACTTATTCAATCTATCTTAATATTCTCTTCATATTTGGCCACCGGTAAAACTTTTTAAATCCTGGTACATCTTTGTACTCCCAAGGTGTGTTGTGAGTCTCGACTCATGAGCTTTCCATAGTACTTTATTTTTCAATGCCTTGTCTTCTGGCATGTACATTCGCCTTCTAAATACTATCATTCCATCCTTCAAGATTTGAAATAAAGTTTCAATTCCTAACTTCACTTTGTCTCTTATCTTACAAACTTTGATATCTTTTTTTTTTATCTTCTAGCACTCTATCCCCGAGTACAAACTTCACTCTTAACTGAGCTAATAAGGAGTCCTTAGGTGTAATTTCTATCTTGGCATCAATCTTTCTTAACTTTTGTAATTCCCTTCCATCCCAATCATCCCTCTGCGTATCCAATGCCTTGTTTTTACAATTAAAGGCATTTGCAACAACATTTGCCCTCCTCGAATGATACTCTATTACACAATCATAATTATTGATAAATTCCATGCAACATCTTTGTCTTATATTCAATTCCTTTTGTTTCATTAGATACCTTAATTTTTTATGATCTATAAAAATCCAAACTCGAGACCCATATAAATAGTGTCTCCATACCCTTAAAGAGAACACTACAACAGCTAATTCTAAATCATGTACTGGATAATTAACCTCATGAGTTTTTAATTGTCATAAGGCATAAACAATCACCTTACCATGTTACATCAATACATAACCCAAACCTTTTTTTGATGCGTTACTTTAGACCACCAATCCTACAGTTCCTGAAGGAAGTGTCAACATCGGTGCTGTTGTAAGCCTTCTTTTCAACTCCTAGAAGCTCTCTTCACACTCTTTCTTCCATTCCCACTTCATCTTCTTCTGAGTTAGTCAGGTCATTGTAATAGCTATAGTGGAGTATCTCTCAATAAACCTTCTGTAATATCCCGCTAACTCAAGGAAACTACAAATTTCAATCACATTTGTAAAATATTTGAATGTGCCAAAATGAGCATAAGAAATATTTAAGATGGAAAAAATATTTGAATGTGCTAAAAATGGACATAAAGAATATTTGAGATTGAAAAATAGATGAATGAGCTATAAATAGGCATAAAGCATTTTGAAATATATGGATGAGCCATAAATAGGTGTAAAATATATTGAGATTGAGAAATATATGGATAAGTTGCATAAGAAATATTTAAGATGGAAAAAATATTTGAATGTGCAAAAAATGAACAAAAAGAATATTTGATATTGAAAAATAGATGAATGAGCCATAAATAGGCATAAAGCATTTTGTAAATGAAAAATATATGGATGAGCCATAAATAGGTGTGAAATATATTGAGATTGAGAAATATATGGATGAGTCATAATTGGTATAATAGATATTGAGATTAAAAATTGATATTGATGAATCCATAATTAAACTAAAGTATGATCAATGGATATGGTAAGGGGTAATGAACCCTAAATTGGTTTAGACTATGAACAAGGAGTACTTATGATGATTTTATAAAGGTGGTTAAATTAGAACACAAATAAAGATGATTGTGACGTTACCATGAATTCAATAATTCAAAACATAAATGATGAATGTTACGAGATGGGTGAAGAACTAGATCTTTTTATCAAGGAGCTATTGTATGTATGATGATGATTATTCAATGAGTATAACAAAGAAAATGAGAGTTTGTCAATTGTTGAAAAGAATGTATTAAATTGAAAAGTTGACATAAAATTAATGTGTTTATAAATGTGTTAAAGATGTTATGCTTGCTCATATGGTTTGGTAAATAATAGTAACCATGATGGTACAAATATTTTTTTTCTAATTTTCATGATTTTATATGTAATACAATTACTTTCCCTTGAAGATCTTAATCTCATTACAAAAAGTGTTGTTGTGATATTTATCCTTACACATTGGGTAGATCCTTATCATGTTTGTTAAAATTTTGGTAAATAAATTTATATGTATGTAATTCAAGGAAGTGTTGTAACCTTACTATTTCGCATGTATAATCATGTAGCATCGCGTTTATTGATGAATTGAAGGATGGTGAGTATAAGACTATTGTTATGATGTTGTGTATAAAAGAAAATTCTCTATTTTTCACGTACCTGACAATTGAAAAGATGAAAATTACATTTAAAAGTTTGGGTTGTTACACTTTTTTTTTAATGAGCATAATGTCATGTGAGAACTCACTTTTAACATAAGATCTTTTCCCCCCGCTCTATACAAAAAGCCCTTTCCCCATCTATAGAAAAGAGGGTATGGTTGTCGCGATGTCAAGTGCAACAATCTACAACATAGTTTTATTATCTCTAGTGACTTGAAAATCAAGATCCGAGTTTTTGGACTGCAAAAAACTATTTTTCAACTTGTTTACACCTGAAATCACTTTCAAAAAACATCATATAAGCTTTTAAAACCTCATTTGCAACCACAAAACAACCTTTAATATCTCTAAAAAATAAAAAAATAATCAAAAAAAAATTAAAGACTCCTATCTACTTTTTGTAATATTGTGAGAGAGAAAAATCATCTCCATCAAACTTCCTAAAAAATTTCAATTCATTGACACCATGACCATCATTTTAGGTGGTTGTGTTGTCAAGAACCAACAACTTTATCTCTTCTTAGTATTTTTCAATGACTATCTCACTCTTCTCTCAACTTTCAAGGACTGAAATGTTAAAAAAATAAGATTTTAGATTGAACTGTGAAATGCTAAAATTCTAGAGACCAAAAAAAGGATAACTGAAAAGTATAGGGATTAAAATGAAATTTCTATACAATTATCAAACTGAGGTCTTTTTTGATAGATTTTGGTCTTTTTTATTTTAATTTCTATTTTTAACTACTAATTTTTATTTTGTAAAATTGATATTTAAGTCATAACAAAAAAAAATCCCTAAACACTTTGGATGAGAAAATAGGAATAAAATAACATATCATCCTATAATATTATGATCATATAATTTGGGAGGATGAATTGCTATTAAAAAAAATCGATGATTAAAATAAAAAATATCTACGGAGCAAGGCACCCCAACTCACAAGAGAGTTAATTTCAATTAACTCTCATGAGTTTAGTTTTGAGTAAATCTAGTTTCTATTTTCGGAGTTTCAATTATATCAATGTCTTCCATAAAATTTCAACTAACATAAATTTTTTAAAGTACTAAACTCTTGAAAGTTGATTAAATAAATTATTTATTAATTTTATAATTTATTTCGATTAAAAAATTCAAATTATACAATATACATCATTTAAATTAAAAGGTTCAAATGACACAACATATTTATCTTTAAAAATGTAAGATTAAAAAATTAAAATTTATCCTTTTTTATATTTGTATACATAAAAAGAAAACATATAAAATGACTAATATACTAATTTATTACATTCCATCTTAAGTCTTCATTAATGATGACATAAAGTGGTTACAATTGTCAATTAAAAAAAGTGGCAGGTAAAATTACACAATGATGAATTTTTTATGTCTACATTTGATCTATTATTTACTTCTTTTTTTATTGACTTTTTAGCGTAATTACCCCTAGTTTTCTTAGGTTTTCCTTATTAAAAAACTTTAATAATTTATTAAGTTTTCTATCTTAAAATCTTAACTCTCTTCACTTTAGTTATATATATATATTTTTTAAATACAGTAGTTGTCTTCTATGAATTTAATCTTCAGTATTGCTTTTAACTGCTCTAAAAAAATATATTTAAAAAAAGTTGGATATGATGTTTTGAGTATTAATTTGATATGTTTTTAGGAGAAAATTGCTTTTTAAATATTACCTAATACAAGTATAAGATGTAAAACTATTTATATGAATAGTGAAGCTCCTTTTTATTTTTATTTTTAATTCAACTCTTTTTTTTCTTATTTTCTATTTTTTATTTTAAATTTTTTTTTTATTAATTTTATCATTATCATTTTTTTTTTAAACAATCATTCAAGTTATTTTTAGATTAACTAAATTAATTAGATCCTATCAGAGTAGTTTTTATATAATTTAATTTTAAAATCAGGGGTAGAAAAGAAATCAATTTAGAGATTTTTACATGTCAATTTTATCTTTTTTAAAAAATAAATTCATCTTCAAACTTTTGTAATCAGCTGCGGTGGGTTGCCTTTAGACTGACATATTCAATTGTCATATATATATATATATATATATATATATATATATATATATTCTCTATTTTTACTTAAAAGAAAAAAGAAAAAAATCGTGACCAATGAATTGATTTCATGACCTAAGCATTTGATCGGATTGTCTATGATTGGGTTTAACAAGTCGACCAGGATGTCTTAATTATTTATAAGTTCATTCCCTTCAAAAGCCTCTTATCTGGAGGCCAGCATTCTTCTCCCCTCACAATTGAACCAAAAGCTTGAGCCATATTCAGTTGGAGCACAAACTTCAACAAAATAATTATTGGAGTCTGAATCCAATGAACAAATTGTGATGCTCCCTTTCATGGCTCATGGCCATCTCATACCTTTTCTTGCAATAGCTTATCCCCACCTTCAACTCATCATCCGAAGAGCCAAACAACGATCACCAAAATGAATTTATTTTTTTAAAAAAATCATTGAACGCATTTAAAATATTTCCATATTTGTCAGCACTCAGCAGAGACCAAGAAACATGCTCAAATATTAATAATTTTGCCCATAAAGCAGGTGATTTGCTTCATGCTTCAAAGTGAAACCAAACGAGACCTTTTATATATTTACCTTTACATTATATTTACCTTGTGTTTCCCTCTTCAAGATCCACTTGAATTTCAATTTTCCATCAATTCTGTGATAAAGAAACCTATCTGTGAAAAGAGAAGCAATTAAAGATGGGAAGAGAGTACAGCATCCTATAAATATATATATATATCATTAAATGATGAGTCAGAATTAAATAGCTGCATAAATTTGCCTCACACTTCCCTTCTCATCAATGTACAATCAAGCTTACTAAAATCTCTTCATACCCCTCACCTCCATCGACATCTCAACTTGGCTTCAATATCTTTCCAGTCTCCAATTTATGACTTCTTAAGAGTCGACGCATTTGAGAGGTAAGAACAGGGAGTCAAGCAGAATGAACCTCCCCAGATTCGATGCTTACCAACCACACAATGCAGGAGGCTCGTTCCATCAATTTACTGATAGAACATGGTGGATGAAGAACTAAAGACCACCCCTGGCTGCTCCGACAAATGATGGAACAACCCTCGGTGCTATTTCAAACTGCTGAAGCTACTGCCGAAAGGCTGAAACCAGATACAATATAAATGCAATTATAGTGTAGTGCTATGAACTTCTCCCTTTAGGTTTTGGTGACTGCTGAGGCTGGTTATATGGAGAAGCACGCACATCACTTAAGCTCCTCAATGGCTGTCCATTCCTTGTTACAAATCCAGCCTGTGTTCTAGTGCCATTTTTAGCATTCATGTTTGACTTGTTACGATCTGCTTGCATACTTTGAAAGTAATACGAAGAGCTAGCCATATCCTTTAAGTTTGGTAAAGGCTTTAGTGCTTCAACAACTTCACTCATCTGGGGTCTGGCTTTGGGATCACGGCTTAGACACTGGGCAGCCAACTGAATGCCTTTCTGAGCTCCTTTGATTGAGAAATGGCCTTCAAGACGGGGGTCTAATAAGCGGTAGAACCTTCTCTTGTCCCCAAAATGTGGCCTTGCCCATTCCACGAGGTTGTGCTCCCCATTTGGTCTGTTTTTGTCCATGGATCTTCGGCCAGTGAGCATTTCAAGTAAAACTACTCCAAAGCTGTAGACATCACTCTTTGATGTCAAATGTCCTAAACCAATGTGGAAGACATAAGAGTTAAATAAACACAACAGACAAGGATACGTACTGATCAACAAGCAAGACTCCAGCAAAAGACAGCAAGTCGCCAGTTATGAAAATTAGTTCAGTGATAGCGTCCATTATGCAGATTTTGTATGATTGATTCTAGAAATATGGAGTGTCTAATCTTATAATTTGATACCAGGGTGTCTAATCTTATAATTTCAAGAAATACAGAAACACGGGAGTTCAAACTCAATTTGAAACTTAATCCAAATTCCATCTCACATTCTACCTTTCTCGACAAGCTTGAGTCCATATGACTAAAGGCCAGAAGATGGCTGTTTAAATCATACATTGGAACATGTTCTTCCTTTCACTCATATATTACAATGTGGTGGTGTTGTGATAATTATAGCAATAGAATGAAGCCATTATATAAGGTCATCTTTGATTCCAATTGCCAGAAGCTGAAAAAGAATTCCCTAATTATCAGACTAACAAGATTGAGTGGTAACAGACATAGTGAGGACCACGACACTCACTCTCTAGAGTCAATGACATTGGAGGGAGTTCTCTTCTACAGAAAGACAACCCCCCCAGCCTCTCTCAGTGATATAGGATTTGTGGCCTCTTCAAACCCACATGCATCATCATACATTGGAACATGTTCTTCCTTTCAATCATATATTATGATGTGGTGGTGTTGTGATAATTATAGCAATAGAATGAAGCCATTATATAAGGTCATCTTTGATTCCAATTGCCAGATGCTGAAAAAGAAGTCCCTAATTATCATTATTGCTGAGAAAAAGAGAGGAATAGGGAGGTTTTTTTTTTCTTTATGTCAATTTCCCAACATAAGGGCTACATTCAAAAATCATATTGTTTAGTATGGAAAATCAGGGAATTTTTAGCTCAGGGGGTATTTTACTATTTAGCCTACAATTATTCATTCAAAGGCATGCATACATCTATGCATAAACACATAGCAAGGAAAAATAAATAGAGCCACTCACCAGTCATCACATATTCCGGGGCAGCATAGCCATAAGTTCCCATAACTCTGGTTGATACATGAGTTTTACCTCCATCAGGAGCATCCTTTGCAAGTCCAAAATCAGAAAGTTTGGCGTTGTAGTCCTAAAATAGTAATGTCTTGTATCAGAATCAGAAAGGGACTGGAAAGAGGAAATGATTAGTGAAGTAATTTTCCAATAGATACACATGTTAAGCCACATACCGCATCTAATAATATATTAGATGTTTTAAAATCACGATATATTACTGGTCTGTCAGCCTCCTCGTGAAGGAAAGCAAGACCTTGTGCAGCACCAAGAGCAATTTTCATCCTGATAGACCAAGGAAGGGGCAAGGACCCTTCTGCACAGAACATGGTTGTTACCAGAGAACATTAAACATCAATTGCTAATGAATATCTTAAGCAAGAAGAGCATAAGAGAAAGGAGAATATGTGTAGATTTAGGGAGCTCTTAAATCATTTGCTGAAAGAAAGATAACATCTGAAGTAGGTTTTTAATAGGCAGACTTTCGAAGTGGTTAGATCATAGATGAGCAATAATTCCTGGTTACCTTTTACTTAATTGAAAAAAAAAGGTTACAAACCATGTTAATAAATGGAAAAAACCAATGAAGCCACTATATAAATCCCTTGAACATTCAAAATCTTCTGAAACCTATTTCTACATGATACGTCAATGGATCCTTCTTCCAAAGTGGTAGTGATGTGCTCCATCTAGAGGAATATGTTGCCACTAGCTGATAAGTTTCACAGAAATGAAGTACGCCCAATGGCAGACTCCTACAATTCAAGACTACGTAAAGTCAATACTAATTCCTAAACTTAAATCAACTTTTACCAAACGTGAAATCTATCTACCTGACTAGAATGCAATAAACAATATTACAGTGATGTTGGTTCTTAGGCAGAGCCATAGACACTGCTTCAGACAGTTGGACCTATTGCTCATTTGGCCAAGAAAAAAACCACTAAACTGGGAAATTAATATACAGATACCAGTGCAAGTGATGGCCTAATAGTTATTTACCTTCAAGTGGGACTGATGCACATCTAAAAGATGCTAATCTCAGTGCAAGTGATGGCCTAATAGTTATTTACTTTCAAGTGGACTGATGCACATCTAAAGGATGCTAATCTCCAAAGTTCTACAACATTGTGTCAATAAAATTTGAAGGCTCTAAGACTTGTGGAATAAGTATTGGAAAAGCACATCACGTACATAGCAAGAACCTTGACACTTTCTAAAAGACTTCAAATGTATAAGCTAATTTATGTGCATCGGAGATCCTCATTTCTGTGGTAAAATAAGCATATCATGAATGTATTATGTTTGAAACATTAGGTGTGTCAACATAAGAAAGGTATTGGTTTTATGTGCATAGAAAATCATGGTAACATACACTAATTTTGGCACAAAGAAAATTTTTTTGATAAGCAATTACATCTGGGATAAATTAGGAAAATTCTAGCCTACAGCTTTGCAGTTACATACTTCTGAAGAGGTGATTCTCCAAACTTCCTCTAGGCATGAACTCATACACCAGCAACCTTTGATCATCTTCAATGCAGTAACCAACCAATTTCACCAAGTTTTTATGCAGAAGGTTCCCAAGAAAACTAACTTCAGCCTGAAATATTGTGAAAAAACATGACTAATAATATAAAGTAAGAGAATCATCTTTTATTTTTCCAAGAACAAAAATCATCTAGCATTTGAAAGACCAAGATAGAAGTGACAAATAGAGAGAGATCATACAAGCCACTCTTTATGACCCTGAAGTCCATCATGGTTGAGGGTTTTGACTGCAACGGTAAGCCCAGTGCCAGGTTTCACAGGAGCAGTTCCATTCTCCTCAATCCAACCTTTGAAGACACACCCAAACCCACCCTCCCCAAGAAGACTCTCAGGCCTAAAGTTTCTAGTTGCTAATTTAAGGTCATTAAATGTAAATTTTCGGAGCTGAGAAGCAAGCTTCAATTCCTCACTGAATGTTGGAAGTGAGGATGCACTCTCTGCATTGCTAGTCGTGGTAGTAGAAGACATAGCTGGAACAATAGGTTGGTCTTTGTTCTTCTCGTTTTTAGATTTACTTGGCACTGAAAATCAAAGTAATGGGCAATTACTTGCTATTATTCAAATCCAGAAGTATATTTGTCTCTTAATATTTATAGATAACAACTTATTAACAACGTTTCTCAAAAGAACTAATTGGAAAGGTGACAAATTTCTGAATTTTAATCTAGTTCATTGAAGAACTAGTTGCAGTCATGTTATTCGATGCATGGATAATATGGTAACTGATCACGATAGACCTATTAATCAAGGAACAACATGCCACACCAAAATCATCATGAGATGACAATCTTCAAAAAGGGTCCATCAATTTGAACACGCCCTTTAATTAACGGTACTAACTAAAAGGATAAAAATTCGGGAACACTTTTAACTCGCTTTTTCTTAATTTGCCTTGAACCAAATCAACATAACATTAAAAAATTAAGAAAAAAACAATCGAAAGCAATATCCACACAAGCCTATAGACATATAGTTCTGCATAAAATATCAGTTGATCAAAACATTACAGAAAAAAAACAAACAACAGAGAGATGTTTACCATAGTGAGTTGAGATGCCACTTAAAGAGCTATCAACTTTTGATCTTGAAGGCATGCAGCTTCCCGTCGACCTGAATTTAAACCAACATCCAATATCCTCCTCGTCCTTTTCATTTCCTTGATTTTTCTTATTTTTCTTGCTCTTTGATTTCTCCTTAAAATTCTTTACCTTTACTGAATCTGGACTCAAACCCATCTTCATCTTCATAAATATAAACACTCAATCAAAAGTTGTCAAATTAATCATAACAGAGAAAACCCATTTCAAAGATACAAACTTTAAATCATCAAAACCATCAACAATAGAAAAACAAGTGACTATGAGAGGAAATCAGTGATGCCCAGTTGTGAAGTTTAGTCAAAAGGAGTTTTGAGAGAGAGAGAGTCAGACAGAGACGCGCTTGAGAAAGAGGGAAAGTGTTCAACATAGGGCAGTTTGGGCAGTTTGAAACAGCAAGCAAGGCAGCTTGGGCAAGAGAGAGGAAAGGAGTGGTCATAACAGTAACCTTGGCATTTTCCATTTTCCAGGCAACAAATAGAGGTAATAGTAACTCAATCCCTTTAGTTTAACATAACTAATAAATTAATCCTCATTGTTTGAGAACTTATATGTTTAATTCTTAGATTTTTAATCCGTTTACATGTAGGAGTGTTTGTTTTAGAGGTGAAGGTTGAGTTTTGTGTGTAGAACCCACAAAAAAGCTGAAATAAGCAATTGTTATCACATGTTTTTAATTTAATTTTATATATTTTTTAAATCTATTTTTTTTTAAACTGCAATTAAAAGTGTTTTTCTTAAACTTATTTTTTAAAAAATCTTAACTGCAAAGCTACATTACTAAGGGGTTTGGTATTTAATAACAATTATTTTTCAAAATGTTTTTTGCTTTGAAATATATCAAAATTAAAAAATATGTATATTTTTTATATCAGCATGTCAAAACGATCTAAATACATCAAAAAATTAATTTAAAAAATTAATTTTTAAAAAAATTATGGTTCAACCACTAAAACAAACATTGTGTGATTTTCTCTGAGAACCGTTAGCAATAATCATTTATAGAAACTAATTAATTAATCTCTATAAACTACAAATATTAAGATACCCCTACATAAATGAAGCACCAATGACTTTTTTTTTTTTTTTAATAGAGTGAGATTTTGGTTGTGATAAGTTATAATTAATTATTATTATTTAAAGAAATTAGTAATTTAGTCCCTATAGTTAATAAACTGTAAATTAATCCATTAATATTAATATTTATTTATATCCACTTCTGGGTGGTGGATGTATGAAGAGAAAGAGAAATGATGAGGGGCTAGGAAGGAAGTTTATTGCAGGAACCCGGTAGTGATTGAAGAAATGTCATTAATTTCTTATTAGTTTTTGAAAGGCTGAAGAATCGAGTTATTATTTGCCAAACTATAGGAACTAAATCATTGAGGAATAAAGTATAATTAACTTTTCTTTTCTTTTCTTAACAGTTGCTACTAAGTTTAGGATTTTACTAGATTGGTGTTCCCTGCCATACCGCGACCTAAATTAAATTTTTTAAATTTATAAAAAAATATTTTGATGACAGTAATGCTTTTAAAGAAGTAAAAAAGCTTTTAAGGTAAATTAAACCTTGATTAATTTAATAATTTAATAAAAATAAATAAATAAATAATAACAACAAGAAATAAACAAAATGATATAAAATATTAAAGGATATAATTGAAAGGATAATGTAATTAAAAGAATAATTAGAAAAGAAACTTAATAATCATTTTGGTAGCAAATAGTTGTCACATAGATTTTACAAGAGTCTATATTATTGCAAATTTACTAAGACAAATATGAATTCTCTCGTCAGTGTAATAGAATATCAGGTAACGACCATTGTCACTCCTTCAAGAGCGAACTCGTATTCAATTCAATTTTTTTTTCATATGCATATCCTATTTATTAGCTTTGGAAACATTATATGTCTTTCATTTGCAGAAAAAAATAAGCTCACCCTAAATATCAACCCTTACCAAGATCAATAAGAAGCAAATACGAGAGTTCAACTTGGACAAAAGTAAGATAACTTCCTGAGAAATGAGATGGCTCAGTTAATTGATTTGATAAGACAAATTATTCATTATGAAAGGAAGCCCCATACATGGAAGCCAATACTAAGAAGCTCCTAATGAATATGTCTCTTTGTCTTCTTTCACACCTTCATCAAAAGATTGTTTCTTATATTTATTTGGTTAATCAAAGTTTGTAAATTATTGCCTTTAACGTCTTGAGTTCTTCAAAGATTTATGTTGTCTTACCTTAAAATTCATTGTGATTTGCTACAAACCAATTACATCAAACATCTTCACCTTTGTCTAAAGCCACTCAATTAAAAATCACAAGAATCTCAAAATATCAAGTTGGTAAGCTGATGAGAAAGGGACAAGTTAAGTTTGTGAAAAATAAGGTCATAAATCACATTGTCACCGAATCATCTTCAGCATAACAAGTGGTTGGTAAATATTGATGAGACACATATATTGACGGGGAAGCTGATCTAAGAAAGGTTTTGCATTGTCAATTATTTTGTTATAGAACTTTGTTATTCTGCATTTTTGTTTTAGATTGCTTCTCATCTTTTTAGTGAAACATGTCTTTTCCATCTTTTTGTTATTTTGAAATCAAAAGATGTTTTTTTATGAAAGTAATTACTTGACATTGTATTGTTGTCCACAATTGAATAAATATAATGGTAGAAATGATTAAATCCCAAGACGTGTTATGCAAAACACTGAGAGGCTACCCTTTTGAAATTGTAATAACCCACAAAATTACAAATATTTTCAACATATTATTCATTCGTAATTGATACAAATGAGGGTAATTTTTTTTTTAAAAAAATATCATGGTTCTTTATATAAGATCTAACATAAACAATTCTTGAATTCTATTTTTAACTTTTTAGAATTGTGCATTGCATGATGCCATCTATCATTTCAATAACCCAACATTTTAAAGCACGCACACACACACACACACACACACACACACACACACATATATATATATATATATATATATGATAGTACTGTAAAAAGAAAAGATACATATTTATTATGTTCATGATATGAAGTTTACAAACACACCATAATTTACATATCATAAATTCAGATATCTACGTCATAAAATTTTACAAAATATAAGTTGTTTGTTCTTACTACCACTTAGATTATTACATGATTTTTTTATAAAGTGCATACTATAATATTGCTAGACGTCATGGTCATGAGATAGTCTTGTTACAATTAACTTAATGTAAGTGTATAAACATTAATTATGGTACAAAAGAGTAATAAAGCATATAGTCACAATTAAGATTAATATTTAACAAAGTAAATTCACATTAATCATTTTCTACCAAGTCTACTTTAAATACATTCATTCATATCTTCATTTAACAATAATTCTCGTCACTTTATTTCAATCTATGTCCAACAATCAACCAATTTTATATATTATAATTTAGGAATTAACATATGGAGAATCCTTCATTATGAAGATGGTTCATCTTTGACCATAATCAATTAATACAATTTCACATGATTTCTGGTCAATAATAAT
>Ga0307517_10000630_pt1 | contig 60299 bp, 60 predicted proteins | sample 23_EM_MG_FD_194515 | JGI IMG/M metagenome (GOLD analysis project Ga0307517, IMG submission 194515) | Populus trichocarpa ectomycorrhiza microbial communities from riparian zone in the Pacific Northwest, United States - 23_EM | ecosystem: Host-associated > Plants > Roots > Unclassified | place...
CGTTTTTTGGTCCCCAAACCCCCCCCCCCCCCCCCCCATCACCCCCTTTTTCCCCCCCACTGGAGGGTCCAATTTTGGATTACAGGTTGTGTTTGTCATATCGTACTTTTGTATATAGTTATGATTGGTGATTTTGATGAAACCTCTGTCGTCTGTTTTGTTGTTGAATGTTGAATGGGAGGGGGGTGGTTCAGGTTTCTTCCGCTATTAGGCTCCCGAGTCGTGCTTGTCGGTACCTTCTAGTATTCGCGATTAAGTATAAGAGACTTACCAGGGGGGGGGGGGGGGGGGGGGGTGGGTTGGGGGGCAGGGGGAGGTTCGGTATGATATTGTTGTATACATGCACGTATTATAGTATATAGGGGAAGAGTGTGAAGAGGTAGGGGAGGGGCTTAGCATGTGAGATAGTTCATACATCCTTTATGATACTATACATAAAAATAAAATAAAATAATATTCACGATGGTGTATTCTAATAACATGTAATAGCATATTTCAGCCTATGATAATATTATCATACTCGCATAGAACCCACGTACGAAAAGTCAACCTACCGGCCGCCCGGCAAACGCATTCGGCCTGCTTCTCCCACCTCTTCTACTTCACTCCACTCCACTATCAACTACCCCTGGAATAAAGGCTAGGCTAGGATATATTATATTGCACTAGGCTACCATCACCTACAGTATCAACAACACAGAAGAAGGAACGATTCCAAAAGCCAACGCCTTTCAAGTTTAGAATGTAAATCAGGGGGGTCAAATAGGAAAGAAAACACAAGTCGTTAAGGGGAAGGAGGGGAAAACATTAGGAATCAAGCAAGTAAGGTACATGAACTATCCTATCCTATGCTATGCTATCGTAGTCGGGGGGCAAGGAAGAGGAAGAGAAGAAAGAAAAGAAAAGTAAGAAAGGGTTACAAAAAACACATGGCAGAAGTTGGACGGGAATAAAAATGTAAAAAGAAGGGGGCAGCAGCTAGCTTTTAGGAAAGGAGAAAAGAAACAGGGAAACTCCAATAATTAATCCGCAAATACTTCACCAGTTCTACCAGACTTGCTTACTCGCACCCCGACAAGCGCCCGGATCACGCCCTGCTTGCATATTCGACTAGAGTTGTATATAACCTTGCTAAAGCCCAACGAGTAAGGAGCCATCTCACCATTATTTAGTCTTATATGCATGATAGCTTCGGGAGGGTAGGTATGATCGTCACTCAAACGCTTACTTTCCCTCCCGGTAGCCCACAGGGAATTGGGTTTCTGGCACCGCCGCCGAGTCTGCGTCCCTTCCTCCTCCAGTAGTAGTAGCAGAAGGATGGACAATATACAAATTCTGCTGGTAAGAAATAGGCTGCCGCCTGGCGCTCTTTGGGGGTGGCGGTGAGACCGCAGGTATCTGGGAAGCAGAGCTTGTCATCGAGTAGCGATGACTTGGGCCTTCACTGCCTCCCACGAGCATTTCTTCTATCGGGGACCCTGCGTAGAAGGTTGGGAGTTCGACCAGGGAGCCGCTGAGCTGGTTGTCGGCAAGCTCAAAAGGCAAATCGATGCCGCGCTTCTCATCCCCGCCGTCGCCAGTCATCGAGCGGGATGTTTCCTCAATCGTTGGAGGTTGATCCGCCTCGTGGTTCTCGTTCCGGTCAGTGTCGCGGATACCAAATTGTGCTATTGTTCGCCTATGCAAAAGGGAAAGATCAGTTGAGGCCCCATCAACGCTATACCAGCCAAAAGGGACATGGGGGGATACATCTTCCGCGTAACCCATGAAGCGAGAATCTTCCCACGCTGTTTCTCGCCAAGCCGAGATCTCGGGAAATCCCCCTTGCCCACAAAGGCAACGATATCGACAACAAGTTGATGCTCGTTCAGGATGGCATTGACGATCACTGGTACCATCGATGCCAGATACGACTTGACCCGAACCTCAACCAAGACCACAACCAACCCACCGGCTTGGAAGACCGCACTGCTAGATATCAGACACGTTTCATCCCTGTAGCAAAAGGGCTGGGAACCCTTACCTTCCTCCGGAAACTATGTTTCTGTGACACCGTTCCACAGAATCCTCAATATCCATAGGGAAGTGACTTAACCCATTGACCTCGAATGTTTCACCAATGCTACCAAGCACAAACAATACCTGCATTTCCACTTGGGCCCCCCCCGGGCCTATTGGCCTCGAAACAGTGTGCAAGAACCCGAGATCGCCGGTTCTAACATAGGTTATCCGCAGATCTCCATCCATTGTCTTGCCATTGAATCGATCCACATCAAAAGCGTCTTTCGAGCCATAAAAGGATTTGACACAAGCTTCCGACTCCACCCAGATCTCCCCATACTCTCCCGTCCTACAAAGCATGCATGTTTCTGGGTTCACAACCGCCACCTGGGTCGACACAGGAACCATACCCGAATCCTGGACAAGGAGAGCATTTGGGTAGGTTTCCGGATCAACAGGGTATACCAAGCCACGCCGGAGTGCCTTCGTGTCAAGCCACAATTCTATTGGCTCGGTATTCGTATAGGAGCGGGAGGCGATCATAGGATTCAGCACGTGGCTATAGATAGTGTTGATAGCTGTCTTATCTAACCCCGTGGTAGCAAAATGCAGCCGGACTCTCTGGACTTGTGGAGCGTCAGCTCCTATTTTGCACGATCCATGCTTCGGGTTCTTACTTACATATGTCTGGCCTTGGCCGCCCCTCGCAGGTAATCATCATGTTTTTTAACTCAAGCATTGTAAATCCTTTGGAAAGCATAGTCGATATCGCATGGTCTAGCATAGTCGATATCGCATGGTCTAGCATTTGTGGAGTAGCATATGTATCCTTGATCTTATACCTCGACAGTGCCAAGAATAGGCTTAGTGGGTTCTGTGCAAAATCCACCGGAGATACCAAGTATGTCGGAGCACCTATTTAAAAAGTGGATTGTTTAGAATAAGACCCCCAATAAAGGGTAACAAACTGGTGGCAGGTAACATACCAACAAATACTCCCATCAACAGGGAAACTACGAACCCCACGCCGCTAGTACTCCTAACACACCCCACCACTGGTCGACTAGAGGTCATTTGACAAGTCTCTTTCATGACTTTGCATATTCCCATGATGGTATCATGTCCAAGGCCAACTGCGACCCTTCTTTGGTCCGGGGTCCAGTAGGTCCATACAAGTGCAACGGATTCAGATCGAACCCAATCCGGATTCATAGCGAGCCCCAAATCTCTGCAGCCACTATTACTCCTCGGAGGTTTTGCTGTGTTGTGAATAGGAGGCATATGGATGTTCAATACTGCGGCACTTTGCTTCAAATGCGTCGATAGCGGTTTCCCCTTCAATAGATGATCGACTTCCGCATTTACCAGAATCGCTTTAACATCAAAATCTGCAATCATGTGAAGAAGTGCCGGAATATCCTCATTCAATCGATTTTGATCCAGGGGCGCTAGTGGAACAGCGACAACTCCCAAGCAAAAGCAGGCATGCACAGCAAACACAAAATCCTCTGAATGTGTATACATCAAGACCACGTGATCGCCAGCCTTGACTTTCCACTTGTTCTTGATCTGACTAGCTACGGCGGCAATCTTAGTGTCCAGCTTCTTCCAAGTAACGTTCTTGCCCTCTCTGCACCTAGTATCAATGGTGCAATAAGAAAGTTCTTCGGCCTGTCGAGCAACACGCCATTGCAATAGATCCACAATTGACGAAAAGTTGTTCAGCGGCGTTGAGGTCCTGTCGTCGATAACAACCTCTCGATAATCCACACCAGAGTATTGCTTCTCTTGCATAAGCAAAATGTCCTGTCTATACTGGGTAGCAAGGTGACTCCATATGCCTCCATTCGGGTCTATGCCAATAGGTAGGTTCAGAACCGCTCTATGAACCCCAAACTTCACATGAACGCAAGGTAGGGTTCCAGAATGGAATTCATTGCGGCAAAGCATGTTCCCAATTTCTCTCCGACCATTCTTGAAGACTCGGGGAAGCGTATTTGGCGCTGTAATCATAACGCAATAAACTCGAAGGTGATGTTCACTTAGGAGCACGTCCATACATCTCTCCGAAAGTTGGTCAAGAAGTGCAATATCGAGCTGTCGTGCAACACCCCCCGCACTTGTTGGTGCAGTCGAAGCAGCTTGTGACTCTAAAAGTATAATTGGTAGATGTTCCTCATTGACATAAACATCAAACGCCGAACTTGAGAGATAGAGTTAGTCTACAAAAGGTGCGAGAAAGGAAGGTTTCGCCGAAAGTGGAAGAGGAGACAAACCAGTCATAAATTCTTGGAATATTCTTCATGACACTAAAAACCAAATGCTGAACGAAGAAGCACCTAAACTCCTCCCTCCCTTCCGCTCCTTCCTCTACCCATTCTACTTTTTGGCGCAACCGATCCTCGTAGAGACCCAGAACGAAGATCTTTCCTTCGATCACGCACCCTAGCAAACCTGTTCTTAGGAACTCCAGCTCGAGGCTAACCGGATGTGGATTGTCCTCCTCAAACCTGTAGGGTCGGGCATGGAATATGTTCTCGGTCTGCTTGGTAAGTGCCCAGAAACCTCCGGACAGCGACGGCGAATCAACCCATATCTCACCTATGACATTCGGAGCACAGAGTAACAAAGTCTCGGGATCCACGACGGCAAGTGTAGCATCCGGTATAGGATATCCAAACGCTCCGACCCTCACTGCACCTGGATCTCCCGCCTTCTTCTGGGCCTCCTCCCCAACAGCTAAGACCACGACATCGTTGGTCTTCAAGGCTTCCCTGTCTAGCAGAACCTCCATGAGCTCGGTCACCTTTTTGCCTGCCTTCTTTGTTATACCACCGCTCAACAGCGATGAGTACCCGTTGACCCCAACACCTACTCCTTGGCCTGGACCGTCATCTGGCTCGTCTGGCTCACTATCCTCGTGCTCCTCCGGCTGGTGCACAGGACACCCCATCCGCTCCTCACCGCCGAGCCAGTCTCTCATACTGATCACCATTCCGCCGTGTTCAGGAAGGCAGAGCATGGGTGCCACAGCATCCCTCGCTCTTGTATTCCCCAAAGGCCTAAGCCAGCGGTCGGCAAGAATCTCGTGGAATTCCGGGTCGACGGTCAGTGCATCAATCAACATAAACCTAACTGTGGAAAAGTCCACAGTGAGCCTCTTCTGGAAGTTCCTAGTCACCATGGGCTCCTTCTGGTAATTGTAAGCTACCAACTTCAGCGCTGGATAATCTGCTAAGCACAACGTTGCTTTGTATCTTGTTATAATGTTCGCATAAAGGCCGGGCGTTGTTGCGGTAGCCTGTGAGAGCCACACCGTTGTTTGCCCTCCATATACAGCTAGCAGTGCCCCAAATATCATACCTATCCCCTGTCTTGGATCCAAATAACTGACCAGAATGTCACCCGCTGGTCTCCCCGATATCGGGCGGCTCGCCCTATCCCGTAATCTGGAATGAAACGTATCTTTGCTATCATTATTAGGGACAGTAGATATAATAGCACTCAAACAGGCCATTTGGTGCATAATCGTCCGATGGCTCATGACCACGCCCCGTAACTCCCCTTCGGGAGATCTAGCAAAATCTATATATGCCAGGTCTGGTACAGAGAGAGCAGGCATCTCCTGATTCTTTCCTGGCCGCAATGATCCGAACTCATTGGTTTTCCACCATTCTACCCCTCGAGGCCATGAAAGCTTCTGCGTTGTAAGGTCCCGTTGAAATACTTTCAGGTTGTTGTCGGTAGTTAGAGCTAAATGTGATTGAGTGGTTGTTAAGACATAATTGAGCTTCTGGTAATCCTCGAGGTTATTTATAGGTACCGCTACTACTCCAGCAATAAAGCACCCAAACAATGCCACAGCGAATTCAATAACTTCTACATCTCGGTATACAAGCGCAACTCTATCTCCACGATAGAGGTTCGACTTGTCTCTAATAACTTGCGCAACCTTCTCAGCACGAGATGCAAGCTTTTCCCAGGAGCAAGCTGCCATTTCCTTGCCCCTGGAATCCAGAACTATATATGCAGGCTGTTTCGGGACGGACCCGGCTCGATGCCGTAATACTGAAGCAAGATTGTCAAACTCAGACATAGGGATATTGGAATTATGAGGATCGTAAACCGCAAATGGCACATCCCGAGGCTCCAATGGCAGCATATGGTTCACAGCACCAGGAGGTGGCAGATCATTTGAGCCAAGCATTGGTGGAGGAATAGCTGCAGATGGTGAGAAGGGAATTCCCTGGTCTCCGGGATATCGGTGCATCATGTTGTTGTGGTCGTAACCTGCGGCGGTGAAATCTGAAAAATACCCTCCCAGCGTGTTCTCTCGGGACTCCCGCGCAGGTGAAGATGGGCCCCCATATCCGGAATTCACGGGATATTCCATAGGGCTAGCAATGTGAGGAGGATGCTGGCGATTGTAGTCGTACTGGGGCTGCTGGTAAGCGACCGGTGGAGGTATAGATGCAGCACCGGAAGCAGTGCTAGGGCTCCTAACATGCACAGATGTGGCCATCGAATCCCGCGGATTCAATGACTGTTGGCTCACGGAACCGTTGCGCACATGGAGTTGGCCTGGAGCATAGCTCGTCCTGACACCACCTCCAACCGCGTCAATTCCACCCCACTCTTGTGTAGACCCAACCATCGTCGACTCACGACTCATACCTCCGTATTGCGTAACCGTCGCCGGTGTCATCGTCCCGGACTCCAAGTGTGTAGAAAACGACCTAGGCGAGTGCACAGAGTCTCTACTGGAATCCCGTCTATTGAACTGCAACGCCGGATCATTCCTAATCTGATAGGCCTGCTGGCCCGGAGGGCCCATATCCGGCGTGTCAGAACCTACACTGTATTGAGATAATAAAAGAGTGCGACGCTTCTGATAGCCCTTTTCCGTAATATCACCTTCCTCCAACTCTGAGTCCAGAGCCGAAAGTCTAGCCCGAAGCTCAGGATCGTCCATAATTAAGGTTCAAGATCCAGAAACAGTTTGTTGTGGAATGTTGCTGTCGTTCCGCGATGACAAAGGTGCAGGAGCTATAGGAATGAAAGGTGGTAAGTGCACGTACAATCCCAAAGTGCGATGGTAGCCGAAGCGGGGCTCAACAAACACGAAATATGGACAAAAACAACGAACGAAATAGTATTGTATTAGTATGCCAGGTTTGAGGGTAAGTTAGGGCTAGATGTTTCGATAGACCAGCGAGACGCTCCAGTTTATTAGGGTGGCCAAAAAAGAAAATGGTGGGATGAAATAAAGCTGAAAGTGTTGCTTTCTAGATAGATCGTGAAGGAGTGGTGATTCTTTTTAAAGAAAAAAGGGAAAGATGCGAAGTGGGGGAGTGTGTGGGTGTTGCAGGTCAGAAGAGATGGAGGACCTCCCCTGTGTGTTCGTTGGTAGGCTGAACTCGATGAACATTATTACCGTATTGATGAATATCATGGGCTCAGAATCTGTTTGGAGAACGCCACACAGCTCAGGAAAGTTGTCCTACCATATTATGATATTTATTTCCCTTTTTTTGGCCCCCGTTCGGCCTCGACAATGAAAATTCGTTGGTGAGATCAAAATTGGATAAAAAGGCCCAATTTCCTGTTTGTTTATTCTTTTCCCCCGATTCCTTCATTCATCCCCTATCCGCCTTTTACTACAGTATGATCATTAGTCCCCTCTTCCCCTCTGTCATCTTACAGTCCCCTCTTCCCTTCTGTCATCTTACAGTCCCCTCCTTCATCCTCCTCTTCTCCCTACCCAGCAGATCTTGGAAAGCTAGGATCGGCTGTTGGATGGCGTTGATCCTTTGCCACGGCCACCACATCTCATATCCTTTCCGCCAGCCAAGCCAGATGTGTCTGCCATAATCCCCTACCGGTATCTTGAGTGCCTTAGCATGAATTAGCCCATTCCCGGCCTCTGATTCAACACTCGAGCTAGATTACCGGTATTTCTTGCTTAACCGTACCCGTACGCAAGAGGAATTTAACCACGCACTGAGGTAATACTCCTCAGCTTTAGTCTAAATAGCGAGATTCTGCTCCATCGCGCACGTTGTGCCGCCAGAGAGGCAGCGATCAGAATGAATGATAAGTCGACTACAGAAATCCGTCCATCGTGCGAACTAAAAGCTCAGTTAACCCCGTGTAAAGATATTGATTAAACAACTAGGAACGACTAGCCCACCGAAGCAGTTTTCAAACCTTCCTATGCCAGGCCAACGGCTTCATTTTTCCCCGTTCTAATTCCTTGTACTCGAGTACAGGTCTGGGCTAATACCGTAGCCCCTATCCTTACTCATCCTCTCTCTAGTTTTCTAACTATGTGAAATCCCTCAGCAGAGCCCGAGAGAAGCATACACCAACGCCTCCCCTAGCATAGATTTCTAGAGATAATGTGCGCGATGGAGTAGAATCTATCCCGCCATTATCTCCATCCCATCTCCCAATGCTTTCGGTAGCCCCGTCCGGCCAAGACGGATCCGTCCAGGACCAAAAATACCAGCTTGGCAGAGCAAACACGCTGGAAATTAATCAAAAAACAATATTCATAGAAGTAAAGGCATTTAAATCTTGCCTAGTTCTACAGAGAGCCTAAATCAATCATGTAAGGTTCTAAAGTTGGGTCAGTTGTTAATTTATTAACAATTACTGTACTCGAGTACTGTAAAAAAAGAGAAAAGCTCAGGCAATTTTGGTTCTCAAAGGGGCTAATTTCCCATTCCTGGCATCATCCAATCTTAAACGGCTCCCAGTCCTGGTGGAAACCAGGAGAACAGAGGGCAATATGGTATACAGTAGGACCAGCAAGCGGAAAAAAACAAGTTACTTCTTCTCACTGAGCTCCTTCGTTAACTGATCGTTACCAATCTCTAGACGGAGCTGGATATGAGACCCCTGAGATGCTCCTTCATCCTTCCCCCGATCTCACCAACCTTTTTTTCTAGCCTAATATCTCCTGCTTAGACCTGGTTCCTAATTTTTGCTTCTATAAGACAGTCCGGCCAGAAGTTTGCCCCGAACTAGTAGACTATACATGTATGATATATTATAGAGTAGAAATATTTGGTGAAACTTACTGGGGCAAACATAGTTGCTAACCCCACCTCCGTATCGACTTTGTTTCCTTGTTCCCAGAAGCTAAGGGGGTGTTTGGCACGGCGACGCTTGAGTGAGTTTACCGCTCAAACGGCGTTTTCAAAACCGCAGTTCAAGTGGCTTCCCAAGCTCCAGTTTGAGTGGTATGTATTGCCAAACACCTCACATAAGTTGCGAAAGTTTGGGTGAGCAGAAGAGAGAATTAGTAATCAGTGGAAGAAGTTAATTCCCAACAATTCTAGTTAAAATGATGATAGTGAGCAAAACCTGTATTAAAAATAGGATTTATTAACTCAAATTTAACCTACAAAACATTATTCCGAAACTGCAGTTTTCAAACTTTGGAAATCACTGTTTGGAAACAGAGCACTGTGATCTCTCCTTCTCTCTACAGGCGTTCTTTGGGTGGGAAATAGGAACTTCCGAAGCAAGGTAAATCCTCTTCTCTTATCACGATTTCACACCGAAGAAAAAGCGAGATCAGAATCAATGAAAACAGTGATGAAAATTAGATAGGAAGGGGGGTTGTCGATGGTTGCCTTCTCTCACTCCGTTTTCCCCTTCTTAAACCCCCTCGTGCTATGGAACTAAGCTAAAGGAATGCCGGTACCAAACATTCACGATGTTTCCTGTGCTCCTGCGTAGTTTCTGCCATGTCCATTCACGTGACTGACAGCACGGCCAAACGCACCAACCCACTCGTACTGCAGTTTGAGTAAACTCCCCTCTCAAAAGTACTGTCCCATACCCAGTTTTACAGCCAAAGTCGGTGTATTCAGTAACTGAAATAACAATAAAATAAAGTTATGAAAACTTATACAAAATTGTTCTATGCAGATATTTATAAGGAGAATCTGTTTCTGATTTTTATTTATTTTATATATTCATTTCACAAGGTTTTGTATCCATTTCTATGCAATGGTTAAAATAGAATGCCAAGCCCACATACAAATTTGGGGGCTTGGCACTAATTTTGGTGGAGATTCACCTTTCATCACACTTCGCCTAGGTAAATCCAGGTGCAACTTATGCAAATATGGAGTGTTTATGATTTTTATTATAGGAGAAAGTAATTCTTGTAAGCAGGAATTTATGTAAATTTTCTGTATCACTTTAAGATATTTCATTACATAGAAATGGGCTAGCAAATTACTCAAGTTTAGGCACTTTTTGGTAGGGTTTTGGGAAGTGGGACAGTACTAGTACTTTTGAGAGGTCATTGTACTGTACCGTGCTCAACGCCGCTGTGCCAAGCACCCCCAAAGCCATTAGGGAATTAACTAAAAATACGTATAATAGGTTTCCAATCGCTAATCTCACTTCCTCTAGCAGGTTAAATTGTTGAGAGGTAGTGAACGGGGGTTCGTCCTCCACGGCGGTGTTGACTGCCACTGTTGGCTCTGTGGTACTTGCAGCTGAGTCGACAGAAGTCGGCTAAAGGAAGAAGATGAGAATAAAACCCGCGGAAAAACATGATCTTTACTGATGGGAATCCAAGTGATGATCCTATTCTGCGCTATATTGCAGCATTTCAAGCCGTATGACTTGTAGTAGGGCCCAGGACGAACGAATGTCTGGAGGTGTCTTTTTTTTCGTAGCAGATATTTCTAATATTTGTTATCAAGTTTCGTGTCACATATGCAGGCAGGGCACTTACTTCAGTGGTACCGAATAGCTTGAATAGGTTTCCTCGTTGAACCATTTCTTGTGAAGTCGTTTAGAGAAAGAAGAAGAAAGAACAGTCTCGGTGATCCCCTTTTTATATTCCATGCTCTAAAGTGAATGACGTTAGTGAACACGTTACCTACTATTACGACACACGGTGCCATACGAGCTTTTGTTGTATACCGTACAGTCTAATCTCATCCAATCTACTATCTCCATTGCATGCGTTACTCTCCGTACTCTGAGACAAAAACGGAGTTTGCACTCTTAAAAGCAGTGAAATGCGCGAACAAATGAGAGGTAGCAACGTCCCTTTGTGGTGCAGCTGATAGCCTTGCTACTACTCTCCGTAGAAGCGGGGGTCTTTAAAATAAGCTTTCAGGGTCCCAAATAATACCTATTTACAGACCCAAGTCAGGGTGCCCGGGGTGCGGTAGGTACCAGCTGCCAGTTGCACTCGGTACTAATACAGCTTTGCTAACACCGGGGGTTCTTATGATATGCCTTGTCCGCGCGGTTGGAGATGATGACTGCGGTTCCGTCTTGGGACTGAGACTGCCGGTAGAGCACGGTGCTAGGATGCTATGGCGGGTAACGAAAAGGGTCGTGGCTGGGATGATGTTGGAACAAAATACCCAAGCCATAGACAATGTCTAGAATGAATTGTCGAATACTATAAACAAGCAACAAACACAAGTATTTGAATAGCATGGCTCAAGAGGCTCTCCTCTTAATTCTATGATTTGAAAAATAAATTGAGACCGTTGGTTCTTGAGGGGCAGCAATTTACAAAAGTGCAAAGTTAAACACCACTTACAGTACTTGCAATGATGGCTCCCCCGCCTGTGATCACTAAGGAAATTGGATTGCCCATCCGGGCCGATTTCAGGTACGCAGCCTCAGGGAGAAGGAGGACACACGGTGCTGTACCGAATGGCGCTTCACCCGGATGTCCCTGGTTGTTTGCTTCTCGCTTGTCAGGACTCCGCCACTCCTTCGCCTCGCCTCCCGCTGCTTTGGGGAACAAACTCTCACCAACCGCCCTGAACAATACCGCTCGGTGGGCACCGATACCGGTATTCCAAAAGGAGAGAAAACAAATATCTACAAGAACCTCCGGAAGAAAAGGCTTCAATGTATGATAGCTGCTAATACGCGAAGGGGTTTGGCCTTGGCCTTCCTCCTCAGTGAGCCCGTCCAATCACCACCACCTCTCCCCTCGCTCCAGTTTTCTTTCCCGCCGACCTTTCACAGTTAGCCCTCTCTTCACCCTGAAACTCAGCACTTATCACCCACCGCCCCCTCCCCCATCTTCTCTTCTCCGCATTCTCTTCATTCTTGCTTGCGCTGCGTTTGCTTGTCCGCTTACCTGCTGGTGGCTGGCTCGCCCTTCCCTGCTGTAGATTGTTTCTTTTTCCGTCCTCGCTGCTTTTAACTAATATCGCCCATTTCATCCCCTCCCATCGCTATCTCCGCCTTTCTTTTCTTTCCTCTCGTGTCCTTCCTCACCTGATTTGGGCACCCATCCCACCACCGCTCAACTTGTTCCTTAGGTCTCCACCCCCCTCCGATCGCCCCACCTGCAATTCACTGGGGACACCTGCCACTGCCAGCTGTTGCGACCGTTGACTTTCATTTTTTGCCCCTTCTTTCCTTTTCGACCTCCGATCTTAGTGAAATGGGCGTCGTAACAAATCAGCGACCCCGTCTAAAATCACGTTCCATCGATTACTCTAGCCTCTACCCGTCAACACCACCAAATAATATTTATCGCTCTCGGAGTCAAACCCCCTTCGACCCGTCCTCTTCTAATAGATTTTCCAACATGGCCGCATTATCGGATCCCAAAACTGCGTCTGCGGCTGGCCAAGGCCTGCTCATCGGTTTGCTTTCGGCCTTCGGATCGGCAGGTTTGGTAGGAATAGTCATCATTATCATCTATTTTTTTCGGAATACATCACGAGGGAGGATATGGTTGGATAGGATAGGGAGGCCTGGAGAGTATGACGATGAACAGGCGCTGGCGAGGGAGGAGGCGGAAGCTTTGGAACAGATGGACGAGATTTCGAGGCAGGAGTACTTGAGAGCGAAGGGTAGGCTTTCTGATATCTCTGGGCAGCGTGAACGCGATCAGGATATATATATATTTCGGCAAACAGGCTCTAGTTTACTGACGATTCTCTCTCGGTAATGTGCAGCATTCATCGAAGCGAACCCTCCTGATTCTGTTCCAACCGACATATCCCTATCGCAGTTCTTGGCGATTCAAGAGAAAGGTGTTTCGGCGTGGGAATTTGAAGCCGAGCTTGAGATTGCCAACTGCTTTGTGGAAGCGCGGACAGAGATTGAATTTTATGACTCGGTTTGTTCGGTCCAAAGTAACCTTCCGGTGCCAAAACAGAATGAAGTCTACTACTGGGAAGCGAAACTTTACGAAAAGCCAGAGAATACTTTGCTAAGTATTGGCATGTCTACCAAACCTTATCCTATGTTCCGGTTACCAGGTAAGTTCATATTTTATAACTCCCATCGCCAGATATGCAGTCGACATATAGGGGGAGGTGGGTTTTAATCGTGTGATAGGTTGGCATAAGCACTCAATCGCGTACACCTCCTCTGGTCAACGTCGGCACAATCAGCCATTCCACGGCACACCATACGCTCCCCCGTATCACCAAGGCGATGTTATTGGTGTTGGTTACCGTCCAAGAACTGGAACAATATTTTTCACCCGGAACGGAAAAAAGCTCGAAGATGTTGCCCACGGATTGAAGTCTCTCAACTTGTTTCCAACTGTCGGCGCCAATGGCCCTTGCACTGTTCACGTGAATTTTGGTCAATTGGGCTTTGTGTTCATCGAAGCAAACGTGAAGAAGTGGGGACTTGCACCAACCACCGGAAGCTTGGCGCCTCCACCACCTTACGGAAGCGAGCAGGGAAGTATCTTGTTGGAAACCGGACAGAGAGGGCAGAGCCCCAGCGGGTATTTTGAATCACAGGCCCCGCCTCAGCATGGACGGGGGCGCAGCGGAAGTACTTTACGGACCGGGCTTGCGAATTCTGGCAGAGCAGGCTCATCTGCAGTTAGTCCCACATCGCCGGGACCGGAAAGAAGCCCGACGGATATCTCGTTAGCCAATATCAACGTTTCCCCAGCAGCTCATACCGCAGGAGGAAACATTGTTCGGCAAAACAGCCCCCCACCCGAGTATACCAGCCAATCGTCAATGGGAAGTAGCAGTAGTGAGGATGATGATGACGGCGATGAAGGAAACAGAAGAAGATCGGAAAGGGGTGTGGAAAGGGAACGGCTTCTTCGACGAAGTCCTACGCCCGCGTATAGGGATGTGGTGTCAGACTTTCCTCCTTGGGCAGCTGGTGGGAGAAGCAGGAGCGGTAGTGCTCCGGCTGGCCCTAGTGGAAGTGGAAGGAGGTTCTAAAGAGATGAAGATAAAGGGAAAGGGGAAAGGGGAAAAATAGGCGCTTATCACGAAATCTGGATGAAGATCGGGAGAAACCTTAGTCTCATTACCCAAAAGCACGGGGGCTTTTTTTAAAACTTTTTGTTTGGTTCCTTTGTCTTTATACTCTAGGTGCTGGCTTGATGTTCATGAAAAATAATTTTTACTTTGACCTTTTCTTTACTCTCTCGGGGATTTCATATTTTCCTTTTTTGCTTGGGACCGGTTTTTCTAAAGCGTATTTTGTGTGTGGCTGGAGATATTTGGTATATTCATATTGGGTAGGCTGTTGTTAGCGGGCGAACGGATGGGGGAGGGGTGTGTACTCGGTGAGTGGGCGGGAAAATCCATCATCATCATGTCCATTTGTCTCTTTTATTATCATCGTTGTCATCATTGCTTATTTTCTTCTTCCCCTCCCCCCTTTTTCTTGTTTATGGGACACTTTTTGCTGCAGGATTTCGGGGTTGGGGAGTAAGATATTTTTTCTTGTCCGTCACTTGGTTTATTTTTCTTCTCCTTTCCTTTCTCCTCCCCCCTCCAGCTTTAAGTTAAATATCCCATATATCTATCATAATGCTAGCGGTGAGGGATGGAATTGAGGTGGTGTCGAGGGGGGGGGGGGCACGATGGGGATATGGTAATTGCGAGTATCTACCTGTCTACTCAAAATCATTCACTCATCCTCCGTGCTGTAGCCTCGGTCGTTTGCCGTCGTACTGTGGATGCAGTATGGTACTAGCACATAGGTCTGACCCATCCTGTCCCCGGTGTTTCCTTTTGTTTTTTTTGCCTGTCTATTTGTCTCATGTCAATGCATCATACCTTCCAACGGGGGGTGGGGAGGTGGTTTGTTTATATCACATCACTCGCATTGCATCATAGCGCTGTGGCTACTTGCTCTGTTCACTTTCTCCCAAAGTTTTGTACAATACAGTCGAATGATGCTGTACAACTTATTATGTCATGACCGGACTAAGGATTCCCCCCCCCCCCTGTCAATAGTAGCAGGCAAGCCAGCAAGCAAGAAGAGGGTGAGATCCTTCTAGAAGGTGATGCTGGTATAGCATGGCTAGGCTAAACTACCGCTATCATACCTTAGGCCGCAGGTAATACGAAGCACGTTCAGACAGACAGCGCAAGGGTGGAGGCAGACAGACAGGCAGGCAAGCTTACGCCTGGTCCTTCTGACCGGACCGTGGCCGGATATCCCGATGCTTAAGTTAAACTCCCACCACCGTATGGGACTGGACTAGTCCTGATATCGTAATTTATCGTCACATGCCCAAAACAATACCCCCCCTTCCCATAGCAGACGCACGATCTCATACTAGGTAGGTACACATGAATTACAGTGACTAGGGACTGGGGGTGAACCTGGGGTTCCTGCCATGCATGTTAGTATGTAGCGCAATGCGCAGTATCATATCATACTCGAATAAGTTTTGAGTCCCTCGAGCGGATCGTATCAGCCTAGTGAGTATGGCATTATAATGTAACGCAACTTATCACGTATCAAGAATTGAGGTGATTGCAGAATATAATATAGACCTATGAGACCCCAGGTACCTGCCGCGGTCACGACCGGGGGGACTCATCGTCCACGACCCTTGGCTAGTATTGAATAAGTAAGGTGGGAAGAGTAAGCCCGTTAGTCCCGGTATAAATAAATAAATACATACTTATATATCCTGCGCATAAGAAAGTTTGAGAAGCTTAATCTATTTGCTGTAGTTATGCCTGACTGGCTGGCTGACATTTGGTGCCTGTAGCGTATATCTGCGCATCACAGTATGAGTGCGGTACCGTATAGTTCTGATATTCATGGCCTGGGAAAATGAGTACCGTATTATTGTTGTAGCACGTACAGTGTGTATGGTGTGTATGACGACAAGGATGAAAAAACACAAAAAGAAAAAAGGGAGGTTCCTAGGTGTTCTAGAAGGATGGATGGAAGGATGGAAAGAGGGGTGGGGGGGTTGGAAAATGATATGATGGGTCTGCATGTGTTGCGAAGACCACTGTCCGCTACGGTAGGTAGGTAGAGGTAGGTAGGCTCAGGCTACCGGTGCAGGTTTGGTACTCGAGAACTGGATCGTGCGTGGGGTGGGACGGGTATCGAATGTGCTGGGGAAGGGAACGGGGGGTTGTGTGATTGGTGAGTAAGGTTTCGGGTTGGTTGGTTGGTTGTTTGGGGGTGTGGTGGTTAGGTGGTTAGGTGATTGGTGAGGTCTAGGTGGAGAAGGGGGGGGGGTCGGAGGGTGCGTATGGTGCCGGGGTTTGTGGGAAGTGTAGTGAAGTGAAGCTATGTGTGATAAGGGTGCCTGTGAGGGGAACGCCGCGCTCCAATGCCGCCTGTCTGTCCAGTTCCTGTACTCGGGGAAGTGCAAGTAGTGTGCGCTACCGGCGCTCTCCTCAAGCACTCAATCACCTCAAGTGCGAGTAGAGTACGATGCCCCATATAATGTAACATGCCATACTCCAAGATGAAGCTCTACCTTCATCCCTCGGTAGAACCAAACCCCCTCCACAAGGCCTATCCAGGGCATTGCACCGTTGGAGGATATTGGGCGGGAAAATGGTTGATTAGTTATCACTCGCGGAAAACCACCGTTTGCGTCTTTCCTCCTCTCTCCCCCACATGCGATGTTTCCTTTTTCTTGCACTTCAACTGAGGGATTTAAACGAATTGTCCGATGGGCTAAATACGATTAGACTTTTTTTTGTTCTGATTTATCTTGTTCTAATTTGTTAGATCTGGCCTGCTTGTGCTGCACAATGCAGGATGTTGACATAACCCTACCTGAATTGTCGGTCCGTACATCGATAGTGTGTTGTATGTGGTTGAAAACGGAAAAAAAGAAAACGAGAAAAAAGTAAAGAAAAGAAAAAAGTAAAGAAGAAGAGAAAAGAAGAAGAGAAAAGAAAAAAAGAAAAAAAGGGGAACTTGCTCACGATGGGACTACTGTACCGTATTGCTACCGCTAGCCCCGGCAGTTGTGTACGATTTCATAGGCCGGGCTTTTTTTGTGGTGGTCGATGCTCGCTCTGGTTGTGGGTTAGTTTCTAATACTGACCGTGATCTCGGAAGAAGGAAGAAAAGGGAGCCTGATGCGAACCGCGATAAGAACTGTGACGTTGGGAGTTGCCTTGGGATGGATGAATGGAAGATTCCGGCCGGGAATAGGTACGATACCCGTACCGTAGGTACAGTAATTGTATGATGGGTAGGGTACGGTACTTGTGGATCGCCTGCAGAGAGGGCACGGGGAGCGGAAAAGGATTTATCATAGGGAAGAGAAAAAAAGATGGGATGCAAAGGCAGGGGTGAGGGGCTGCTCTGATATTATTTTTATTTTACCGGGAGAAGCAACGGCGGCAGCAGGTTTAAGTTGGTTTTAGCTGCGTTACACACGCCAAGCTCCAACTCCCCATAACCCATGCAATGGGAGCCTTCTGGAAGGATGCCTTTCAAGGACTAGTCTGATACATGGTCTATCTGCGATCGGAATGTCAAAGTTGACTGGGGGCGATGCGTGTGAGATACAGTTTGTCACGTATTTCCGGGATTTCCACCTAACTAAGCGGCTTTTCTCTTCCTTCTTGACAACTGAAATTGAAATTACCGACACTGCATTCCCGCTTTGCTTGAAAAAATAAGATAAAAAATGAGGTGCCTGTGCTGGTTCCTCCACCTCCCAGATAATAATATTGTTGTATTATTGTGATGGGAGGGGTTTCCTTTCTCCTACCCCTCTGTAGGGATGGAGGAGGAGAGAGGAGAAGGGATGAGATACAAGTACAGCACTTTGCGGGTACTGTAGGTTCCTCCACCACCGAGAGAGAGATCTTCGCCCCGTAAATGGATTGGAATGGGAGGCTGTTCCTTTAGCACCGGGTCGAATGGACACTTTGTACCCCGATTACCTGCCATGGATCTTCGGTTTCGCAGCGGAGAGAAAAAGAATGGGTCATGTATGGTATGGCGCGATACGGCACCTCTCACAAGCGCATTATCCTTGTTCCCCTCAGGGAATCTGAGCCTTCACCGGTCGTAGAGACATGCCTGTTCTAATGGAACCGCCTCCTCAGTTCAGTGTAGCTCGCCCCTGATGGGTAGAAAAGGCATCACGCTGGTTCACACCATACAAGGACGGAGCTTTCTGCGGTGGCGGCTTATCGACGGCTACGGTGGAGCAAGTGAATGATCGATTGTATGATATCTTGGATAAAAAGGCGGGGGTGATGCGTGATGCGTGATCGTGACGATGATGGTGATAGTGGCAATGGTGGTGTATTTTAATTTTGGCGAGGCGATGGAGAGACAAGGGGGAGGGTAGAGGGTTACCATGCCGTAACTACTTTACATATCACACAATCTTTTTCTGTTTCTCTCATGCATCCGCAGAGTTCGTGTTTGGGCACTGGATCTTGCGTGATGCTAGTGAATGGGTTGTGCTAGCGACGTCGCCCCCAACTTCGCGCACTGCCTGTACGCGCTCAAAACGTTCCCTGGGCCAGTCCGGTTTCACTATCGGGGGAGGGGGCGAAAAGGTTCGGTATCTATATAGGTCCTCCCCCTCGTTACTCTACTCGTGTGCCCTCTCCCTATTGCGCGGTAGTTCCTCGATCTGGCCGCGAGTTCTTACTGCTCTCCCTTCTCCTGCTACCGTACTATTGCTACTAGCTTTAATTAGTTACTAGACTCCTCTCCAAGTCTTGGAGTGCCTTCCTCATTATTATTATTAACTACCACCACCGCTGCCCCCTCCTCCTTCTCCTCCTATACCTATACATCACTCTAGCCTTCCCTTAAATTACATCTCATCTTCCCCTTCTCTCTCTCCTTTTCTCTTTATTCTTTGTGGCCATCGTCATCGCTTGGTTGACGAGATCAAAGGGCGAAAGAGCCTCCTTTCGCCGTTGCTGAGCTAGTCAGCCCACCCGCCGCCCACCCACCCCCCGATTCAATCACATTTGTCTCTTTAATCTTTTCTGGGCTCGACTCGATTTTATCACAGTCAGCTGCGGTACCACTTCGAACTCGCATTCAATAATCCAAACCAATCCGGTAGATGGTTGCCGACTCTACTTCTGCCTCACCTGGGACTCGCTTTGCTGCAGAAGTACAATCACCTCTCCCGCACCGCAATAGAATAAAGGAGAGGGGAGGAAAAATTGGAAGGAACTCACCGCAGCACGGACTCGGGACTGAGAAAACCACCACTCCCTTCCTCTACCGCCACCACCACCACCACCACCACCACCGTCGTCGTCGTCTTTGAACAGGTTCTCAGATCACGGACTACACATTACGCTCCCGCTCTCCAAGTCTTAACGGCCTTCGCACAAGTGCCAAAAAGTTCTTGGGATTCACACTCTTTTTTTTTCGCCCTTTCGTGATCCCACCTGTGACCGACCGCGTGTGCTTTTCCCAAGCTCCGTGCCCTCCGTGGACCTCTTTGTTCTCTGCCTGTCACCTCCCATTCTTTTATAGCGCCTCTCGCCTCTCGCCTCTAACGCCTTATAGTGCTTGTTCTGGTTTCTCTTTGCTTCTTCTGCTTTTCCTGCTCCGGAACAAAATCCTATCACAAACCTCCGTCCCGGAAAACCAGGTTATTCTCACTGCAGAAGAAAGTCACAAATTTCGGGTTTCTGCAGCGCGAAGCACACCAAGAGTTCACACATATCACCCATCTATTTTTCCCCCTCGATCTGACATTTTGCGGCAGTGCCCAAAAGGGGAAAGACAAAACAGAACCAGGGCAGAATCATAATTTAGAAAAGATCAGCAAATCATTTTTTTTATAAAAAAAATTCCCATACCCAATACAGATAGCCAACGATTATCTGGTGACTATCTCGACATAAATTTGTTTTTTTCTTTCTAGAAACGATTCTTAGCCATACAAGCTGGCGGTGTCAAGTACCGACGACGGTTCTCCCGCTTTCCAGGTCATCGTGCTAGTGAGTAATCTTCAGAATCTTGTCCTTCACCCTGTATAGATCTGTAAGTCTTTTCATCCAACATCAATTCTGACTGTGGCCGCTGCCGGGTATCTGCAGGGATCTGCGGGAGGTCCAAGCGAGGGAAACGTCTCTGGATACCTTATCCGATCTATAGCGACAGCTTGGGCGAAGGGCTCAGTGCTCGCTGTGGATGCGGGGACCCATATGGCTGGGATCATACGGATCCTTGAAGAGCATTCCTCCCGGTCATCTTTTACAAAGGAGTCCGTTGCGTCAGCCTCCGAGAATGCTTCTGGAAATGGGCCGATAGCGAAGAAGTCATCCCCCTTTTTGGGGGCGAACCTCCCATATGATACACCTCGTGGTAATGCGGCATATGTTACTCGAGAACTTGTCTCCACATACTTGATAACTCATCCGCATTTGGACCATCTTTCCGGATTTGTTATCAACACGGCCTGCTTTACCCAAACCGAGTGCCCGAAGCGTTTAGCTGCCCTTCCCTCGACTATAGAGGCTATCAAAACTCATATATTCAACGATATCATTTGGCCGAATTTATCGGATGAGGAGAGCGGCGTTGGCTTGGTCACTTACCAACGCTTACCGGAGGCTGCTTTGGAGTATGTGGAAGTTTGCAATGGTTTGAGTGTGCAGGCGTGGCCGGTTTCTCATGGGCATTGCATGAGAAGTCACCATCATCGGGGGAGTCAGACTTATCAGGGGAAGGATGGTATGACAATGAATAGAAGCCCAGGCGGTTCTCGAAAGAGGATGTGTGTATATGATTCGGCGGTGTACTTCATTCGAGATGACGCGACAGCGAAGGAGGTGATGATGTGGGGAGACGTCGAACCCGGTCTGTTTCCTTCCCCACTTGTGGAATTGTGGCGCTCTGTTTGCTTTGCGGCTCCCGCTGGCCTGTTCTACTTTCTAATCTTTGCTTCATGCGACAGATTCGATATCGTTATCGCCAAGGAACCACCCTGCTTGGAGTCATGCAGCTGCAAAGTTCAATAGAGGAGCACTAAACACGATTTTCATCGAGTGCAGCTACGATTGTAATCAGCCCGATGAAGCCCTATATGGACATCTATCTCCACCACACCTGATGGATGAGATGAGGTCATTGGCGAGGATGGTTGTTAGCTTGAGGAAAGCAGATGATATAGAAAAGCGGGGGAGGCTGAAGCGGAAGCGGATGAGTTATGGCTATCACAATGATGACCCGGAGATCATGGCGCGGAGGCTTGAAAACCCGAATGCCCCACCCAGGGTCCTGGAGGAATCACAACAGTGCCACGGACCTAGCGCTCAAGAAGATGAAGTAAATGGGGTCCATGGGAACATCCGCTGGAATAAGAATCGCTTAGAGGTTGATTCCAGGCACAGCTTCGATAACTTTTCGCCAGAAATTTCGCCCAGGGCTGTGGGTCCCAAGGGTGTTGACTTTTTCGACACGATAAATTTGGCTGTAGGCCAACGCACGCCCGAGGAACGGGTTCCCCAAGGGGGTACGGGGAATGAAACATCTGATCTAGGGCCTGCTCCGCTTAAAGGGTTACACCTGGTTATCACGCACGTCAAGGATACCCTATTAGACGATGTCAATGTCCCTGAGGATATTCTCCGGAGCATACAAGGGCTTGAGGCCGTTCAACAACTTGGTGTCACCTTTTCTTTGAGCGAGCAGGGTGGATCTTTGTATTTTTAAGTCCGCAGAGCAGGGAGCTGTCTCTGTTTTTTCGTGGAGGGTGGGTCTTGTCAGGCTGCATTGGTTTGGGTTGTGCATTCTTGGTGTTTGTTGGTTGGAGTTGCATTTTCACGGGTTCCGGCCTAAGCGTGGCCTCTCATTTCTACCCTAGGTCAGCGGGCTGTTTGCACCGGATGGCCTTTACCCCTCTTTTTTCTACTGGTCTCAAATGGCGTTACTTTACGGTGTGGCTTTTTTTCCCCTTCCCCTTTCTAAAAGGTTTGCGGAAGATACAGGGTTTCCTCATTTTTTTCTTTTTTGAAATCCCCGTTCCCCCCCCTTCTTGGGCTATGCTTTTGTGGGCCATTTCTTGTCGAAACTTCTGCTTTTATCGGACTCTAATTGGGGCAACCGACTAAAATACCTTTTCTTCATTTTTTCACCATCTTCATATTTTTCCTCCCTATACTTTGGTTTTTAAGCCTCTGTCCGAATGAGGGTTGTTATATGTGTGCGTTTAGCTTCCTCTATGCCTATTCCTAATAGTGAGAGGGGGGTTGTAAGATAGATGTATAAAATTGCAATATCTCTGGAGTCATTAAGGATCACTCGATAGTGTTCTATTCGTTTTTGTAGCAATGCGCAATCGTTTCAACTGAGAAGTAATAATAGCCGACAATCAAGAGCATAGATTACCACTGACGACTACTAGAATGATAGGAAAGATACAGACAAGCTATATAGTAAAGTGGCTTGGTTCCGCTTTACCATGCTTCCGCTTCCACCAAACTTCCGCAACAAAGAACAAAAGCATTCAAAGAAAGCATATAAGAACAAAAGGAATAAAGAGAGTATAAAGAAGGCCAAACCCGGACAAGACTTGGGAACAATTAAAAGAGACTTAGAGAAAGCATTTGAGAGGAGAAAGAAACCATATTCCAACAGTTTTTGTTACACCTTTCTTTGCATAACAAAGACTATGACCGGGATGTTGCCATTTGGCCCTGCGAGAGCAGATTTCTTGGGCCCACGGGTCGTCTTTCTTTCCCAGATTGTTGTTCCTTTTTCATGCATCCGTCTTGAGCGCGAGGTGTCGCGCTAACTCCACCCAGTTCTGACCGGTGGGCGGGTGAGAATACATACATACTGAGAACGTACGAGTAGCTCTACCGGGAGGAGCTGTTCATAAACAGTCACTCGCCGTCCTCGGCCTTGGAGGACACCGTGCCGTGTAGATCTCGTCGAGTTAAGCCTTCGGGCACAGTACCGTACTCTCCCGCGATACCCATCGCCATAATATCAAATGGGCGATCGCGCGAGTAACGTCGTCATTACACGGGTCTCTGATAGTAACTGAGTACAGTACCGGCACCGGTGCTTACATTAACCCTGATCACAAGGCTATTCCATTCCACCTTTGTCCAAATTATTCCCAAGTTTTAGTTTACTAAACTGGTTTGGATAGATCTCTTGGCGCTAAATTTGCCTAACTGTGCGAGGGTAAGAAGTCATTGACCGGAATAGACGGCTGCTGGATCTTGTGCCAAAGGGACGCGCTAAGGTTGCGTTGTCAGCCCCTAACGCGTCTTCCCCGAGCTTCCACATTCCCGCCACCACCACCAACACACTACACAAACACACATAAACGAACGATGTTTGGCGGGAAGAGGTTTGTGCCTCCGCTTTTGAAGAAGCCGGCACCGACGGTGACAGCTGGCACAGATGGTCAGCCCGTGGCGAAGCGTGCGAAAATTGAGCCTCTCGGTGGTGGGAGGTCGTTGAAACTTGGGGGGCCGATTAAGCGGAAGCCGCTACTGCTTGTTAGGAATCCGGACCCGGGACTTGCGACGACGGCAGGGGAGGAGAAGGGAGAGGCGGATATAGCGGAGGAGGCTTATTTTGGTGTGCTGTGGAGGAAACCGACGACGAAGAAGCACAAGACATTTGACGGCGATGGGGTTTTGGTGATTAGTGGGGGGTATGCTGTGCTTCAGGATGCTAGTGGGAAGGAGTATGTTGTCTATCTATATATCCATTTTGCTTGGTATGGGATAGGCTGATGGTAGTGATGGCAGCCTCGGGAGGACGATGTTTAAGCGAACCCTCGAAGTTGGATCGACTACGTTCATCGCCGGGAAGGAGATTGAAGTCGATTCGGTGCTTTCGAGGGAGGAGTACCTTGCTGGGAGACCATTTTTGAAGAACGCTGTTCCACCCCCACCCCCACCGCCTCCTTTGTCGACCACAGCGTCAATGGCATCGCGGAAGGAGACGTTCACGGCCGTAGCGCCAGGACATTTCTTCGGCAGCAAGTTCAAGACCCCACTCCTCAATTCTACTATTATGGAAAAGACCCACTCGAAAGTGCCGACGCCTAGACATGATCCTGAAGCGGAAGGTGCTCTCGTCATGCCCCGTCCCAGCGAGAAGAGTGTACCGGCCGGAAAAGTCGTTGTGGACGTGGTTGTCGACCCGTTTATTTCGCGTAGCCTACGGCCGCACCAGAGGGAGGGTGTGACGTTTTTGTATGAGGCCGTGATGGGACTTAAGCCTATCGATGGGCAGGGGGCGATTCTGGCAGACGAGATGGGGCTGGGGAAGACTTTGCAGACTATGTTGGTTCCATGTCAATCTGGGAAGTTGAGGTTCTGCGATGATGGGCGTGCTGACATGGTGTTTCCAGTGCTCTTTTGTGGACTTTGTTGAGTGAGTGGAGTTCATGATGTCTAGAGGTTGGAGTGCTGATTGGTGTAGAACAAAACCCGGTATATGGCGATAAACCGGTAGTTAAAAGAGCTCTTATTGTATGCCCTGTGACATTGATCAACAATTGGAGTAAAGAGTTCCGGAAGTGGTTGGGCAGAGAGCGGATCGGCGTGCTTGTGGCCGATTCGAAAGCGAACATTAGGGACTTTACTCATGGCAAGAGTTATTCTATTATGGTCATTGGTTACGAGAAGGTTTGTCGATTTGGGCTGTGTTTTTCTGGCACCGTTACTAAGTCCTCCGGATTCTAGTTACAAAAAGTCCAGCAGGAGTTAAAAGCTGCCGACGTTGACATTGTCATTGCCGACGAGGGGCACAGGCTTAAAACCGAGAAGAATAAGTCTGCGCAGGCTATCCGGGGACTGAGGACCAAGAGGAGGGTCATTCTTAGTGGTACGCCGCTGCAAAATGATCTTCATGAGTATTTTATCATGGTGTTAGTCGTGCCCCGATGTTGGATATCTTGAATGATCACTAATTTTTGGGATTTATTTATCAGGGACTTTGTCAATCCTGGACTGCTTGAGAGTTACTCGACTTTCAAAAAGGAGTTTGAAAACCCGATTGTTCGAAGCCGGCAACCTGGTGCTTCGAAGAAAGATGTTGAGAAGGGGAAGGCGCGGAATGAAGAGGTAGTTATTCTAACAGTCTTGGCTCCACGGACTGTCATTAACGAGGGAAATAGCTTGCCCGCTTGACAAAGTTGTTTGTGCTCCGTAGAACTGCGGAGATATTGTCAGAGTATCTCCCACCTAAAAGCAAGTAATTTGTGGTTTAATCTAAAGGTGTAATTACTAATGAATGAATAGCGGAGTATGTGGTCTTTTGTAGGCCATCGCCAAGGCAACTTAAGGTTTACAAGAGTATTCTGGAGTCTTCTGCTTTTAGCACATGCTTGGGGTCTCCTGATGCATCTCTTCTGCTTATCACTGTTCTCAAGAAGCTTTGTAATTCGCCAGGGCTGTTGGCTGATAAGCCAGGGAAAGAAACTGTAAGAAAAACTCGATATCCTGCGTAGCAGAGAATTAACAGAAGTATACCCTAGAATGAGAACGTCAAAGGGCTTTTAGCAGGTGTCAATCCCAAGCTACTAGAATCCAAGAGCGACTCGCATAGTGGGAAGTTTAGGGTTCTTGAACGCCTGCTCCTGGCTTTAAAGAATACCACCGATGAGAAGATTGTGCTGGTGTCGAATTATACTTCTACACTCGACTTGTTGCAGAATCTGCTCCGCTCTAGAGGCCTTAGCTATTTGAGGCTTGACGGTGCCACGCCGACCAATAAGAGACAGGAGCTTGTTGACCGATTTAACCGGACTAATAGTACTGCTGCTTGTAAGGCTTTGTCTTGGATTATTGTATGGAATAGGGGCTAATATGGAGTATAGTTGCGTTCCTGCTATCTGCGAAGAGTGGCGGTACGGGTCTTAACTTGATTGGAGCTTCTAGACTTGTCCTATTTGATTTGGACTGGAATCCAGCTACGGATGCCCAGGCGATGGCGAGAATTCATAGAGATGGTCAGAAGAGGGAGGTTAAGATTTATAGAATGCTTACGTGAGTTGCTCCCTGCGATTCTCTAGTGCTTAGTGTGCTAATTTTGTTTCGGAAAAAGCACTGGATGCTTTGACGAAAAGATATATCAAAGACAGCTCACAAAGATTGGCCTGGCGGACTCAGTCATGGACCAGAAGGCTACCGCAAGTAGTTTTACTCAAGAGGAGTTAAGGGACCTATTCTCCCTCGAACCAGAGACCAACTGCCTCACGCATGACCTACTATGTTGTGAATGCGAAGGCAAGGGTTATGTTGCTGGGGCTGCAGAAACCAAGTCACCGTTTTTCGAGCACGGTGAGGATGAGAAAGAAGATAGTGATCAAGAGGACGAGCCAAAGTATCCTGGGTTGATGAAAGCCAGTGAAGTCAACTTTGAAAAAGTCGAAGAGGACCGTAAGAAGGCTATGCAAAAGGGTAGAGGCGTTGGTGTAGACAAGAACCAGTTCAGTTCTCTGATGGAATACTCGCACATTTTGACCACTCGTCTTCTGGGCAGCGGAAAGAGAGATGAGGGAGACGATGACGAGGAGGAATACGATGAAGTTAATATCGAAGATGAAGTATTGGCGAAGGTCATTAGGAATGGGGCGGCGAAGGAGGTTAGCTTTGTTTTTCAAAAAACCTAGACATACATGGGTCTCTTCATCATTCACCAGCACAGTGTCTAGGCGTTGCGGGTATATAATATTTGATTATCATAGAAAATCGGCGTCAGTTATAAGTATGATACTTTAAACTTTTTTTTTTCAACCCAAAGAGTAACCTATAACACAATCTCCTCAGTTCTGCCCTGATCTCCCCAACGAAATTGTTGAAAGCGTGTTTCTTTGTTCACAAAATTACTCATAAGCATCAGCTTCCCATCTTCACCAGCTATCGCCAACCAACCAACCAACCAACCAACCAACAACCTTCACTTCTAAAAATAAAACCGGAGAGTTATTCTGCTGCTACCCGCGTTGACGGGAATCACGATGCCGTCGAGTGTGTACTTCAAAGGTCTCAGTTATCCCCATCCTGCCACCTCTTATGAAGTCGAAGGCGTATTCCGTAATCCCCTCGCTACCTCTACAAGAAAACCTCTGTATCCATAGCTAACGAGAGTCCTGGGAGCTCAAAAAGATCCCCGGTCAGTCGATGGCACCAACACCCACTTGCCATTCCCCTTCATTTCCCTCGATGCATTTCCTCCGGGGCATGATCGGAGGAGGGCATATTTGGCGAAGGAACATCCTGGGGAAGTTGAGTTAAGGAGGAAGAAGGACGCTACTGCTACTGCTAGTCGGAGCCTAGCAAGTATATTCGCATTCCCGGCGGCGCTGCTGAGGGAGTCCAAGAGGGTGATGGTGGACGACCTTAGGGATGTGCCTTCTGATATAATTGCCCGGAGGGCCAACGATGCTATGTGGAAGGGGGGCGCATCGATTACTGCAAATGCTCTCGGGGATCCTTCGGGGGAGCGAAGGGAGGGGTTATTTGAAATGGGTGGATCCGAGTCCAGATCCGAAAAGGACCACGAGTCGGAAGGAGGAGAGATGATAACTCACCTCGCTTTTCACCGCGCTGCGAGCGTAATAGCGCTTGCGACGTCGTTTTCTAGGGTTCACTTCTTCGACATGAAGACTAACATGTTCCTCCCCCACTACCTCTGCACATGTAACACTACGGATCCGAAGTCCCCAGAGTTTGTGCAGATAACTGGGCTGGCGTTCGGCGGTGGGGGTACTAATTCCCTCGCGGTGGGGTTGGACTCTGGATACTTCGACCTCTGGTACGTTGACCTGTCAAATGCCGTCGCTACCCCGAGCTCTTATAGTGGCGGGATTTATTCTTTGTTTTCTACGCCGTATAATTTCCAGGAGTCGCCGACGCAGTTCAGACAGCCGGGGATGTTTCGTCCGCATGAAACCTTCAAGGCTAAAGCTTCGCCGGAGACCCAGAGGCTGCTAGGAAGTCCGGACAAAGTTCATGCAAAGTCGCAGAGGATTGGACTTTTGCGGCAGGGGTTTGGAAGGATGAGGGGTCTTGTTGGTGGGGTTACTGCTCTTTCCTTCTCCCCGAGGGGGGAGTATGTGCTTGTAGGGACATCCCTGGGTGGTGTTTGGGTGTATAGTGTTACTTGGGGGACCACGGAGAGATTGTATCAGGCTGCGGGAACGAGCGTTAGCTGTGCTTCCTGGGAAATGGAACCGGGAGGGGAGGTGGATGCTGGTGGGAAGACCGTGATCGTGGTAGGTATGAAGAGTGGGTTGGTGGTGTACTTGCACTTTGCCGCCTCTGATAGTTACTCTGAGATCACCTCTCAGCCGATAGAATTCTATCCAGCACAACTCATGACCACCCTTCACCGGAAACAGCGCCCCCGCGGCATCAAGAACTTGATTCTAGTTCCTTCTTACAAGCCAGTCCCCCACCCCGGCCTCCCAAAAGACCCATGCCTACAATACCCAACCCTCATCATATCCTTCTCGGGGGCCCCAGGAATCTACATCTTCCGTCTGAAACGAAATTCGGTGCTCAGGGCTGTCAGTCCACCCAGCACCCCGACGAAAGCGAAAAACTCCTCAATGCCGAAACGTCTGCAGCCCCAACAACAGCAGCAGCAGCAGCAGCAGCAACCACCCTTGATCCCGACCGTTCTCGGGAATATCAAGTCATTTGGCAATACTTTCTTACGTGAGCCCCTCGGCTTAGACCCGTACATACCCGTTTACAGCACGTGCATCAACACCGACCACGTCGTCTTTACAAAGGCGACCGCCCCCCCGCAACTCAAAGGTAGCGCCTACGGCGGTGTTGTGGAGAACATGGCACTGGACCCGACCGGGAAGAGACTAATCGTTACCTTCTCACATGGGGAGGTTGAGGAGTCTGTTGTTTGGTTTGATACTGGAGCTCTGATGACACCGGCTGGTGGTGTCAAGGCTGTTGGGGTGCTGAGGCACAGGAGGAGGAGGAGGGGTGAGGATGGTGAGGGGAGAATGATTTATGGAGATGTTGGGTTTGCCGGAAGTTTTAGAGGCGGCGCCTGCGCTGGCTTGGTTGAGGGAAGTGGAAGCGGGGTTAGTTTGTTTCCGGCTTGGGTCAGGGAAGGGGGTGGATAGGAGGAGGAGGAGGAGGAGGAGGAGGAGGTCGTGGTCGTGGCTTGTATTAGATAGGTTAGATACATTGTGTTTGGTGCACCTGATGGGTGCAGATCTGTAAACATAAAGCGTCTGTTAAGGATGGAGGAGGCCCCCCTCATCTTGTGTATGCTTTATTTGTCACATTGTTGGTTTGGAGAAAAGGCGGAGTTGTCGAGTATCAGAATGGGGGGGCAGCCGAGTGACCATCTGTGATTTCGTTGTTGGGGGGGTGTTGGTGCTGACTCGATGGTATTGTGTATGAAATAATCTGCTATACTTTATGGCATTTTGGGAGTCGAGTTCGGGCTCGGCGTGAAGGTGAGGTATCATTACGAGTGGCGGCTTTGGGCTTTGCAGAATGCCATTTGGAGACCGATGATGCGGAAGTCTGGAGCACCAGTTGGCATTCTATGACATAACAACGAGCGACGTGGGCCTATTACGGCAGGTGAGAAGGAAAAGGAGGAAAGAAGAAAAAACATAATAATAATATTATCATCCCACAAATCGTCCATTAATATGATACTAGACCAACTAACGCCTACGAGCAGACCTAGAGAGAGAGAGAGAGAGAGAAGGGAAAAAAACTACACCCCAAAGTTCCTCCCAGCCTTCAACATCTCCACACACCTGTCAACTTCCGCCCTAGCCTCCTCCGTTGCCAAATATGCCTCGGTCAAATGCCTCATCTCCTCCATCCTATCCCACCTCTCGATCCCCACATTCGCCAATTTCCCGGGAACATTGAGCCTAACATAATTCTCGCGGAAGCGGGCGTACTTCCCCTCGCGCATGACCTCCAAGTGTCTGGCCTGGGTGTTCGTCGCCAGCTGGAGCAGCGTCCAGCCCAAGTGCCCGAAGCCGCCGGTGGCCCACATGGCGAGGCGTGTCCAGAAGCCGTGATCGCCGGTAGCCTTGGCCAGGTATCCGGTCCCGATGGACAGCACGCAGCGCGGGGACTCGACGCGGTGCACGAGGAACACCTCGTCCTTGACTTCGGCTATGGGGTTGTTGTTCTTCATGCCGCCGTCGAAGAAGTCGGTTGGCACGGGTGAGGGGGGGGTGACGAGTTCAATGGGGGGGAAGAATAGAGGTGCTGCCGAGGTTGCGCGTCCGGCGGCCCAGATCGGGCAGGTTTCTGATAGCGAGGTGGTGGGCTGGGGGTTTGTTCTTAGGAGCGTGGTTGTCAGGTCTTGGACTTTTACGGCGCAGACGAAACTGTTGGACCCCCCCCCCCCTCCCCATCCTCCTCCTTCTCGTTAGTAGTTTCCTCTCTCCCCCCTACTCCAAGGTGGGGTGGGGACGCACGCGTTGGAGGTGTTCACGTTGGGGATAACGTTCGGGTCTGCCATCGGGGCATCCGAGAATTTCACTCCCTGTGACTCCAGGAGGGATCTCTCCTGCGGGCTTATCATCAGTTCTACCACGCTCTCGATGCTCCGCTTCAACTTCTCCTCCGAGAACCAGGGCTTTTTGAAGTAGGCGTCCCATATGGGCTTCCCGGGGGGTTGCCATGGGCGCTTGAAGATGTCGCCGGACATTTTCTGATATTTGATTATGCAGGCATCGACGTCCATTCTCTGCTTTTTGTATTGGCATTAGATAGAAATGATAGGAGGGGGGAGGGAGGGGAAGGCAACTGACTAGTCGGCCGAGCATTATTGCTATTAGACTTTTGGGTTTTTTAATTATGTTAGTATTATAATAATATTATGTGCTCGCAGTCTGATAGTGATTTGCGGTCATTGGGTGAACGAACCCTCCGGTGCTTGTACCGGCCACTAGGTCGAAGTAATCGCACGGCTTCGGTATCTCCGGGAGGTTGTTCACTCGTTTGATTTCCAGCATGATTGCCCGGAGGATGAGCAGGCTGGAGTATCCGCGGACTCCTCCGCCGTCTATAGTACAAACATCCCCGCACCCTATTAGCACCTAGTATACAAAGAAGCGATAATGGCTAGTAAGATGGGTAAGGGGAAAAAAAAACCTACCGAGCGAAAGAACGGTAAGTCCAATGGTAGGCGCAGACATGTTTTCTTTCTTCCTTTAGCTTTCAAAAGCGTTCTTGACTTATAAAGTTAGAGCACCATCCGAATAGAGAACTGGATATATCTTGGAAAACCGGAGAGGTATTTATATCGTGTAATACTCCCTATTGGCTATCCCCCATCCAAGTCCTCAGTATAATTATCCTTAAGAAAAAGAGAGACATAGTATAAGAGCCCGTTGCACGAAACGAATCATCTGCACTTTTTTTCCCTCCGACTGTCGTCATCAGGTACAGTACGACAAGAGTGTTTCATTTCGGTCCACGACGCCACGAGTTAGTAGTATGGTAGGAGGTATGGCAATAAGGGTTGCTGTTTTAGATTATTATTTTTCTTTTCTCCTCTTTCCTCGCGTTTTCTTCGCTCGTGGTGTTCATCGAAGCGGCTTTTTTAAAGAAGGACTGCTATCATAGACCGCTAGGATTTGGCGTTTCTTGTTTAGATCTAGGTAGTAAAGTTATGCGATAGGGGTTCTTTGGAACTTTGAATATTATGAGCGTCGTACTTTATTTTTTGCATGCTGCACTCTATGACAGATGGGGGGGATACTCCGTGGTTGTAGTGTGAGTAGTAGAAATGATCTGTCATAGTTTTTTCTTGCCAGCTGATCATGATCCCATGGCGCTTCTTCTGAGGCTCGAGAAGAGTACGGTACTAGTACAGTACTCGTACAAAGTGGAATGAGGATGTGCAACAGGCCTAGTCTAGTCTAGTCTGTCTAGCTGGGAATAAAGGTGTTATGGGTATTATGATGCAAGAATGTGTATGTGTGTGTTTGTGAAAGAGCGATGTCCTTCTCGGGGAAAACCGCACCAGCCCCCCGGGGGTGCTGGGGTCTTTAAATCTCTCGAGTGAGAATGCGTGAGGAGATGGGTGGCGTAATCATAGCGTAGGTAGGCTGGAATCTGGTGCTATGAGTGGCTCGCTTGACGGCTGTACTGGCTGGAACAAAAAATTGTCCTAAAGAACCCTCGCGAGTCGATAGATGGCTATATCGATCAGCCTAGCTGTGTTCATTCTGTGAGAGGTTTCGCACTATAAGCGAACGCCCCCGTATGTATAGCACCATCGACCTAGAGATTGTGGGGCCTTAAATGCAGGTGCTCGATGACCGGAAAGGAACGCATATTGTAAGATACGGGGAACTGACATCTCGCTCCTACTTTTCTTTGCTTAGCAATGCATCTGGCATATTGTAGTAGTGCCTTGGCACAAATTTGTGTCTTATTGTGGTCGACCAATACAGACTGAGCTAATAGAATTAATGAGAGGTTGGTTTTAAGTATGATATCATAGTTCGGCGCAGGGCTTTCTCTCCGAAGACCCTATTGGGGCCCGTTCCTTATTAGATTTTAGTAGTGGTAAGGGTTAATATCAGGGACTCAGTATCATAGGATGCCGAAGCTGCTTCTGGCCCGGTTTGTTAGCCGGGTAACGCTTGAAGAGCCAAAAATCCCCAGAGGCTCACTTTGCGCAGCAACCCGTTGCCATAGCAACTCCCTCGGTCTAGCTGTGGTATCCCCGATTACTATGTTCCAGGGGAAAAGACCCGGCTTAAACTGCGAGTAAGTTAAGTTAGTGTGCTAGCAGCAGGGCCCTCGGTGGCGCGTGCTAGCCTACCGGTAGAGGGATAGCCAGATAAAGCTTTAACACCCCCCCTTCTATGCCCTGATCATCCTCCCCCTCTTCCTCCTGGCAAAGTTAAGATAACACTTCCATCAATCACAATGTCGCAAATCCAAGACTACCCCTCCCTCTTCTCCCTTGCCGGCAAGACTGCTGTGGTAACCGGCGGATCCAGAGGGTTAGGATTACACGCAGCAACTGGGTACTATAATCTCACCGTCCCGCCTGACAATTCCGAGTATCCGGTCTTAGCTGACACGCGAATAGTCTGATACTAGCTGGGTGCACCAAACTAGTAATAACCTCGCGCAAAGCCTCCGCCTGCGCCGAGGCCGTGAAGTCGCTGCAATCCCTCTCGACGGGAGCGACCATCCTCTCCCTCCCCGCCGACCTCTCCAAGCCCTCCGAGGTCGAACGCTTCGTGAAGGAACTCACCGCCGCGACCGATGGCAAGGTTGACATCCTCATAGCCAATGCCGGCGCAACCTGGGGCGAGGCCTTCGACACCCACCCCGATGCTGCCTTCGATAAGGTAATGAATCTGAACGTTCGCAGCGTATTCAACCTTATCCGGCTGTGCACGCCGCTGTTGGAGAAGGCGGCGAGGGAGAGTGGCGATAAGGCAAGGGTTGTCACGGTAGGGAGTGTTGCGGGTTTGCATATTGGCGTAATTGGCGAACATGGGACGTATGGGTATGCTGCTTCGAAGGCTGCGGTTTTGGTTTGTGCCCTCGCCTATATGGGCTTTGTACTGTGCAGGGAGGGAGGGAGTTCTTCGGGCTGATGGTGGGATATAGCACTTGACCAAGCACCTGGCGGCCGAACTCGGCCCCCGCGGTATCCTGCTCAATGCGATTGCACCCGGGTTTTTCGCGAGTAAGATGGCCAGCGGGCTTATTGCCCTTGCGGGAGGTGTGGAGAGTATGGCCAGGGAGACTCCCGACGGACGTCTTGGGAAGCCGGAGGATATTGTGGGCTCCATTGTCTTCTTGTGCTCCCGGGCTAGTGAGCATATCAATGGGGCGGTGCTCCCGATTGATGGCGGCAAGCATGTTATCCCTTCTGGGGTGAAGCTTTGAAGTTAGATTTTTGGAGGGTTGGGGTGTTATAAAAGGAGAGGGGGATCACGGGGGTCTGTTTTTATTTATGTTTATTGCAGGGGGGATAACTTATATCAATGATTGCTCTTGGGGCAGGCAGCCCAATCTACCAGTGAAGTGGTCAAGTGTCCTGTGTTTATGTTAATAAAGCAGAACCACTATGACCTTTGTGACATGCTTGCCACGAAGCATATGAAATATCACACATCGACATACGGGACTGCAGACTAGTGGAGAAAATGGAAATACCAGTGGAGAAGGAAGCCCTGTTTGCCCCCAAGAAACAAGAAAAAGTAGAAGAATGCAACTGGTGCAATGCGCAGGTGTATGCATACGAAAACCACATCATGAGTAGGTGCCAGGGACTTTGCAAAAGAGCAAAGAGAAAAAAAAGGGAGGAAAAAGGCATTACGTGCGCAATATTTACTTCAGCTTAACGATGTGAAAGTTCCCACCGTCTCAGCAAACGGCAACCAGGGAAGTGACCAACAAAATTTGCTACCGTATGCGATTCACAGGCGTCAAGTCACATTTCCGTCGAACCCGGGTGCACATTTCCAGAACCCGATCCCTATCACTCGTAATAATAACGAAAGGGGTAATGGCGGTGGGGTGGTAGGCAGGTAGGTAGGTGTGATCTGATTCATTGTGCAACTGCATCCGGAGATTGCTATGTAACTTAATCTTGACGGTGCTTGTTGGGCTGATATAATAAGCATGCCAGGCCCTCATATCCTATATACCTCCGCCATCGGCATTGCTCGTTCTCCCGGATTGGGCAATGCTAGGGGAAAGATAGCTGCGAGGGATGGATAGATAGGGACTGATGGAAAAAACAACCTATGAGAAGCATTGAAAGATATTCACGAATCAACGAGGGCGAAAGAAGGATCATTGCTTTCTTTTTTTGCCTAGTCTCTTCCCCTGCCGATTACAAACCTCGCCACTTGGTACGATATATATTATAGCGTTATACGGACAGCATCACTCAATACAACTGCACAGAACCCAATTCTATAATCTCTCTTTCCGGTTTCCAATGGATTGGGGATTTCCACGCCATATCTCCCCTCTCTTCCGCAAATGGGTCTTCCAATCTAGCAATGACTCGTTTTGAAAGGGGGGGGGGGAATTGGAAACTTCTGGGCTCTTGCTGGTTGGGTGGGGATTGGTCGGCTTTTGGGCATCTTGGCTACTGTGCTAGCGAGACATTTCACATAGTGTTACATACGATGGGAGAAAAAGACCCTCATCGTACTAGTAGGTAGAATTAGGGGGAACTTATCCTTTTTTTCTATGAGGTCTAAGTACAGTACCAATTGTCAAACATTGAGTGTATAATTGGAGTAGATGTATCAAGGGAAGGGGAATTGTAACTACTGGCACCTGGCATCTCGCGATAAAATCCTTTCGTGTAGAATAATCACAGCCATACTTTTGTTAGTGGAGAGAAGAAAAGGTGGGTTTTAGTGAGAGCGGGAGAGGAGTTGGAGGGGTACAGCTGAAAGATTTTCTCGACGGCACCGGCACATCTGTATAGTGTATAGCAATGACAGGAGGGAGAGTGCTGTGATGAAATTTTCACGACTTGTGATAATCTCTTTCAAGGCATTGCGGGCTACTTTTAAGTCCGGCATCACGAGTCACAAATAAATACCAGTAAAACAGGACGACTACTCTCACAACCGTTCCATGCAGGCGCTCTATTCCCACCAAGTAACCTAGCTCCCGAATCCCACAACCGAGTGATTACCCATGACATAATTAACAAGCTCAGACAAAATTCACATCACACGTCGTACAAACAAAACATTGCTCGACACTATTGTTCCCCCCATCTTCCGCCCGGTCTCCCGCCGCCCGGCACTGTTGACTCCTAGAGCTCATCGCTCATCTCAATACTGACTATCCGTCCGTCCCTCCATATCCCACACGCCGTTCAAAACACAAAAAGGGAAAATCTAAAAAGGGAAGGAAAAAGAGTCCGCACGCCTTCCACATGTATCCCCTATAGCAAAAGTTAGGAAATAGGAAAAAATGTTCCATATAGAGGGATTCGTGAAAGGGAGAAATGAAGAGAAATGGAAGGTATAATGAGAACTAGGGATGGATATATGCTGTGTTTTCTTAAACGGAAGATAAAAGGGAAGGGAGAAAACAAGAAAAAGGAAAAGGGAAGAAGGAAAAAGGAAAAAGGAAAATAACGGGGGGTCTCTGTGGCAAGATGCATATTTTGCTTTCAATTCAATCGAATCCCCAAACGCGCGAAAGAAATGCTGGAAAAGGTGAATCGAGAGGGTGGGCGAAAAGGAAAAGGGGGGAAAGGTGAGTGAATCTGGGAAAAAATGCTGTGAGATCTAAGAATCGATTTATCCTTCTACAGCCAACTTCTGGACGCCTGATGTAGTGTCCTCCAACTCCTGGTCTCCGGGGTTGACATCTTCCGAGGTGGTGGATTCGGTTGTGAGGGCATCCCTGGCAGGTGTTATAACTACGTCTAGCGGGGCAGCATGTAATGCGGGTTTTTCTGACTCAGGCCCCTTGCCGCCTGATTCTATTCGAGCTTTCCGTTTGGAGATAGCGCTCATAACCCATTCTGCGACATCTCTATCACCCTTAATTGTAGGTGGAGATCCCGAGAATTGCATCTCTTCATCCCCCTCCTCTGAAATGGTGGCCGGTTGGGTAAATTCTGACAACCAGGGATGTCGGAGGAGCATGGCATATGTGGGCCGTAGATTTGGGATCTTATTTAGACAACCTCGTACAAAGTCACGAGCTTCCGCCGAAAACCCTTTCTCTGGCAGATCTGGAGGTTCGCCATCGACGATAGCCTGTTTGTGGGTATTTGTTAGCACGGGAATCCCGCCAATAAAGATAGGGAGCCTTACACTAAGCTGACTGAAGATATTATTATATGTTTCTGGTGGGTAAGGATAACATCCCATCGCACATTCTAGGAGACTCAACCCCAAACTCCAAATATCGCTCTGTACACTATATGTGCCTGGCGCTGGGCCATCCACAGCAGCATGGACACCCCCACTCGCAATTCTCTCAGGCGCCATATAACTTTGGCATCCAATGTTCGTCTTGGCGATGCTAGCGACAAGATTTCCTGAGACACCAAAATCGCAAAGTTTGATTTCACCTCTAGTGTTGACGAGAATATTGGTTGGCTTCACATCTCGATGTATGATGTTGTGGTCGTCTTTTAAGGTCTTAAGCCCCATGACTGTAGCGTAAGTGAGCTTCCGCAACACATTCTCGGGCACACCATCTTTGTAAAGCTTATCAATGGAGCCCCCGTCCATGTACTCCATACAGATGTATACAGCACCCTCCTGGAAGAAGGCACCATAGAAATCTATGATAAATGGTGAAAGACAGCGATGGAGAACATCCAGCTCCATAATGATTTGTGCAAACTTATTTTCGTCAAGCTCAAGCCGGATCTCCTTCATAGCCATCTCAACTCCCGTTCCAAGAGGCGCTGGAGATTCCTCGCCGTCATCGGTGATGGGACTAGCTGATGACGCAGAAATAGGTGAGTTGAGACTGCCTGGCATTGAGACTGCTCCGTTCCGTGACACTGTAGGGCACCTGTGTACAACCTTGTGCACCGTTCCATAATTGCCCTTCCCAAGCTCCTCCAGCTGGTCCAGCTCCTCCAATGAGATACTAAAGCTACTGCCCGAAGAAAAATCCACACCTTTGCTATGCAAAACAGCCTTTCCCGCAAATTTCAGACTTCCGGTCTTAGCATCAACATATTCTGAATATTTGTCGAACAGCGAGCCTTGAACATCGTCTGTGGGGGCGGTTCCGCTGCCACCATTAGTAACTGGATTGCCCCCACTCAGAGGCCCTGGTGAAACTGCTCCAGGAACTGGCGGGAGACCTCCCGGAAAGCCCTGCTTCCTCCGCCTCTCCATTAGAGACATCTTTGGTGGCCCCATATGCCCGGCTATAGCAGGAGCAGATGTCCAATTCTGCGGAGCGGCTGGTCGACCACCAGGTTTCCCAGTCACCCCACCAACAGGGCTAAATGGAGCGCCGGTGGGGCTCATAGCAGATCCAACTACTGGAGAAACCCCTGTCTGGAGTGGTGGTGTGGCTCCGCTCTTCGCCGCTGGTGGGGCACCTCGTCTTGAAGCCTGGAACGCTTGTAATCTCGCCTGTACATCTTTCGGTAATCCCCCGGTACCGCTTCCCACGGATTGCATGGATGCGAAAGGAACTTGCGAAGGGCCAGGCCTTCGAGCGGCATTCAGTGGGCCGAGTGGATTTGGGCTTTGTGTGGTCGTTTGGGAATCTGATATTGAACGAAAAGAGGGAAGGGTTCGGTGGGGTTGGGATGGTGGTGAAGTTGTCGTGAATATTGATGCCGAGTCACCAAAAGGATCGGGGGAAGAGGGGGTTTCAGGATCTTCTTCCAATGGAGATGACATGGTTGGGCTAAAATCTGGCGATGAGAAATGGGGGAGAAGGAAGGGTATTTTGCTAATGCCTGCCACGACCGTAGTGGTGTACTCGTTAGTGCCGAGCCTTCTTTCCTTAAAGCGGGATATCGTTGTAATCTTGGCACAAGAGCCACAACCAAGCTTCAAGCACAAGAAATAAGGAGCGGGGGGGGTGAATACCGAGGAGTGAAAAACAGACAACCAAAGAGAGGACGGGGGATAATAAGGAGAGGATGGAAGAAGGGCGAAGAGGGGGAGAAGGGGAACGAGAAGTCAGAAAAAGATGAGGCGAGGTGAGGACAGGCAGGTGCTGAGGGGATGGGGAAGCGCGCAACGGATATCGTATCGGAGGATGGAGGGGGTAGAAAACGGGGGATGCGAACTGGTGTCGAAGTGCTTAGTGGATGAGGTTATGGCAGTGCAGGAGCGGGCAGGCCGGCGGGTTTAGGCGCAGCCCAGGCAGCAGGAGCCAGCAGAAGCAGTATGTAGGAACAGCAGCAGCACCACCGGAAACCAGCGCAGATTCTCTAATACACTTTCCTTGCCTGTCTTGCTTGCGTCTTGATCTCTCTCTTTTTTCTTTCTCCCCTTCTCTTTGGCTGAGAATCCAATCCCTGTGCGTGGGCCTGACGTATGTTTTTCCCCGATCAGCGTTTGAACATTCCTACCACACTCGAGTGCAAGCAAATAGATCAACCGAACCTGTCTCCCTCTCACTTTTACTTTTTTTTCTCTCTTTCCTTTTTCCCTTTTTTTTAAATTCACTTTCTTCACTACACTCACACTTCTCTCCTTTCCTCCTCTTCTCCTCGTCACAAGCAACAATTGTCGATCCCGAGGTCAATAGATAAACCGCTACTGTGGAATAGCGAGAGAGCTGTTCCTGTGATAGGCTTCTGGAATCTTGAAGCGGTTGGGGTGGAGGGAACGGAGGTGTTATCCGTCCTATGTGAAATACTGCAAGGAGGAAGTTTGGAAGAAAAAAAGCGATGGAACGATACTAGTAGCCTAATACTAGCCTTTCTAAGAGGGTGCTTCTATCAGCGAGTGGGATGCCGCGAGAATAGATAAAGTGAGGAAACTAGACTCCGGTAGACCTAATCTTTTTTGAGGGATTGAGTGTATGGGTTGTGTTTTTCTTCTCTCTTTTATCCCAAGAGAGAAATGGATGAAATAGAAACCCTTGGGGGGAAAGCGATGGGGCCCCTTTAAGAATTAAGGGGAGCTCTTCTTACCGGCAGTGGAGGGCAGGATGAAAGGCTTCACAAGTGCTAGGCTAGGTACAGTAGAAAGCCTTAAGCATAAGCATAGAATAATGTCGTATCACCCTCTTTCTCCACAGTCAACCGAGTGAGCAAGGAAGTGTGAGGCTCACTCGCCCAAGGGACAAACGTCCATCACGGGTTTGGTTTGGACTGCGGCTTACGCAGAGGGGGCGAATCCAAAACACAGGATCGATAACCCCACCACAGCATTAGGATCCTTCCATTATATCACCGAAAGGAAAGGGAAGCAGCGACAAGTCAATGCTCTACCGACAAAACGGAAGGGGAAAGGAAGTAAAAGGCCCCCTTGTATCCTGCCTCCTTGCGTACCGTAGTAAAGAGTAACAAATAAGAGATAAGAGAAGGAATCAAGCTAATAGACTACTGAGTCGTGAACCTACCGTACCGATAGGATAACAATCAACGTCCACCTTAGAAAGTATGTAGTCTACTGTACCGGTACTCGAGCATTCCATTCAATCGCCCTTCCTCCAAAGTAATATGCGGAACTACGTATGCCAATGCCTTTCACCCACAAGCTTCATACAAGTAGAGGGGAGATTTCGTTAAATCCACACCAAGTTAGCCTACCAGGCTCGGTGGCCGGACGAAGGGATTTGTCCAAAATTACTCGTACTTGTGCAAGCAAATTCCCTGCGTGACGCCAACAGCCAGTGAAAAGGGAATCCCCATCTGATAGGTGATGGCAATTTAGCTGCTTCACGGAAACCTCATTTATCCCAAGAAGCACCCGAGCCAACCGTCCCCTTGTATCATGGTTCGCCCAATAAGAGGGAGGGCTCAAAAGAAATCGAGATAAAAACCTGCTTTCAAATGCAGCTTATGTCAAGGTGACCAGGGTCCATAAAAATTGCCGAGAAGGGCCACAACGCATCTTCCCAATGCTCGAGAAATCAAGGTTTATCACCTGGGCTCCCTTTTTTTAGAGTTGGAATTAGCACCCACCGGACACTGCACTCTTCTCAAGCGACAAATATGCAGGGGAAAGTACCGAAGAAAGAAAAAAAAACAACGCTGATGCAACTTTCCTATTGAGAGAAACCGGTATGTACGAGTACCTTTCCATTAGGCCCGTTCAATAGTCCGGGAAGGAAGGAAGGATGACAGTGTACAGTAATTTTTAGAAATTTGGTGCAGCTGTAGACGCCACTGGAGGTGCCACCAAGCTTCCATTGTCACCGCACTGGGCCTCGGGAAGCCGACTCGAGCACAATAACCTTCTACACCTGTGAGCCTAAATACAGTACTCTGTTCAAGCCCATCTCGACGTGTCATTTTCACCACGTGCCGGGTGTGGATCTCGGGGGCTTTGACGGCTCCTCCCTTCACTTCCTGTCCTTGATTTTATCCCCTCTAGGGTCCTGTACGATGAATTGTAGACCCCATGCCATCCCTCTCTTGGCCACCCAATTGGACACCCACGGATGGCCCCATTTCCCCTACCACTGAACATTCTTGCGTCAGAAGTGTACTGTACTCGTGCCCATTGTGTTTGATACGCTTTTGCCCAAGTTACTGTAGACCAATCTGCCTTTTCACCGCCGGTATCTTCTACCCCGCTACAGCTTACCGCCCAGTCCCTCGTGATGGGTTCAACAAGTATCTATCGTGGGTAGAATTCGCCCTGGCAATGATGTAGTACAGAACGAGCCCTACTGCAATGCTCACAAGGATGCTCCCGGAACCCAATTCACAACTCACACAACTCACTACTACCACACAGCCTCACTCGTTCTTGTGTTGCTTGAGGAGAGCGAGTTTCATTGTAGATCTCTTCCGAAGCCTTGGGTTCGGCATGTCGGTCCTAGCCTCGAATTCTAGAACAACTCATTGATCAACAACTTACTTCCCAATTGATAGCGCAGATCAGAAAAGTTCTCTATCATAACACCTGTAGCCTTTTCCTCCCTCCGGGGTAAAGGCCGAAGGAGCCAAGTTGGGAAACTCTCCTTTTTTTCTAATAGGAAACTGAGGCTGTTGCTGGTGCACTCGCCAGTAATGATATTAATATATGATGCTCTAGGGTAATGCAGAGCACCGTTGCTAGGAAACAAGGTGGTAAGCCTTAATTGGAATGTCAGTTGAAGCCCTAGGTAGCACCATTAGTCTCGCTTAGGGTTGTCCTTGAGGAGAAGTTCTGTTGCAGATCGCTGCTCCGGCAATATGATACTTCTAGGCTCAACCTCCAACCAGGGAGATGAGGGATGTTGAATGGCACCAGAACTGCGCATAGCACAGCAATGTGAACCAGTATGTCGGGCAGTATGGGATGTAGGGCACAGCTAAATCGAGCTTAGACTATTGTACACGTTGATCATACTTTACCCCAACTTCCATGTGCACCCAATGATGATGGGTTGTTTGTTTATTCTCAAACATGTGGATCGGGGGGGGGAATTGTAGGGCCCGGGCTTGCAGAATGATTGAGGCGAATCGTATAGGGGGGGTAACAGTGACTCCAGGGTTGATCTGCTTGATCATTGGTACTCAAGTTTCGTCAAATTGCGTGTATCGCATGTTAAAGGAAGTTTTTTTGCCTCTGCCAACAGTTTGCCCACAAAAAATCTGTCCACACGCACTCGAGTACGCACAATCCTACCGGCGTTCCTACCGGTATTACAAGCCGAGATCTTCTAGAAAGCCTCACATGAACTGAAGGTATTATCGATCTTTTACTGGTGGATAGCCCATACTGGAAAGAGATATCGACACCGAGAGTTCGGGGCAGATTCGTCAATGCTCCATCTCCCTATCTTACACGCACCGAGGGTGCTGTAGTTACGAGGCCACCTACACGTTCCGCCGCTGTCTTTCCAGCTCTTAACTTTTCACATCATCCTTCTATAGCCCTGGGTGAGGCACCATAATAGCTCAATGGAAAGAAACAATTTTCACAAAACCCCTTGCGCTCCGCTAAGATAATCATCAAGGTGAGCCCCCGCTGGAATGCCGCCAGTATGGGAGATTTTCAAGTGTTTTCCCTTTATAACGAGAGCAACACCCAATAGATCATCATTTTCAATACCCGATGCGCCCATGCTGAATCGCGATAGCTCAAGTCCACCTAAAAACTGGACCCGTCGTGCTGCAGAATGATACTATCTCCGGCGGCTATTCGTGAGAATCGGACACAATTGCGAGCATGGCTGTGGGATTCAAGCTTCATGCCCGGCCCTTCAGAGAATACCGAAAACTTGGTAGTCCACCGGTATATTTCTCCCTGCTTTGACTCCTTTGATGGAGGAAACTATTTTAACATCCTTAAAGTTATCAGGTCGGCTGCCGATCCGTTTGCTGACCGCATTCCGCTACGGCAATCCAAACAGGGGCAATTGTGCTGGATATATCGATCGCTGTCATGAGCATACTGCAGACATCCAATTTGAATTTGGACCTCCAGCCCCTTTCCGCTAATAAAACCTTAATATGATAGGCCTGTTCATTCATTCCGATTACTATACTTGGAAACAAGTTCCAGGATCCACCTGCATCTTAGCAGAATGAAATATCGGTATTTTTCGAGATGGTCACATCCCGCAGCTTTTCTGCAGGGTCCCGTTTCACAAACATGAAACGTCTTGGTTGTGGAATAACAGGTTTTGACACCGGGACATATTTCGGAATTTCAGACCGGCGGGGTTTTCATATAGGATATGCACTCGGCGTGTCCGAAATGCTATATTTTTTTAGTCCAATACAAGCACAGTGCTCCCGTCATCCTGAATTTGTGCTGAAGCTTGTTACGCACGGGCCCGCTTACGGTAAGTCCCAGTCGCTTATCGATAGCTTGGTTCCGATGCGATAAGACATGCCCCTCACACGTGACCCTCGTCACTACATTAGATCCATCCCCACCGAATTCCGCAAAACATGGAAGACCCCTCTTTGAGGAGGGGAGAAAAAAAATTGAACGCTGGATTAGCGGGCGCAGAGAATGCTTTTCTACTCGAGTAATTTACTGTTTCACACGTAGCACAGTCGCCACTAGGCTCTCTACGAATTTGTGGTTGGTCTTACCGGCACTGCTGTAACTTGCTACAGCTTTCCACATCCTTTGCGTTTGACCGTGCATGGGACTCCTAGCTCAAGGGACGGAGCACTGGCAGAAGGGTGGAAAGGTGCAAAAAGAGAACGCCACACGGTTTTCGTTGCCGGCAAGTTCTGCTCTAGGGGGTGTGGACATAGCTTAGATAATAGTTCACGAACGATCGCATGTGATGCAACTGCAATTTCTTGAGTCGAAGCTCATCCCTCCCCAACTCAACGCCTATATTTGCGCTTGCTGCTGTACCGATATTAACAAGACGAATGCTATGTCACTTCCAAATTACACGTCAACTTGTCAAATTCACTGCAGCACCTGCACGCACTCTATTGACCACCAAAAACTAGACTCCCGCCACTTGAGCTGCTGCAGAAAAATAGTCTGTGGCGACTGCATAGCTGTTTTTCCTCCTCCCCTCCCTTAGCCTTTCTCCCCTTCAGCTCAAAATATAGTGCCTTACTATTACCCCTAGAAAAATCCTCGATTCGGAATCTGCTGCCCGTTCTGCCAATCACCTTGCTCCAGACAGGATTGCGATGGAGGAGGTGAAGCGGAGAAAGGGACTCCATTCCGACCACTACCTCCCCCATACACTCCGGCCATCCCAAGCCCCCCTCCGCCATCATACTCCATAAGCAATGGAGTGATCCATTGCATCCGCGCGACGGATACGCTCCCAACAATAGCTCTCCAATACAACCTCCCCCTTCCACTGTTACGCTCACACAACCGCATATTCTCCGACCACCTCCTGTACGGCCGCCGAAGCGTAGATATTCCCTCGCCGCCATACATTGGGCCCTCACTGTCTCCGGTGCCAGAAGACATAGAAGGGGAGGGTCGCAAGGCCGCCACCAAGAGATTTCAGTTGAAGACTAAGTGTCTCGATACGGATGTTGCCCACGTATACCTCCAGGAAGCTCAGTGGGACGAGGAACTCGCTACGAAGAATTGGGAGATGGACGAGAAGTGGGTTAAAGATAACCCTATGCTCGAGAGAAGTATGGGAAAGGGTAAGGGTAGGGAGGTTGTGTCGGGAAGGAAGGGTGGCGGGAACAACTGGGGCCTGAGAGGGTTTGGGTACTGACTGGCGTGACACTGCAGGGTTACGGTAGATTGAACTGTGTGCTATGAAGTCCAGAATTTCCTTCTCTAGAACGAGGGGCAAGAAACACAGCAAAAACACAGCCCCTTTCCCCCCTTCCGAGACAGAAAAAACAAAACAAAGATTTCTTGACCCCAGTGAGAGAGGAAAGTCCAACGACATAGCACACGCTTCAATTATTCAAGTTTTTACGGTAGATGAGTTGGGCCTAAAGTGTTTCCTTCTTCCCTTAAGTCCTGAGTTGGGCCCATGGCCTTGACGTATTGGGTTTTATGATTATGGGTCATGTTTTTTTCTTTCTATCTTTCTTATACCTCTACAATGCTTCAACTTTATCCGTCATTCATACTTTCTTGTCAGAGGAATAGGATACAGCAGGCGCTAAAGGTAATCCGCCCTTTCGCTGCGGGAATACAATCCGGCAAAGTGGTCTTCCATTCCATCCATAACAACGTAATTATTAAATTATACTAGCACTCGAGTACATGACCGGCCCACTCCATTTTCCCCCTCCCCCTCCCCTCCCTCAACGAAACACATGAGACAACCCGAGTTTTGGAAAACCTGACTCCTGTCATAACCCGGCTATCATACTCACCCACTCACCCACTCACCCACCCACTCACTACCACACTCTAACACACTCTAACACACCCCGCAGGGCACCGTGAGCCCCGCCAAGAGCCTCCTCGGTAGCCCGCCCACAACCCAATGACCGAATCCTCCGGGAATGTTCCACCGATCCAGCGGGCCAATCCGGACAACCCCAAGGCTAGGTGCCCGGAGCAGTGGTTCAACATCGGTACGACAACAAGTAAGTTCCCGGCATAGCGCGAGTATAGTGCTCTACGAGATATATGTGTAGGTTTGTGTGTGTGTGGGGAGTATTAATACTATACTTATACTGCGCAACGGAAATATTATATCACACGGCGAGTGACAAGTTATGCACTAATACACAGCAAAAGAAAGATTAAAAATTAAAATTAAAATCTAATAAATCTAATATGGTTTAGAGTGAGTCTGATGTTAGCCTAAAGGGTTGGCTGGATGGTTTGTCCAGCGATGGGGCTTTGTTTGTTCTGTCGCGAATTCGAGGGGGATTGTGATGTGGGGGTAAAAGCAAAAATAATCACAATAAAATCATATACTGGTGGGCCATTACGGCGGTGGGTGGGTCTTGGCGGTTTGCAGGTTTGTGCGGGGGGTTCGATCATTAAGGGAGAGTGACTTGGTGTATTGGGAGGAAGGGAGGTATGATAATTGTAATATTCTGCTTGAGTATAGTATGATAAGGTACAGTAGGTGGCTGAAGGTCGGTTGGTTGGGGTTTAGCCTGTCATAACTCATTCGGGTGATCTGAAGAGTGGGCCATGGCGGTTAAGTTATACTATGATAGAACGGTCCAGCATAGGTATTCCGGGAACCCCTTTGGGGGAGCTACCGTAGGACAATGCCGGCCCCCCCCCCCCGCCACAGTTAGACGAGCCAAGTCCGACATCAGCACTCAGAGTATCCCCGCCCGAACGGCGTGATACGGAAATGCACAACTCGCAAGGCGTCCCAACTGGCCATCTAACTAACCACCGCCGTTCCCTTAACCCTCCCCTTCTCTCCCGCCTCCATCCTAGCACTCCTACTCCCAAATTGCACAGCCCTCTTCTTCTCCCCCGCCACCTCCTTCATCCCCAGCACCGCCGCCAAAAGCCTAAGAACCCTCTTCCCCTCCACAATCTCCTCCTCACTGCTCCCACATTTCCCGATGACCCCGGTGCTCAGGCACCACGCTACCACATCCTCGTCCAGAAAGGGATACCGCGCCTCGCGTCCCCAGTGCGCTAGTACGCGGTCATCCCGGCCCAGGTTGCGCTTTCCAAGCCTGCCGACGTCGAGCTGGAGTTCTTCTAGCAAGCCTGTGTAAGAGCGGAAGCGGAAGGCGGTGCCGTGACGTGCGTACCCGCCTAGGAGCTCGTCGGCGCCGAGGCCGGAGAGGAGGATGCGTGCTGGGGTGGAGTAGAGCTGGTTGCCTGTGAAGGAGAAGCCTATGCCTCGGGAGGCGAAGTAGAAGGCTACGCCGATTGACAGGTCCATTTCTGTGTTGTGCGGGTGGATGAGGTTTATTACGGATTGACGGTGGGAGAGGAGGTCCGGGTAGGGGACGTTGATTTGGACGAAGTTCCAGAGTCGGCCGGGGCAGACCCTTTGTAGCTCGGCGTAGGTGGCTAGGCCGGTTATTCGGTCGGGGCAGATGGAGTATGGATCTATGGTGCCTTCCTGTGGGGAGTCTTCGGCTGGGGGCGCTGCTCCTTGGAGCTGAGTCCGGACTTTGGCTTTGCTAGCTTTGTTCGCTTTACTTCGGGCTTCGACGAAGCGCTTGTTTTCGAATGCTACATTTAAGAGATCGACGGCCTCATCTAGTGGCAGGCATTCGTGCACGAGCCGAGCTATGACTGAGCAGTCAAGGCCCCCAGAGAAAAGTATCGCAAGTCGAACCTTTTTTCCGGGACCCGGAGGCTCGGGAATGTCTCCGACTCTTATCCGGACGCTCCTCAGCAGAAGCTCCTTGAGTTTTCCAACCTCCGGAGAATCTGTATTTAGGCATCTACTTGGTTCGATAGTCTGGTTTAGCTTAGGAAAAGGCAATTCCTAGATTTCTCCATCAGCCCCAGCACTACCATAAACTGAAGGAGTATAAACCATTGAAACCTGACTCCCATCCCTATCCTCCCGGTGCAAAAATGGCACAACCCTCTCCTCCCCACTTTGCAAATCAAAATACCTCAACCCCTCAGCCTCCACCTCCTTCCACCCCTCATGTCCATCCCCAACACTAGCAATCGTAACCCCGTCCCCCCAGCTGCCCTTCCGCAACTCAAGCAAACTTCGCCGTCCTAGACAGTCCCTCCCAAACCAAACCCTACCCCTAACGGCGTCGAAAAACACGCACGCCCAAGGCCCCGCAATCCCCGCAAAGCCCTCCTGCGGCGTCTCCACCGAGAGTAATAGTTTAAGCACCTCCTCCGCATCGTTAGCCCCGGCAGGCACCAAAGCGGAATTTATCCGCCATGCCTCGCCGTTCCAGCACAATACCGAGCCAGTGGCTAGATCGACAAGTGGCTGTGGAGTGAGCTTTCCTCGGAGAGAGAGGACGGAGGAGGTAAATGTCAGGGTGTAATTTGCAAAGGTGGTTACATGTGTGCTTGTAGTGTCCGGACCTCGGCGGGAGATGAGGTTTGGAAGGGAGGTGGAATTAGGGTGCAGAGGGCATGAAGTTGCGGGTGTAATCGAGAAGAGGATCCCGCACATTGTTTTGGTGCGGTGGTGGGGGTGGTTGTGGTTGTGGGGCGATCTAGGATGGGGGGATGGGGGTGGTTACCCGGATTTTTAAGCAAGTTGAAGGTGGGTTGGACCCCGGATACTTCTGAGAGCGTATTGGGCTCGTTGGTGGACGCCCGAGGGGTCAATACTGTTTGTTATTCAATAGAGACTTACTAAAGGTATTGGATAAGTATATTCTGCTTTGGATTTAGTCTCCATGGATACCTCGTAGGATCACACTTTCTCACTCGATATATTTAGCGATAGAAAATAGCGCGCCAGCTTGCCGACAGCCCATGGTTTCCATAAATGATAGCGGGGTTTCTCTTCTAGTTCATACAGCTAAAGGTGGGAAACCATCCTAGACCGACTTCTGTTTTAGTCTGAGCGTAGCACAAGTTGGTCTGCCGGGGGTGTTTGCGTAACGTGCCGGTGGTGTCAATAGCATCACCCCCTGGTTTTCAGTGTCGTATTCATTGCGATTTCGTGAATAAGGCTGTCTAGTTCTTCAAACAAGGGTTATGCCCCCAGTCTCGCCTCCACACTCGCCCTGATGCAGCATGCTGACTCCATCTTATTCGCGAGTCATTACTCTTCCCATTTGAGGGGTTGGCGGTCAGACTTTGTGTATCATGAACACTCCGGACGCGATTGTCTAGAAGATGATATTGTAAGACTTAATAAGGCAATGAAACAACTCTTGGGGGATGGTTAACTATTCCGGAGGTTACAGGAAGGATTTTTACTATGATACCTTATGGTTTAATTATGGAAGCTGGCCAAGTCGGGATGTGCTGCATGATATTGTTTGATATAGAGCTTGATTACAGGTCTTGGGGGACGTGAGTTAACGCGACTCCCCGGAGGGGCCAAGAGTGACTCCCCTAATAGGTTGGCGCCAATTAAGTCGAAAAAATTGGTTCTCTCTATCACATGGCCAACGGTCACTGGATGGGCTATATATTTCTTAGGTTTAAAGCCCCGTGTGGGATAGTTTGGTCTAGGGGGGTTCCTGTTTCTATCGAGTGGAGGTCAAATGGTAATGTTGGACAGAGCCTAAAGATACTTAGCATTAAGCTATCGTCGGGATAAACTAGCCCTTGATCCATCCTAACTAAGCAATCAAGACACCCGTAGGCCCCTTGCTGCGTGGTAAATTAGTGGCTACCCAAGAGCTGGGTTGGGTCGTCGCTCCAAGGAGCGATCGTGGTGCGAAGTGAAGAATGCGAGCGCCATCTGCCCGCTTCTTCTGTTAGTTGTTGGTGCCCTGCTATATTTTCGTGCGATTCAGGCGGGCGCGACCTTTCCGAGACCGTGACGCAACCTCGCACTCTGGAGGCGCCTCAAGAATGTTAAAACGTTAAAATATTGTCAGTAAGTAAGGTTCGAAAACGTTCTTAGTCTATCGGGGGGTTGGTGAGTCAGGATGAACGTCTGAACTCAAGTATTCAACACTGGCGAGACTCTAGCAGGATATTCAGCATGCTCTCGGAGGTGGGGTCGATGTTTGTTTACCGCATTCCTCCCGGAATTAGGAATATGGAGAGCCTCCTCTGCGGTTTCGACTTGGCCTTCTGGTGGTTATCGTTGAATCGGCGATCTAAACCTGGGCAATGATCTATAACGCAGAAACGTAACGAATGAAGCTAGTGGCATAGAGCACACCTTCCAAGGTTTGAAACAAGTCACCTGAAGAGTGACAACCTATGACACAGCGTATTCTGGGCTTGGTCCCCAGTGAGCATGACCAAGAAGGTTCATGTGGGTAGCCACCTATTCTAACATGTGAAGTGTTCGCAGCCCGTGCCATCGCTACTGTAGGCCGCTCCAGTACAGGTGCTCTAGGAGGTTTTTGTTGTGATTGGTAGACGGTAGGTTGTAGCTTTCTGGGATCGGTGCGATGATGCGATACCGACAACCGCTATTTCAATCAATACACCAGTACGAGTATTCAGAAGAAGGGGGACCCCTCGATATGAGGTAATGCAAGGAGCCCTCAACCGAACGGGCCCCAAGAGTTGGACGGCGATCAGGTAGTGGAGCCTCTAAAGTGGGCGCTCGCCCGCGACCGTAAGGCTCAACCTTTTTGGGGCGCGGTCCGTAAAATACCGTACTATACCCTATCCAACCCGTGCTCGAAAACCGGGCAACGGTTTCAGAGAGGCCGGTGATGCCTCTATTTCCTTGGCTCTCACGGGAAACAATAGTAGGTGTAGAGACATTTTTAAACTCGCATCCCTTTTTGTGCGAGGGACCGCCGCGCTGGTACCGGTATATAATCTACCGGGACGGCACTTGAGATGCAGGATAGGATGCTGCAGCCTTCCCCAGGCGTGGTTTACCCGCCCTTGGCCCTACCGGTATTGCGATGATCTGCGAGGGGACGTATCCGGCTAGGCCCAGACATGCTGAAGAGCGCTCTCCGAATGGGAATAATTTATTAAACAACCCCGCGTGACGTTAGCTCTTCTTTGCAGCCTTCCAGCATTTCGAACTCTGATACTGTAGACTCTGAAGCGTTGAGGTTGGGCATGTTGAGAGTCCCACTCCCGTACCATATCTTACCGAGCCGTATAGATAGGCTACCGCTAGGTATTGCCAAGATAAGATATGATGCTGAGAGCTGCCTGCAATCAGCATCCCCAGATTGCAAGTAGTAGGGGTATTCGAAGTTGAAGAGAAGAAGCCAGCAAAAGCAAGGCCTGGATTTGCACCGTTAAACCTAGAATAATTAGAAAGATATAGAAAGGACAATACGAACAGCACAACTCGCACTTCAACGGGATGAAGGAAAATATGCCACGCAATACATCCCCTTGCTTCTCCAAAGCCGGTCCTGCTTCCCAGGCCGCATAAAATACTGAAGAGGGATTCCAAACGACCTTCACCGTGCGCGAGTCATCTTTCTGGCTTGTTGTTGGCTCCCGCTTAGTTTACACTGTCTGCCAGTACGAGTACAGTGCTCTGACCTGGTATATACCATACCGACCTCTTGACCTTGGAAACAACCCGACAAAAAAGGCTAGTATGATGTGCCGGTAGCGGAGTAACAGCGAGTTAACCACTTTAGTGTGGGCCAACCTTATCGTAGCCAAAACCCCAAAGCAAGCCAAGAAGTTCGGACTTTTTTAACTTTGGACAGTGGAGAGTCCTGGTTGAAGGAAATGCCTATGTCTCAGAGCCCCATCACAAAATTTGCTGATCCTTATCTTGCGCCAACCAGGGGATCACCCCGCTCCCCGTGGGTGGGTGAGACTGACCCATGGAATGCAGGCGGCAGCAGACAACCACCATTCTCATCACAGCAGACCTGAGCTACGGTATCCCGGTACCCCCCCGAGGCATATGATACAAACTTCGAAAATGAAAATGTTAGTGATGTGGGTCTGACGCCATTTACCAACTTGATGTCGAAAAAAAATATGCACATAGCCTATTGTGATCTCCAGTTCGCCAAACAGGTGTTCTCTCCCAGCAGGGCTTCACCATTTGTTCGTGAATTAAGCGTCAGGACCAAGCCTATTTTCGCAGGTCTGTTCCTAAATTCAGAGTGGGGGGAAAATTGGGATCAAGGCTTGAGTTAATGTCACGCTATTGGTGCAAGTGGTCTGATTCATGGTGGTGACGGCGGCTTTTGAGGCCAGGTGGACTCCAGGGACGGTCCTGCCAAGAAGTCTGCCAGAGTTGGGGACTGTCAGATTTGGGGACTGCAGAGCACTCCCGAACAGACCACAGTCACACCTCGTTATACTGCAAGGAACGCCAAGAGTTCAGGATTTTCCGTTCGTTATTTCGAGGTTTTGGAAGAAATTCCATTATGACCAAGTGCGACTCTGTCATGCTCATGCCGCCTAATCTACAATGGCTTAACAAAACAAATTTATGTGTGACATTGGCTCTGGCTCCTCCAGTCATGTTTCATCCCACCCGATGCCCTATCGCCTACGAGTATATACCGGTACTCGAGTATTGTAGCCCTGCAACGGAGGCGTTATGCAGTGTCGCTATTCTGTGTAAATAACTCTGCCATCAGAACTCCCTCCGCTCGGGAAGCTGCACTTGTTCTTTAAAAGTGCCGTTAATTGGTTCCTGCACAATTATGGTCAAGATACTGATCCCGACCGATGTGTATCATGCACAATTTGTCTTGAGTCGTTATCTACAAATCACTTCTGGCGACGCGTCGTCGTCACTCAAAAGAAGAAAAACAGGCTCGAATGGGCTGAAAAAAGGCTCAGCCCAGAACTTCCGTGGCATGTTCAATGCCCGTCGCAATCATTGACGTCCCTAGCCCATAGTAATTTTTGCCCGAGCGTGACGGAGCCTGTACCTTAAAGCCCCCTTACCATCCCCCTTCTAGAGCCTTCGGAGCCCTCTGTCACAGCCCTTCACCGTAGCGCTCGTTTGGAGTGTACGGTATCCCCTTATACTATTACCGGTACCGTATACCTACCGCCTAGAGCTAACTTCGCCCTACGCCACGCTCAGCCCAATGTCTTTCTTAACCTCCCCGACTTCGTTTCGAAACAATGAATTTCTCTCTTCACATCAGCAACCTCCCTACCTCATGACATACTCTACCTCCTTTTCGAACGGTTCAATACCGCTCGATTTCTCCACAATGGCCAAAGGCCAAGTGCCCCATTCATCGCATCCGGCACTGGGGCATCTGATTTTACTCGTCTTCGAAGCTGTGCTCGAAGTCGTTTGCGTGGCTCTTCCGGGTTACATTATCGCGCGATACGGCATGTTCGACGCGGAGATGCAAAAATTTGTTGCAAATCTCAATGTTTTGTTGTTTACGCCCTGTCTGAGTGAGTTTGCCCGCCTTTCCAGGGAGTCTATGTGAGAGCTTGGCTAACACGAGATCCCGGGGCTAGTTTTCACGAAGCTTGCGAGTCAGCTCACTTTGGCGAAAATCGCTGAACTGGCTGTCATTCCTGTCATTTTCGTGGTCATGACTCTAATATCCTACTGCTGCGCCCTTGCCGTCGCGAAGCTCCTTGGACTCAAGAAGAGGGCGAGAAATTTTGTTATTGCCATGGTATGTTTGCCCATCTTACGTGGAGCTTGTTGGTAGCTTGGTCCACCTCGCTTCTAGCACAACTAACACTTGTGTTAGGGCGTTTTCGGGAACTCTAACTCACTTCCTATATCCCTCGTTATCTCGCTATCCATGACCATCTCTGGTTTGCATTGGGACAAGATTCCGGGCGACAACGACGAGGAGGTTGCTGCGCGTGGTATTCTTTACCTGCTCATCTTCCAGCAGCTCGGCCAACTCGTTCGCTGGTCATGGGGCTACCATGTTTTGCTCGCGCCTCCTCCGAAGGACCAACCTAACGGAAACGGCCAAGCGACGGGATATCGTGATGATCCTTCGGATGAGGACGATAGTGATATTGAGGCTCAGGTGAATACCTTCGTCTCGTCCCAGTTCGAGAACAGTTGCGATGGCCTCCACAAGCAAGCCTCGGAAAATGATGCCCTTCTAGCCTTTAACAAAAACGGTCATCATGTGAAAGTAACAAACAGTGCTGGAGGCTCCGGTAGCTTAACACCCGGGTCCGCTTATACCAGCACTGCTGTCTCCGCCCAATCCACAAGACCCTCGTCCCCAAGCGGCAGCGCAATTCTCCCACTTCCGGCTCAAGGCAATTCTGGGACACAAGATCTCGCTCGCTTTCCTGGTGCCACCCGACCAGATTCACCCGTCAAAGTCCCACGTTGGTTCTTATGCCGGGGCTCTTCTAGCTCTGCACGAGTTTGTAAGGGTATCAAGGCGGGAACTAACAGATTCTTTAAGGGATTGTGGTCGTTCATGAATCCCCCACTGTGGGCTATGTTTGTTGCCGTGGTTATTGCATCGATACCTCAGCTTCAGAGGGCTTTTTTCACCCCCGGGACCTTTATCCAGAACTCAATAACCCGCGCTGTCAGTCAAACGGGTAACGTAGCGGTTCCCTTGATACTGGTTGTCCTGGGTGCCAATCTCGCTGGAAACACTCATCCAAAGGCGAATTCTTCTGACGGTCGACACGAAACCAAGATATTGATTGCGGCGCTGGTCTCCAGAATGGTGTTGCCGTTCATCTTGGTGGCCCCTCTGCTGGCTGTCGCAGCTAAATACCTCAATGTTTCAATCCTGGATGACCCAATCTTTGTCATTGTGTGCTTCTTATTGGCGGGCGCACCCAGTGCCCTACAGCTTGCGCAGATTTGTCAGCTCAACGGAGTCTACGAATCAGTTATGGCGAAGATCCTGTTCTGGAGCTACGTGGTTGTCATTTTGCCTAGCACTTTGATACAGGTCATTACCGCCATTGAGGTAGTTGAATGGGCTATGTAGGCCTCTATTCAGACCGCAGGAGGGGCGCTAGGGCGCTATCGTCCTCTCGTCATACTAAAAAATATAAAAAAAAGCGACTCAGTCATCATGAGCTTTATTTGTGTCCATCCATTTCTTGCTTCTATTTCACCATACCATTGCCACCCTCTGAGCCACATTGTCGTGATCTAGGGATACGTTGGAGGTCTGCCCAACTTGGCTCTTTTTGTATTTCTTATATTCTGGGTTGAACTGTATACAGGGTTTGGGCGGGGAGCTTTGCTTTTCATGTCTTTCATTTTTCCTTTTCTTCGACGCGGTTCCCGTCCCTCGTTTGTCAAAAATGCGGATTAGCATTTTCCGAGGGCGATTATGCGGGTGTCTGTAGGTTAGATTGTACAAAAGAATAATATTGCCGGCCATCGTCGATAATTGTGGACACAACTGCTGTTGGTGGATTTCTGAAATCTGATGGGTGAGCGGAACAGCACTGTGCTTGCATCTGGGTAGAGACGATTAAACACATTATCTCATCAAGATGTCCCAAACCATAATTAAAAATTCCTCACGGTGCAAATTGGCCTTATAGAGATTAGTTGAAACTCCCAGAAAACCTTCAGAATCTCCAAAAATGATGCATTGGAGAAAGGTAGACACCAATGCGACCGGTTTCTAGGTTTCTAATTTCAACTAATCAGTTACGGTACCCCGTGTTTTCTCTCCGCAAAGTTTATCCGTTGGCCAACGCAAATCCCTGTTTTTGCCACCGTGAGTTTTCCGATTCCTTCGTCCCCACCCGAGCACGATCGCGATATGAGAGTGATCGGAATTACAAGATCTAATGACAAACACCCCGCATCCGTTTATTCCTCCCTAGGATAAGGATTCCTAACCGGGCTGTTGGCACTTGTAACATCTCATATCGCCCGGGATTTAGGCTGGTTCGCCTCCGATGCAGTTTGTCGATTCGATGGTTTGTCTCATGCTCGAATCAGGATTCTCAGTGAAGCTAAGGGGGGGCAGCAAGGAAACTGCGTGACTTTGAAACCCCCGGATTGATAAGACAGGTTACCATCACAGTGGTCTGAGAAGTGTCCAAGGCACTAGGGACCTTTCCTTTTTTCCCCCTCAATCCTGATATCGCTCCTCAAACTTATCGCTTTCAGGGGTCTTTGATTTTCCCTCTAAACTCTACCCCCTCGGCCCCTCGCTTCTCCCTTCTTCTTTGCTTTATCCTTCCTGTTGTCTCCTTTGCTCTATCCTTCGTCTGGTCGAAGGGGCCACCTAGGATATTGGAATATTATTGCGGGAAACCGCCGTATACGAGTACTGGCTGTACGGTAATACGTCTTGTGACCTGAATCGATCCCCAACGCTATATATATAACCTCTTGTGTATGAGTCTGGCCAGAATTCCTTCAACTCCACTGCCGGAAACTGTCGACAAGGGTATTTCTGAAATCCCTCCCTTCCTAAACTATTGTCTAGGCTGACAATTATCGCGGCAGCCTCCATCCTCAAAGAGGAGAGTCCACCTGCCAGTACCCGTCCCTCCACCTCAGAAAACGCCACAGAGCCCCAAAAGCAGCTATCCCACAAGTTTGCCCCGTAAAATCGGTAATAGCCGTCTCGTCGGTCGTCTGCCCACCATTCCTTGTTCGAATCCCCCACGTTCTACGGATCCCCGGGATACCCTCCTGCAAAAACCACAACCACTCGAAGAGGGTATGAGTGGTCGAGAAAACCACGGTGGCTGGGGTTGTGCACCTGGTCGCGAACACATGCCTTCAACCGGGAGCGTATCCAACCCTGAACAGAGTGTCAAACTAGCTGAGCGGGTAAAGGCATGGCTTCACAACGAGAAACAACGACAAGAAGACCGCCGCGAGAGAAAGAGGTCTGCTAAGAGAGCTGTCCACCAAGCGTTACACATGAACTGCCCACTAGGTGAATTATCGGACAGTGGTGATATTCCCGCTTCCTCAGACTCCAGCAGTGACGAAGAGGCCCAGAATTCATTAAACCAGCTAGAGGCTATCCTTGCAACGACCCAGGCTTCTTTACCATCTGCGCCTACTCACCGTCGCGGTGCCCCAAGCAGGAGAGGCTCCTCAGGAAGGTCTCGGGCGAGATCGCTAATGGGTAATGTATCGGATACCGATTATACTTCCGATGGGGAATTTGTGGTCCCCGCTTGTGAGGTGTACCTAAAAACTATTGAGCAAGTCGGAATTGACGAATTCAAACGTCAAATTTTGACGTTGGCGCATACACTTAAGTGTAAGGGTTGGAGAAAGGTGCCATTGGATAGGTTTGAGGACATATCTATTGAGAGGATTAGTGGAGCCTTGACCAATACCGTGAGTTTATCCCTTGTTAGACCGATTGTCTGGTTATCCACTTGTAGGTTTTCCCCCCGAGCAAAAAACAGAAGCGTTATTCCGGTGATATGCGTACAGTATGCATGTTACCTGCAATGAAAGCTCCTGTGGTAAAAACCTAGTACACACAACTCTATACCCTTGCTACGTTCGATATATGGTCCTGTAATTGGTTTACCTAAAATCATGAGCACCACCCCTGAGTGGTGGCGGGAGTTGGAAGCGGGCAAGTGGATATAAAAAAACGAATCCCAAATATGAGATATCTCAAAAGAAAGAAAGACCCCGCAAGGGTCTTGGGATTTTTACTAACCGGGGGTCCCCTCTGGGGTCAAGGTATACACGGTCTCCCCCCCGCAAGATATTTCTGCCTCCTCTAATCCTACGCCTCCTCCCGCCAATGATTCGCAAGCCAGCATAACCTCTGCTCGCTCGGCCAAGCCCTTAGCGTACGTGTTCCCTCCAGAGCTCCTTCACCAAAGTCCACATTTAGATCATAATTGCAGTGTCTCCTAACATAATGTTCCTAGAAAATTGCTTCTTCGTATTTACGGACCTCAAGTTTCTCATCTTATCGATCGTGAGGCCGAGTTGAGTATTCTTCGCCGCTTGTCCCGCAAGAGGATTGGTCCTCGTCTCTTGGGTACATTCGAAAATGGAAGATTTGAGGAATTCTTTAATGCAACAACTCTTACAAAAGATGATATCAGAGTCCCGGAGACCTCTAGACATATCGCAAAGAGGCTGAAGGAGCTACATGAAGGTATTGAGCTTGAAGACAGGGAGAGGAAGATGGGCCCTGTCAGTTGGTGTAATTGGTACAAGTGGGCTCCTAGAGTAAAGCAGATCATAGCACGCCTGGACGCTACTGAGGATTTGGGCAAGAAGGGCTACATATGCGGATGTCCATGGGAAAGGTTTGAGGCAGCTGTTGAGAGGTACAAGGAATGGGTATATGGTAGGTACGGGGGTGAAGAAAACGTGAAGGGGCAAATGGTCTTTGCCCACAACGACGTATGCGGATATTCCTTTAATCTCCCAGGTTCGGAAGCTAAAGGCGACGGTGTTAGACTCAATACGGGAATATCATGAGATTGCAGGCTAGCGGAAAGAGCCCACTTTTGATTCCGAGCAATGAGCATAGGCAGCTCGTTGTTATCGACTTCGAATATGCCAGTGCAAATACCCCTGGATTTGAGCTTGCGAACCACTTTGTACGTATTGCCTTCTGACTTTCAAAATAACATAACTTTATGGTTTCTGATTTTTGGCCAAGTGCGAGTGGATGGTCAACTATCACGACCCTGTCTCCCCTCACTTCATGCACCACACCAAATTCCCCACCTCACAGGAGCAGCGCAACTTCCTCCGAGCCTACGTAGAACACAGCCTCACGCCCTCGTTCACCGCCAAGAGCGTTTCAACGACGGGAGCAAGCTCCGAACCTTCCACCCCTCCCCCCTCACACCTCCCATGGGAGGCTAGATCCTCCTCTTCGATGCCCTCCTTCATACTCGACGCCCGCACTCCCGGCGCTAGCTACAAGGAAGAAGAAGCCAACCGAGAGCGCGGAATCGCCGAAGAAGTTGATAGGTTAGAGGGCGATGCGAAAGCCTGGCGTGCCGCGAGCCATGCCATGTGGTGCGCCTGGGGCATCGTGCAGGCCAAGATCCCCGGATCAGATATCGAGGCTATGATCAACGGGGAGCAACACGGCATTGGCAGGCCCATGTCTAAAGAGGCGAAGGCGGCGGCTACGGTCGCTTCGGGCGACGGGAGGCTCGGTGATGAGGAGGGGGGTGAGGCCGAGGATGAGTTTGATTACCTGGGCTACGCTCAGCAGCGGGCATTGCTATTTTGGGGTGATATGCTCGCCCTCGGGGTCATGACACCAGAGGAGGTTGGTGAAGAGGTTGTAGAGAAGGCGAAGGTCATTGCTTGGTGATGACTCGCTATGCGGTAGGGCTGCCCGCTCTGAAGATGCTGTAATTTTACTGGAGTTTCGTGACTTTTCTTGTCTCTTTCTCTCTCCGGTTTTCCTTAAATTGATGGGCTATGTTGTGTCACGATAGGATGTTACCGGAGAAGTGGATGTTCTAAATACTTTAGCCTTGCTTCTCTTCTCCCCGCATTATTTATACGGCGGTATTTGTGGAAAGGCCCAAAGTGAGAAGGCAACGGTTGGGGGCGGCAGCGGAGGCCGTGCTGTGAAAATGGAGCTACTGCTTCCATTCCTGAAGTAATAAGTTATCGAGATGCCCATTCGCCTAATAAGAACAAGGTGTAACTTCCCCACTCTCATTCATAGAAAGGGTTCGCAGATCGCAAAAGTGCATCTCCGACCTTCTCTCGACTTTGAGAACAAGCTCAACCCGAAATATTACAGATAACATCTTACATAATAATAATATTATACCTTTCCCCAATGATAAAGGTTTCAGCCCCAACCCATCATCACGGTAATTACTCGGATACAAGAGGAATGTGCTATAATATATACGACGGGACAATCCACCCCCCGTAGTAAGGCGCTGCACATTTTTTATTTTCCTCTTCATTATTTATTATTCGTCTCAGCCGGGTGCTGGATTTCTCCTTGACCATCCTAAGGGGTGGGAATTCCGGCAGCCTGGTAGTTCAATGCGGGTACAATGCATCACAGCGCTACGGCCAGTCCCCCGACAAAACCTATCATAGGTAGCTATTTCTACCTAAAAAATGAGGTTTTCCGGGGCCCCCAGAACTGGTCTACTAGCCGGGAAAAGCAAACCAATTCTTGCCAGAATAGCAGTTCCCAGTATTTAAAAAACTGCCATGTTTCAATATCAGAGTATATATACCAGTATAATATTATATAGTGCAATATTGGAAGAACTGTGTCTATACATACGAAATCAGCGATTGCATCCCATTCCATGAGAGCCCTATGCAAATTTGAGGATAGGACATAACATCACACCAATCCATAAAAAAACACCGCTGGTAGAACTAAATGGAATTGGTTGTGGAGGAAATGTTGGATTCGGGGTTTTACTTATTGTTGCTACTATCATACATTACAGAGTAATCCCCCCCCCCCCTCCCCCGCCTGTAATCACTGATCAATAGAGGAGTAGAATGGCAGGGAGGGAGAGAAAGGGTTTATTATCAGATAATTAATCGGGGGGTGGGGGTATTACGATTGGAAGTATAGATATAGGTGTGAGAACAATTGGTCGAGTGATTGTTTGTGAACAGAAGGAGGGGGGGGGGGGGAAGGGG
>Ga0307517_10000631_pt1 | contig 60292 bp, 63 predicted proteins | sample 23_EM_MG_FD_194515 | JGI IMG/M metagenome (GOLD analysis project Ga0307517, IMG submission 194515) | Populus trichocarpa ectomycorrhiza microbial communities from riparian zone in the Pacific Northwest, United States - 23_EM | ecosystem: Host-associated > Plants > Roots > Unclassified | place...
TTACCACCACAAAAATTTTACCAAAACCCCCCCCCCCCCCCCCCCCCCCCGCGCCGGGAAAAAAATAAAAAATAAGTTGCCCCTTCATCCTCATTATCCCTCGACTTTCCTCTTCACCCTCTTCGCGATTACAACCGCAACCATTCCAGAAATCTTCTATCCAGGTCCTTCGTCCCTTCCGCTTTCTCCAATTGGTCCGACAGCTGTTTCTCCTAACCATTTCTTTACTCCGTTTCCTACCCTGCGGAGCAAAACAGCCTTATCCTAAATATCTATCGTATCCGCCTTTTGTTTATTCTCGACTCCTGTTCTCAACATCTTTTTAAAGAAAATAATTTAAAAAACTTGGGCTGTTACCCGGCGTTGATAACTCTCGTCTTCGGCTCACGACTTGTGTCTTCATTTCTCATGCCTCTTCTTGTCCTGCGTTAAGTCACTTCATGGTAATCCAAACCCGCCGACCTCCCCTTCATACCCTAAGGTTCCTGTCTGCGCTTGGGGGAATCATTTTCTGGAAAGAGAGAAAAAGGCGGGAAGGGGGGAAAGGGAGGGAAAGAAGTGGAAGAAAGGGGAAAAAAAGATAAAAATGCCGGAAGCAGTAAAAACAAGAAACAAAAACAATACTCTCCCTCTCCCTCTCTTGGGCGCCCTTCCTTTCTCTCATCCACTCACCCTTTCAATTCTTATAGTGTTCTGTTTCTGACGCTTTTGAGGTGTGTTGGTCTTCCGTAGTTTTGGGCTCTGATATCGCCATTTAGACACACAGCGGAACCGCCGAGGTTCTCACCAACCTCTCCGTTCCGAGTCTTCTTCCAGAATCATGGCGAAACGGTAGCTCGACACCCGATAATTACAATCGTGACATCCGTCGTCTTTGGCGTGGCGCTATGCTACCCGTTCCCCTTCCTCTACTCGGCCACGGCCCCAGGGCTACCGTCGGTGTCACATCACGTATGGACTTCCGCCAGACCCTTCTCGAGCTCACACACCATTCCAGATATTGGGATCAAGCAGGCGTGGATTCAGGGATCGTACATGGAGGCTTTGAGGTTGGATGTGGTGGAAGAGGCCTTAAGGATTCAGCAGGTGCTCTTGGGTTCGGATGTGTCATGCAGTTCGTTTTCTGGGAGTGGGATGTTTGCAGAAACAACGGGGTCTGGCGGTGGCGGCGACGGCCGTAATGGTGATGCTGGGGTAGATAGTGGTAGCAGTGGTATAAGGAAGAACGCGAGCAATCCGGGAATGAGGACAGGGATGTTCTTCCACTCGCCGTTGTTATACTGGAATTGCTCTCTGTCGGCAATGAAGGACGATGCAAACTTGATTATGACAGTTAACAGGGAGTTCAACAAACGCTCTCCAGCGAATGTTACATTGCGGTGGGGCTCTGTGTTTGCGGGTAAGAAATTTCACCACAATCGGTTGGTCAAGGCAGATGCCTTGGTCATCAGTCTATTCTATCGCTTAGATTCCCCCGCCGGGGAACTCTGGGATCAACGGGCTGCCCTCCTGGCACAAGAGGCAGATGTCTATGGGAGATATGAAGTTTATCCGGGCAACGGGAAAGAGAACGGGAGCACACTTTACGAGGTACCGTTCCTACCCTTGAGTGGGTCCGAATTGTGGCATTAATCGTATGGCGGGGGGGAGAATAGTTCCGGTTTCAGCCCATGAGCAAACTTGACAATTTCATGCTGGCTGTATGCTATCTTCTTACTCTGGCGTACCTGACCATTTCTTTGAGGAATTTGCGGGCTGTCAAGTCAAGATTGGGCCTTATTTCAACAGTTTTGACCCAGGTACTTTAGATTAGCCTGGCCAGGTTCTTACATAGATGCAATAGGCTAACTTGGTGAAATAGATGGCATTTTCAGTGTTGTCTAGTTTTACGATCCTAGCTTTCTTTAAGGTCCCAGTGTCTCACGTACCTAGGTATGTTTTTTAATTGTTTAATTGTTTTGTTTTTTGAGAATGAAGGACAAAAGTTCGGTGATTCGATGATTCAATTCTCTTCAATTTTCTATGCTAGACTCGGCATCATGGACTAACGATACTGTTAGGGAAGTGTTTCCTTTTGTCGTGATAGTGATCGGATCCGAAAACATGTTCCGTCTCATAAATGCAGTTTTGGAAACCCCTGCCGAACAGCCTACAAGTTCCCGCATAGCGATTGCCCTAGGGGAAGTTGGATTTCTTTCTTCAGTGGTTGTAGGAACCGATCTGGGGCTATTACTCATCATTAGCCAATTCTCTGTTCCTGCGGTCAGGGAATTTTGCACGTTCGCTGGAGTCGCCCTGGTTATGGACTTCCTCCTGCATTTGACCTACTTTTTGGCAGTATTAAGTGTCGACGTGAGGCGTTTGGAGCTGCAGGATTCATTGGATCGACTCACTTTCAACAAGCCCGAGTCATACGACAAACAAATGGATCCAGAAGAAGGGCGGGCCAAATTGGGCGAATTAATAATGCAAAGAGCAATGCCGATGAGTACTAGGATTGCAGGTTCCGTTATTGTATGTTTCACGGTCCCTTATCTCATATCTTGAGATTGCGGTACTGATAGGTGTGCTATAGTTGATCTGCTTTCTCGTTGCACTAAACATGCATTTTCTGGAGAACCAGTCTCCATTGCGAACCGTCATCTCTTTGTGCGAAATGGTTACCAACCGGGGAGGGACCAGACTTACGGATTCGCCAGGCCCCAGCCTGGCACCAATTATGCCGATCAATGTCGCGCGCACGCCTACAGCATGGCTCAAGAGACAGGACCAACTGACTGGAAAAGAGCTGATCGGAGTTGTTAAGCCTGGTGCATATCGCATGGTTGCCAAGGCGTACGACCCCATATTTTTCGTTCTTCGTGGCTCGTCTCGTTCTAAGATCCCTGGTCTGCTACCGAGCCTGGTAAGTGCCGTTGCGATGGACACAGTGAAGGAATGCATTCAAGGGTTCATCTTGACAATCATTGTCGTGGTGGCTGCTGTTACTCTCCTAATGAATCATCTCCTAATGAAGGATATAACTGCAGATATGGTTGAGGCATTAGAAAACGAAGGTCCTTCGCTGACATGCCAAACCCTCTACGAGGGGCACTCTTTGGATGTGGTCATGCTCGCGACGTCGCCGAGAGGGGTCGTTGTGTCTGTGGGATTAGACAGGAGAATTGTGGTCTGGAAACTGAAGACGATGTGGCAACTTCCTTCGAAAGAGATTATTCGGCCGACATGTCCCCAGCACTCCTTATGGCCTATAATTGCCATCGCATTGGATGAGAAGGGGGAATGGTTGGCTATAGCCCCGAGGCAAGGGAGCGTCTCAATATGGAGTATCAAGGAGGCGGCCTTCAAGCCATCAGTATCCATAGATTTGGGTGGCCACCAACCGAGTGCGTTCTTTTTCGTGCCACAAAATCACGGTGATGGCCCACGATTGATAGCTTTGAGGCATGATGGTTGGCTTTTAGAGGTATGCGTCAGGACAGGGAGTAGCGTGCACCACAGGATTTGCACTGGCGTTGTTGTTTCGTGTTCACACGGGGGTTTTACCCCTAGGCTGCCATTAAGGGTAATTACTGCCTGTCAAAAGGGAAAGATCTATGTGACCTCGAAGTCGGCTGGTGAATGGAATTCCGGCCAGCTTAGCCTATTGGAGCAACCGGTGGTTCCCTCAATTCTGGATCCGAGTGAGAATTGTACAATCTTGCCGCTTCCGTCTTTGGGAATGATTGTGACTTCAAGGTCGTGCAACGTTGACCTGGTAGATTTATTATCAGGTGAGTTTTTCATCAGGCCAGATCCCGAATACTTGTAATACCTAACACATGACAAGGCAGCGTGATACGAACGTTCCAAACGGGCCAGTTCAGGCCCAATTCTTTACGGGTATTCCACGCCAACCGCCGAACATGTCTATACTGCGGTTGTCCAGCAGTCCTATCTTTCTCAATTGCATACAGCGAACGAGAATCTGGCATGTTCATTATGCACACCTGGTTCTCATCCCGCGGCCGAATGAGGGATATCTGCCTACGGGCAGAACGCGACCGAAGAGAACGCAAGTGCTCCGGATTCGAGAGTGCAGTGGAGAGCACTCACTGGTTGGAAAACGTGGAGGCCTGGGAACCAACAAATCTGAACCTGGTAGTGGGCATCCGACGCCGGGAAGCCATACAAGAGGAGTCGAGTTCAGACGACTGCGGACCTCTCTCCTCATACCAAGCATCGAGCCTCCGGCGGCGAAAGAAAATGGGCGAGAAGCACGGCACCGAGGACGACGACGAATGGGAAGCTTGGACCATGCACGCTGACGGGATCGTGGCTTCTTACCCACTCAGCGATAGCGCAGCCGAGGGGTCAGACGAGTCTCTGCTGGTTAGCAGGGCCGGTCCTATGTGTCGGGTAGGTCAGAGATCCGTTGCCGTGGGCTTTGGCAATACGGTCAAGTTGCTGGCCATTGGGAATGAGCGATACGAAGGGGAGGATGGTAATGATGATATTTTTCAGATTCCACGGAAAGCTCGGTTGCATCATCATCGGCGGTAGATGGCGTATTTTTTATTCTTATTCTCTCCCAACTTTTCCATTTTCTCCCTCTTGCTTTTTTTATATTCCCCGATGTAAATGACGGTCCTTAGCAACGTTTTTGATACTTGATACCTTTTCTTCCCCGCCTCGTTCCCAAGCGAGGGCAACAGCGGGGATCACCATATCTCATATCATACTACCAGTCCGGTATCTTGGGCCCTGCGAATTTGTTACATTAAATTACACCCCATCCCATATCATCACATTTTTTAGTGGGTCCCGGACTGCCCCTCTTCTTTCTCACCCACCTGTTTATGTCTATGTTTATGTTTTTTTCTGTTTTACCTTCCGTCATCATCATCAACCGTTTGTTAGTAGGGCTTGCTACTTGTTTTATTTTACCGTACTTTATTTCGTTCTATCCGGCGGGAAAGGGAAAGGGAATCGGGTTCTATGGAGTTGTGGCTTGGCTGGGATTTATCATTGTACAAAATTTATTATAAGAGGAAGAGAAAAAGGGAAGAGAAAATCGGGAACCTGAGTGACAGTGTGAAAGAGAGAAAATTTACATATGGGGTGAGTTATGTAGGGAACAGCAATAGTTACAAGGGCTCTTTGCTCGAGGGAGTGGGGATGGGTGGGGTCTATGGCCTGTCTTCGGGGGTGGAATTTGGTTCTGACGCAGGAGGTGCCGGGGGGCCTGGTGCTGGGTCTGGTACTGGGTGCAGGTTCGGGTTGGCGTTGTCGGGATCTGAGCTGGAGGGGTTGGAAGAGTATTCTGGCTCTTCGTGTTCGCGCTCTGGATCGTCGTATTCGTGCTCTGGGTCGCCATGCTCTGGCTCTTCGCACCCGCGCCCGTGCTCCTCTCCTTGCTCGTACCTATAGTGCTCATAGCCTGGCTCCTCGCATAGGTGGTGGTGGTGGTGGGTAGATAGAGCATCAGAGCCTCCAACGCGTTCTCCTGCCATCGTCTTCTCCGGTCCCTCAAGATCGGCCTCTCGCTCCGCCAACAATTCTGCCTCCTCCCTTCCCCGCCCCGTTCTCTCAGCCCTGTTCAGCCAATACTTCCGTCGCTTCTTCCACCGCCTCTCACGATCCCTTTCCAGAATCATGCCATCCCGAATCACCCTCTTCTGCTCAATAATCTCCATAAACCGCTTCGTCATCTCCACCCCCCTCAGCTCCTCCTTCTTCATCAGATCCTTCACGTCTCTCCACGTAGACCTAACCCCCTGCTCCCATGATCCACCTTCCTCCCTAACACCCGTTTCCATCGCGATGATACTATCGAAGATATCTTCCTCCTGCGCAAGTACAATCCAGACTTCCAACAATTCTAAAAGATTAAGCCTTCTTTGCTTCTTGACAGTCTTCCTTTTTATAATGATGGATATGTGAGGGGCTGTCCTCTGGCCTGGCCAGCGGAGGATGGGGAACATGTTACTCTCTATCAACCGTGGTAGTCGTGGGATTGGGGAACGGGGCGGGGGCTTGTAATTTGGGTCTAAACGTCTCAGTTTCTTCTTGCGTGTTGGCATGATGGTCGGCGGCGGGGGCGGTTTCGGAGGAGGCGGGGAGAGGGTGGCGACAAGGAGATCTTCTTCGCGCTTTCTTTGAAGCCTGGTGATTTCTTCAGAGAGTTTAGTGATACTTTCGGGGTCACCGGTCGCGGCGGCGCGCATTAGGGGCTCGCTCTGGCTGGTGTTGGTTGGTTAATCTGTTTTTCTTATTTTTTCTCACCTCAATGGGGGGTGGAGTACTTTGCGGGCGTAGGAGAGAGCTTTGCGGACGGGTTTTATCCCTCGTGCATTCTGGTTCCGCTTGAATTCGCTGCGGATATACCATTCTGCAAATTGGGTTTGGGCGGGCTCGAGGGGGATGTGGGGGATGTGGGAGAGGAAAGCCCGGTACAGTGCGAGGCCTAGTAGTTTCCTTTTTGCGTTAAATCTCTTTCTCTCTTAGGAAGGAAGTTGAATCGATGGAATTGGCTTACAGGCTGTTCTATGGGCCGGAAGCTTGGTTGGAGCCGGCATGCGGATCTTGACTTTGGTATTTTCCCCAATGAAAGAATGGTGGGCCGGTGTGAGGTTGAGCGAGAGTCAAACAGCAGGAGGAAAGTACGATACCGGCGGTGGGAAGTTGAGCCTCAGGTGTGCCAGCCGGGTAACCTCACCCCACCAAGATCACAGCGAATGCATTGTGTTTCTAAGCAGGAAGCTGTGGAATTGAGCTAGAGGATATATTGAATTTGGGCAAATTAAGATATAAAACTACTCTATAAATCAGTCTTAAATCCCTTGTCGCTTTTAGGGCGTTCCCTGCTGGCCCGCAGATACCAGAACCCTGTTGTATGATCCAGTTTTCGACCCATGAGACTAAAGTCTAAACACCCCACACTCCTCCTTCCACCAACACAACCTCCCCATCATCCACCCGACGAAAGGTTAGTGACAACGATGCTCCAACCGCTCCTGTCCCGGGCTCTCCTCTGGCGGCCGGTTCCTCCTAACCAATTAATAGATGGCGGACTTCACCAATTACCGGCGCTCGCGCGGCTGGCATCCACCTCTCCCGGACCCCCCGCATCAACACCACCACTAGCCGCAAAGCCGAAGGCTCCAAACATGTCCTTCGTTAATACTTTCACAGCACGTATCAAAGACGACAGCCGACGTCGCGGTTCTGGTGCAACAACTAGCTCCTCGCGGAACCTGAAAATGCGGACATACAAGCCCCGTACACCGGGTCTCCGTCATCTCAAACGTCCAATAGAAGACCACCTCTGGAAAAAGGGCCCCTTCAGACCATTGACCTTCACAAAGAAGGGCACCGGAGGGCGTAACAACACGGGGAGGATAACATGCCGACACAAAGGAGGTGGGCACAAGCGGAGGATCCGAACAGTGGACTTCCATAGACTTGCTCCAGGCCCGCATACGATTGACCGGATCGAGCGTGATCCAGGGAGGAGTGCTCATATAGCGTTAATCACCAATAACACTACTTGCCGGAAGAGTTACATTCTCGCCGCGGACGGCTTGCGCGCTGGTGATACGGTGCAGTCGTATCGGGATGGTATCCCCGACGACCTTATGGCGGCTATGGGTGGGCGGATCGATCCGGGTATGTTGGCTGCTAGGACTACGACGAAAGGGAATTGCTTGCCTATGCATATGATCCCGATTGGGTCGGTCGTGTTCGGGGTTGGGTCGAAGGAGAAGGGTGGAGCGGTGTTTTGTCGGGCCGCGGGGACCTATGCTACCGTTGTTGCCAGGGAACCTGCTACGAAGAGTGTCATTGTCAAGATGCAGAGCGGAGAGGTACGGAGAGTTTCAAAGTTTGCGGCGGCGACGATGGGGGTCGCAAGCAATACGACTTGGCAGCATAGGCAGTTGGGAAAGGCTGGGAGGAGCAGGAATTTGGGGATCCGACCGACGGTCAGGGGTGTCGCGATGAATGCCTGTGAGTCTTCTGTTTCTATTTTTTATACTCTCGATATACATTTTCGCACTTTTTTCCCTCTCGGTAGCAGTTGCGGCGTCGAAGGGAAGTATCTGGAGCCGTGTGGTGATGCCAGTGTCCTACCCCCGTCAGCCAGTACGCTTGCTCGACCGAGTAAACTCCTGCCACTCCTAAATTCCCCTCTCCTTCTCTCCATCTCGCTTTCCCGGTCCCCCCGGGAACCCGCCCATCTCCGTTGCCCAATACATCGCAATAGGATATAGGTGGGGACACGGATCCGAGCAGTCATACTCCCCGAAGAGACCGCACAAGATTGAAAAAAGCATAACTATCTATCAATATACCCTGAATCTTATTGCCCCTATATTTGCCAATCAAACGCTCTCTCTACTAAAAGAGCCCTTCCTCTGATATGCATATGCTAACTGTTATACCACCCACCTAGGCGACCACCCCCATGGAGGAGGCCGCGGTAAAAGCAAAGGAAATAAAGCCCCCGTCAGCCCTTGGGGCACCCCGGTAAGTTTATTCTACTGCTGCCCCTTCTACCTTACCATTCATTCGTTCCCGTTTATTACGTGGTTTGAGAGTGAAATGTGGAGTTTCAGCTCAGACTGTTCTACGTTTATATATATCTCGATTGCTGGGCGGAGTGTGTGCTAACGGCTGGTGGTTTCATTGGGAATTAGGCTAAGGCGGGGTACAAGACTCGTACGACTTCTCCTCTGCCCCCTTTTTAAAAAATTTTCTTTTCACTCTGGAAGCGTGGTTTGGCTAATGATTTGCGGTGGTCCAGGTCCTCGCAGTAAGCCGAATAAGTATGTTGTTACGCCAAGGGCGAGGAATCACGGGAAGAGGAAGAATAAGAATTAGGATTGCCATGGCGATATCCTATTATGGGTGCACTGGGCGAGTCCTTTTTGTTTTTTGCTTTTCCGCTCAGACGTGGCACTCGGGCAAGGTTTGGTAAGCTCAGGCACAACGGTATTTTTTAAATCGCAGAAGATGTGCACTTGATAGAAATCTGTATATATAGGTACAAGCCTGGACAAAGCAAAAAAACACCATATCCCAATCTTATTGCCCAGCACTGGTACGCTCTGATCTTATACCCAAAGGGGAGTATCTGGGTGGCGTACCAGTACCATATTACACCCACGATTTGGTCCTCCTCCTCCCTTCCTCCCTTCCTCCCTCCCTCACCAAACACACCCATCTAGAACCAGACCAACCACGAAGCTACTCACCAAGCACGCTACTCTTACCCCAACATGCACTCCTCCATACCATTGTACTCGAGCATACACCCCACCTTCAGCTGAACCGTCCATCCGCCCGCCCGCCCGTCATTCATTTACCATTGCAGCCTATCCCTCTACCCGCCCACTTATATAACCATTACCTCAGTATATACCTATATCAGTACCCCACCCCAGCACGCCCAACCCTCCAATCAAAAATTTAAACTCTACCCTACCGCACAAGTACTTGTGTACCGGAAAAACGTGGCCGCCACCCCCCCCCCTCTCTTCCCCCCCTCCAACCCTTCTAGAACCCCGGTAGAATAGCCCTCATACCACAGTACAACTGTAGCATAGGTAGATATTGTACCAGCGCAAGCAGATTTTGCCATGAGTGGAAACCAGAAAGAGCGATTGGTTACGGAGAGAGCGAGGGGCTGGTGATTTGCTCGTTTGCCATCCGTTCATCGATGACGTGAGCTAGCGGGGGGTAATCGCCCCGAGATTTGATGCAAGGTTTTTTGGGGATGGGGGAAAATGGTGGTTCAGCCCTTTGAGATGATGATGATGATGATGATGATGATGATGATGGGCCTTTAATTTTTCATTTTTCATTTTTTTTTCATTTTCAGTATGATATTTATTTATTTATTTATATTTTATTTTTGTTTCTTGGACGGTCGGCGATTCCGGGTTGGTTGGTTGTTTTTGGTGAGAGGAAGAGGAGGTATGCATAATATTATATTTATCATATTATAGGTATAAATATTATATCAGGATTTTTGAAAAAGTATGATATGGTGGCGATATGGATGAGGTGCGGTTTAGTTGAGCTGAGTTGTGAATGGCCAATCAATAGCTGTTGCGGTATGGTATTGCAGCGCACTTATGATATGGAGTGTTATTATAGTCTACCGATAGAAGCGCAGCCCAAATCTAACGGGCGTGAGGGTTGGCACGGCAAAGGGAAAAAAAAAGCTTAAGGTTTTTTTTCTTCCCTAAACTCTTGTCTTTAATTTGAGTACAGGCGCAGTGCCTCCCCTCCTTTCCCCTCCCTCCCCCCGAGAATTGGGTTCGAAATACGAGTACAGGCATCCCATCATATTATGTAGCAATTCAATCATGCCAGAAAGATGGAGATTCTCACACATAACCCACCCGAGCGCCGTACAGTACTGTAGGTAACTGAACTTGTAGAAGAATACTGTAGGGAGAGACATGGAACAGGGTATATACTGTACTCTCTGCCTGCCCACATACCCGCCGATAGGCATACGGTAGGCTGGATAGATGGATAGATGGATAGGTGGATAGGTGGGGGATGCCCAACAGAACGGATGGGTAAGGCTGACTTCACTTTGCCTTACCGCCCTATCGTGAGCTTTATCTTATTTGAGATCGTTTATATATATATGCACCCAATGTTGTGCGGTATTGTGTATTCTATTGCTTGCTTTTGAAGGGTCTTTCTTACTACCGTAGGTCTTGTCAAAAAGTAAAAAAGATATAAAAATTAAAAATAGAAAAAAGAAGGCCCTATTTCGAATTGTGAATGGCCTTTTTGTCTTGTCTTGTCTGTGGGTCGGGCCAAGTGCCGTGTCGTTGGGGTTGCCCTGTCTGGTAAGGTCTAGGGTAGTGTTCCTTTTTTTTTTTCCTTTTTTTTTTGTCTCTTGGAGGGATTGAGTACTAGTAGCCTTTTGTTTCCCTTGCTATGTTCTTCGCCCCTTTTTTCCAAAGTAGGGAATTCTCGACTACACAGCACGACTCTTGTGAGTCTAGTTTCTACTGTAGCAGGTACCGGCATTTGTTGTTCATTTACGGTACCCTCCCCCCCCTGGATGCCGAATCTTGGTAATGGTGTCTTTTTTAATGGGCTTACCCGAGCATGGCGGTTAGGTTTTTTTGGAAATTGATGGCAGTGGATATGGGTGCCGGGAGTACAGCACCGGTGGGAGGTAAATAAGTTAGGATCGGGCATCTAGGCTAGCATGTGCTAAAGTTGGTACCGTACGAATACGTAGGATACCGGCCTTTATAATGGACCTGGGTGCTTGGATCGGATTGGGGGGAGATCTGGCGGTTGTCTTACCGCTGGTTAATGAATAGTCTAGTTCTCCTGATTACCAGTAGAGTTAGCTCCCGAGCTGGGCTATTGCATGAGGGTTAAACTAGCGAGAGCTTAACGGCAATACTGGTATCGAGTTTTGTACAGTACAGTACCGGTACTCGTGCTGTACTCGAGTGCTTATTGAACGCTGGAGTGGTATGCTGTGCATCGGTGGCGGAGACAGAGAGCCAATTGTTCGTTCAGCTCAGGGTCCATACAACGCCGGTATATTCTCGACTACACTATACTCGCCGAGGTACAGTACATTGCCGGCACAGTATAATATCCTTCTCTATGCTTTCGCAGCAGGTACATGTGTGTGCACTTGTACCACCATCATCACAACTCTATAGCGGCTTGAGGGAATGGTCGCACGAGCTTCGCCCCCGACCAACCAACCAGGCCTTGGAGTCCAGATGTGCCGATAGCTTGTTGAAACGGAAGGGAACAGTAGTCTATGTAGGACCGATTACTATCTGGGAGGTTTTGATACTACATGTCTGATGCACTGGTAGTTCCCATGGAAGTGGGATAACGTCCAAAGGTTGGAGGCTTTCCGCCCACTGTTTCTCCCCTCCCCTCACCCCTGACCGATCCGGGGATGAGGGGCTGTACGAGCGAAGCACTCGTGCGGTAGAAATAAGAGTGATCGGAAGATGTGCAATGTTAGCTCAGTGGCTGTTTCAATTATTCCCCTAACGCTTCTTCACTAGCTTGTTCCATGGCATCTCACACCTCTTATTTCCTATAATAGCTTCCACTCCCATCCATTCTTCGGAACTCCGAAGATCCACCACACAGTTTTCAAAACTTCCCGGATTTCCGCTCGCTAGGTTACCCTCTGCTCGATTATTTAGTCTTTCAAGCCCCATGAGACATGCACATTTGCACCCCATAGGACACTTTGATCTACGGTAGCACTCGAGCACTAGTACGGTAGTCCATTGACTGAACCGAACCCCTCGTATCATAACCTGTATTATACCCAACCTTGCTTGGCTCAACCTGCAGCAGCAGCTAGAACAGTATCATACGTTACAGGTTGGCCTATCTCGATTGGCAGCCTTGCAAGAGACACAATGTTGCACAGACTGCCACACTTTCTTTCTTTCTCCTTCTTTTTTTACTACCATACCCTACACCTTCTCAGTTCCCAACCCTGAGCGGTGAGAGAGGGAATCCTTGGATTACAAAGCGACAAATGGCAAAAGCAAAAATAGAATGGAAAACGGGCCTGCAGCCTTGAAACTGGGAGCAGAATCGGATGGGGTTTGCTCTGGGCTTGGTCTGAAGCTGAGAAGGAGAAGGGAAAGGCGGCGGGTGCTTCTATTCAATTATGCCACTGCATTGTAATCAGATGCTATAATGGGTAAGGTTGGTAGGGCATTCACTTACTGTTTATAAGAACTTTTGTCGTCTAGACTACAGATACAGTTACTCAGGCAGACTACCAGTCCTGTACCGCACTGTTATATACAGTACTGTACCTGTATCAGTGACTCAAAAAGTTAATGCTGCAGGAAGCAAGCCGCAAGCAATTCGCGGGTTTTTTCTTTTCTTTTTTCTCTTTTGGTTTATTCGCCTGAGGAGGGGGGGGGGAGGAGTGTCTCTTCGAGGCTTCTACGGTTCTACAGTTTTTCCACATTCGAAAGAATACCCGCTTCTGCTTACCTTCTATCATACCAGATACCGTATTCTTTTTCTTATTCTTTTTCCGCTGGTTCCTCTCCTTCTTTTTCTTTTCTTTTCTTTTTCTTGCCCTTCTAGCAAAAAGCACCCCTCCCTCCCTCCCTCCATCTGTCCATCCACCCATTCCTCCTCCCCCCCCCCCCCAACAACATCCACCATAACTCTAACTATAATCTTCAACTCTCCCTCTTTTTTACGTCCGGAGTTTAGGCGAGGAATTAATCCCATAAACCTTTGAGCCTCCCCTGATTCTCTCTTTTCGATTCTCCAACCTCGCACCTGACTTACCCTACATACCGTACATATCCATATCCATTGTCTTTTTCTTTTTATCGTTCTTCTCCCCCCCTCCAAACTTGAGCGAGTTTCTTTTTATCTCCTCCTCCTCCTCCCCTCCTCCCTCCCTCCTCTCTCTCTCCTCCCTCGACCTAAACTAACCAATACGGTATCGTGTCGTATCAATCAAACCCAACCATATCATCGTACAGAGCTCCTACTTTTCTCGGGTAAAAGAAAGCAACTGCTACCGCCCTAGCCTACCTACTTTGGTAAAGCAGCCACCTCCCCCCCAGCTCATTTAAAACCATACAACCCCTTCCCCACGATAGAATATCTATTCGGTTCTATTAAAGACCGGTCAGCCTGCCTGCCCTACCATTGTCCCCCAATCTTTCAGCCACCATTTAGCTGGCACTTTACATACCTGTCTGGCCACCTGCCGTGCTCCTGCAGCCAGAACCGCAACCAGTTCCAACCAAGCAACCAACACCCTATTTTTCTTTTTCCCTTTTCCCCTTTCCTCCTTCCTCTTCCTGCTCCTCTTACAACCACTCTCGCGCGTGAGATATCAAGCAAACGAGGAAAACGAAGGGACAAAGGAAGAGACAAGGGGAGAGAGAGAGAGAAAGAGGATAGAAAAAGAGCTTTCTTCTTAACCCCATCCTCCCCGCATCCGGTTGGTTCGGCGGAATATATAAGATTTTCCATTACTTTACAAATGTCTAAGACGGTTCCCCGCGCGGCAGCTGCCGCTTCAACGTCTGCCGATCCCGAGGTTCCCCGGCCGAAGAGGATAGCTTGTATCGTGTGTCGGAAGAGAAAGCTACGATGTGACGGGAGCAAACCTAGTTGTGGGACATGTGCGAGATTGGGACATGACTGGTTGGGAATACACCTTCCCTTTTATTTGAGACCAAATGCCTCCATTCCATTACTCCTTTCATGCCATCCCGGATCTGGGGCACGATTGGGGAGGTTTGGAAGAGGAGGATGAAGGGGAACAGGAGAGGATGAAGGATGGAGGTTTAGGGTCGGGTTGGGACAAAAAAACACAAAAGCTAACTTTTGGTTGGGTTTGGGTAGTGCTTATGATGAGATACGACGGAAGAGCGGTCCAAAACGAGGATACGTCAAGGCGTTGGAAGCACGACTCGGTTTGTTTGATCCCTACCCTTTACTTCTTGGAGGAGAAACAAAAAAAGGATACCCATCCCCAAAACAAGGCTCCCGAAGGCTGATGTATATTTGTGTCTCGGGATGGTTTATAGCTCAGGTCGAGACGATGCTTAAGGATCAGGGACCTGCAGCAGATACCCAACAATCGCTAGGCGGGAATCTAAGCTTTGCGAGCACGCAGCTCGTAGATCCCCCAATCTACTCAACCGGTGACCCCTCGACATATGCCGCGAACAAAGACGACGGAGGTATCGGCTTGGGGGAAAGGTTTACGCTTGGAGGATCGCCAGGTCAGAGCCAAAGTCCGTTCGCTTCGGGGTCACCTAGTTTATTACAGATGGAGATGGGGATGCCGCCGATGATGGGGGGTACGCCTCATACTGCTCCGCTAAACTGGGATATGATGGCCATGGGACTGGAAGAAGCGCTTCCTGCTCCGGATATCATAGATTCTTTGTATGTATTGACCTATAGCTTACCTAATGTTATTCGTGGGTGTGGATCCATCTGTGGAAAAAAAACTGATTTCCCGAACGTGTGAAGACATCGAACGTATTTTGAAAAGATCCACCCCTGTTTACCGGTGCTTCACAAGGGGCGGTACCTGGCGGCTTTGGATTTGGCTCCAAATGCGAGGCCTCCGGTTGCGCTGCGGTACGCTATATGGACAATGGCTGCGTCGGTTTCGGAAGAGTACTCCAACCTCCAGACACATTTCTACCGACATGCAAGGAAGTACATTGAGGATTGCGAGTTGAAGGGACACGGAGAGAGTATTATCTCGGTTGCTGCTTCTCAGACGTGGAGTTTGATCGCCTGTTATGAGTTTAAGCTCATGTACTTTCCACGCGCTTGGCTATCGACGGGGAGAGCTGTGCGGTTGGCACAGATGATGGGGATGCACAGGCTGGATGGGGTGGGACTGGACGTAAAACAGTGTCTGCCAGCACCCAAAGATTGGACCGAGAGGGAGGAGCGTCGCCGGACTTTTTGGATAGCTTTCTGCATTGACAGATATGCTTCCATTGGTACTGGCTGGCCGATGACTGTTGAGGAGAAAGATGTAAGTTTTCAATTACTAACATTTGAGCCATTAATCTCTCATCTCTTGGCTTGCTTTTTCCCGATGCAGTAACCTCGCGTACTAATTCTCGCCTAGATATTGACAAATCTCCCTGCTGCCGACGATGCCTTTGACCAGGGACGGCCATCGAGGGGCTTATCGTTGAAGGAAGCTATGACCGCTGAAGGGGCTTCACTTTTATCGCCATTTGGTGGTGTCTGCCTAATGGCCTGTCTATTTGGACGGAACCTCATTCACCTGCATCGGCCCGATGGGGACGATAGGGATGATGACCTCAATGGGGAATTCTGGAGACGCCATCGGCATATGGATAATATATTGCTCAATATTGCACTGTCCCTTCCACCGCATTTCCGGCTGCCGGGCGGTATCGCGGACCCCAATATTGTGTTTACAAATATGAATATCCACACTTCGACTATTTGCCTACACCAAGCAGCCATTTTTAAAGCTGATAAGAACCGGATGCCGGCGACCGTGTCGGCGGAGTCAAAGATAAGGTGTATTACTGCTGCGGCGGAAATTGCATCCATCATGAGGATGGTTTGCCATCTTGACTTGTCAGGGGTAAGTTCCTTTCTTTTTTCTCCCCCTTTCCCCGGTGAGTTGTCGAACTCGCATGCTTACTGTGGCGGAACGTTAGATGAATCCGTTCATTTCCTTTTGCTTGTACGTTGCCGCTCGAGTATTCGTCCAATACCTCAAGTCCAGACCTTCCGATGAGCAGGTCCGATCGTCCCTGCAGTTCCTACTCACAGCCATGGGTCACTTGAAAAAGAAAAACCCACTAACAGAGTCGTTTTTGGTCCAATTGGATGTCGACCTGACTGGAAGCCTTGACACGCCGGTGAATAACTCCAAATTTCCCTACGGACTCAAAAAAGGACAGGTATGGTTCCTCATACCTATGCCAAGAGCCCTCTCCCCCGCAAAACGGGTTTGACTAATTTGAATTGCAATTATAGGCAGAACTATATGTGGGCCGCAGTTCTGGCTTCTACTGCCCCAGCACGGCGGAAGTCCTCCCAGCAGACAAACCCCGCAGCGGTGTCAGCACCACACCCCCAAACCCCCAATCCCAGCCCCAATCCCAACACTCCCAATCCTCTTCCCTCCTCGACGACCCCCCTTCATACCTCCGCCCAGACGCCGATGTCCTAGACGGCGACCTGGCAAACATCCACCCCTCATGCCCCTGCATACCACCCGAAATCCGTGACGTCCTCGAACGCCGCGCAAAAACCACACCCCCTACGCGCGACCTACCAAAATACCTCGGAGGCATCCTGCCTCCTATCTGCCCTTGCATGTCACCCGAAGTCCGTGCCTACGTAGAAGCTTCGGCCAAAGAAGCCGGGGCGCAGCCGGAGTATGTCACGCATAGCTATAGCAATTCCTCGGACAACGGACAGTCTCCGGCTTCTATTAATCATAGCGACCACTCACAAGCTTCTGGGGGCGGGCCACATAGTGGAGGGGGGCCATCGTCGGGCGGATATTCACCGTTGCTTTTTGAGGATATCGCTGTTGATATGGGTGGCGGGGCGGGAGCGGGGGGAGGAAGTGGGTATTCGTTACCCAAGGACATGAATTGGGAAATGCTGGAAATGGACCCCGGGTTTGACGATACAGGGATAGGGAGTATGCCGCCGGGGAGCTTTGGAGAGTATTTTGCAGAGAGCGCAGCTTGACATAGCGGAACCAGGGTATCGCAGCTTGGTTTGGCTGGGCCTAGTGTAAGAAGGTGGGATCAAAGGGGTTTTGTGGAGTTTTTTTCGTTTTTTGTCTTTTTTCTTTCTACATTATCTTTCGAGAGGGAGAAAGGTTTCCTGATATATCCTATTATTTCATGTCTATTTGGTAATGGGCTTCGTCTTTTTTTCTCTTTTTTCTCTCTTTTACTTTTCCATTTCCTACCTTCGCAACGTTAAGTTATGTGCAGGCTTTTCCTTCGAGATTTTTCCTTTTGGTATTCCGGTTTACCCAGGTCAAGGCAGTGGGTTAGTCGACCGATTTGACAGAGGAGGGAAGGAAGGAGGCTCATGAAGGTGTAGGAGAATCAGCGGAATTTTATTTTTGCAGTAAAAAAATAAAAATAAAAACCCGAGATGGTACAGAGAATTCAGTGCCCACCACGATGAGTTGGTGAGTCGGTGGATGGAGAGATATTCGCTGTCCGGAATCCTCGAGTGATCGCTCATGAGTGCGGTAGGATAGCAAATGGTCTAAAGCAGCCCGTAGAGCAACAGGGCCTCCATGTAAAAAAAGGGCTCGGTAACGAGAGTTTCCATTTCTGCCAATAGGGGCCCTTGCTTAGCCAGGTTCAAACAGGGTTCTAGGGGGATAATAATGCCTTTACGAGAGGTCTCACTTGTTTCCGCCGGGGGGCCGGCCGTGGCATGGTGAATATGGTAGGCGTGACGCCTAATTAATTTATAGAAAAAGCCATACAGAAGTGGATGCGGCGGGATAGAAAATATGGATATAAAAAATATAAACAAGAATCAGACAGAAACACCTGGCGGCATCAAGCGGCCCAGGATAGCAATGGTAACAACACACTCTTTTTTAAGCACTCTGCCCCCCGCAATTTCACATTCCCCCATCCGCTCCTTTCCGGACTTTATGATGCACAAAGGAGAGCACTACAAATCCCACCAAGAATGCTCCAAGAACATCTCCCTCTCCCAAACATGCTCTGAGCCATCTCCCCAGATTTCACTCTCTCCTACTGCTACCCCTACTCCCACTCTCCCATCACTTTTTCTACGATCATCAGAAACCTAGCTCCGAAGAAAAATAAAAAACACCACATCAACACCCAGTTCGTTCCAAACCGAAAAAAACCCATTTCATTCCCTCCCGGAGAAAAAAGCATGTTGTGCGAGTGTTGTGTGTAGGTAGGTGGTTCGGAAGTCATACCTCGACCAAACCATCCCCCTCAACCTTCACCTCCCGATCTCGCAATCGCCTCATCAGCGCTAGAAAATTGCTCTCACGGAATTTCTGCGACTGGTTGTCTTGCAGAGAAGTTAGCAGGTCTCCGGCTGTGCGGGATAGGTCATCGCTGTCTTTGTCTCGGTCGGCTTCCTCTCGTTTTAGAGGTTCCTCGACCGCAGTTTGGGGAGGGGGGGCCATGATTGGTCGGGGGGTGGTGGTTATTGGTTCGGCGAGTTGAGCTCTTGCAGACTCGAAGGCTCTTTCAAAGGCTTCGTTTGTCAGGTCTTCCTCCATGGATGTAGTTGTAGTGATAGCTGTTGTGGCGGGAAGGCTGTAGTGAGGATTTTGAAAAACAGGTGTGTACCGGGGAAACCCGGCGTTGGTGTCAGTGCCAGGGAGCATTGCCTGCTGTTGAGGGCCAAGTGGCGTGTGCTCTGGTGCAGTAGTGTATACCCCTACTGTTGTTGGGTGTGATAAGAACTCCCCGTGCCAACCTCCTCCCCATTGCTGGTGATGCGCCGGTTGTAGAGGTGGACCAACGCTTACATGTAATCGCTGAAAGTCACTCGCCCAGCTTGCATCTACGCTTCCGGGGTGTTGTTGCTGTTGGTGATGGTGACGCGCCGCGGCGATTTCTAAGTTTACTGCCCCTGTTGCTGGGCTTGAGAATAATGAGAATTCGTGCTCTGGGTGGGAGTCTGTGTGTTGGGTCCTGAAGACCTATTACTTTGTTACCAACCTGATTCTTAAGGGGGACAAAGGGGAGGGAAGATACATTAGAAGAAGAACCATGTCGCTGTACACGATCTTGTTGTAAGGGTTTGTCGGCACTGACGTGCTTCTGTAGAGAGCCGAGAGCAGTCGAGGGCCCGCAAAGCGCCATCTTGGGTTTTATGCTTTAGTATTAAGTTATTAGGTAGTCTAGAGGTCGAGCGAATTTTGTTGGGTGGTGGGGTTTCGAAGGGTTTAAAGGCTCTTGCCGGCGGTAGTACGGTAGGTGGATGGAAGAGGGGAGGAGTAAACGTTGATCCCGAGTCAGATTTGCAGGACAGAACTTTTTATTGCTGCGGCGGTGGCTGCAGACCGAGGTTCGGGGTTGTGGACTGGGGAGTGCTACTGGTGGGTTATGCCAAGAGTCTTGTGAAACAGCTCCTTGTTCGGGAGTAGAGTTATTGCCGATGAGCACAGTCGGGATGATGATACGGCCAATGTGCTCTTAGGCAGGGTGAGGTTGGAGTTAAAGAATATGGTGAGGATGGAGGTGTGAGTATGTATCATAGAAGAAAAGGAGGGGGAGGAGAGGAAGAAGAGAGAGCTACGATAACATTGTAACGGGGTGAGAGGGTGCACCTGTCACGTGCTGCATAGAACATAATAAAGTGAATCGGAACCGAGGTTCCCCCCGTGCACAAGCTTGGTCTTCTGGATAGCAACGGTGAGGCAAAAATTGTCTGGGATTGTGGTCGGTACCCGAGTGAGCATCAGTGGCCTCACTCCACTCGTATGACATTTACAGTATCACACTAAAGTTATATGCAGAATCAAGTTATCGGATTCTAATGCTATGGTGTCTTGAGTGGCTAAGCTTTAACTTCTATCTTTACTCCGTCTCTTGCACAAATAACTATTCTCTTCCCCTCCTCAACCCCCCACGCATCCTCCGCACTCTTTCTAATCCCCCTCATAATTCTCATTGCCATCCCATCCACTCCATCCGCTCCATCGTCCTTGTACCGACTGCTAAAATGGTTCAATACCAACAACCCCTCCCTGACTCCATCTCTACCAAGACCCAACCTCTTCGCAAACCTCCCTGCCATATCCGGCGTCGAATGCCCTCTACTCCTTGTTCTCTCTTCAACAACCTCGTACGTATCCGCCCCCTTCGTGTTCGGATCTATCCCTGGTAAATGCGCGTTTGTTGCTTCATGCACCAATACATCTGCACCCTCCGCTAGTGGTGCGATGAGTGATGGGTCGGATGTATCCCCAAGCAAAACAATCTTCCTTCCACGCACCACCGGTGGACGAGTAAGGGCCGTCCCGTCGGGCAGCGAGAGCGTGAGCTCAAGCCCGAGCTTTTCTGGGCGCTGCAAATCTGCTAGGAAAGACATCGGGTTGGGGTGCCCACCACGAATGAGCTCCGGCTTAAACTTAGATATACGCTTAGGGTAGTCCGGGGGTATTTTCCCTGGCAGCGGGCGCTCCGTCAGAACGTACCCGATGCACGGAACCGAATGTTTGATTTCCCCAGCGGAGACGAGGAAATTATCCACTTCCAGAAAATCCCTCCAAAATCCATCTTTGCCGGGGTGTATATCCCTTCCCATTTCAACCTCCCCTAAACACTTCTCCCCATCCTCTCCCTCCTTCTTGTCCCCCACCTCACCCGCAAATAGCAGCTCGTGAACCACAAAGCCCCCCTCCAATCTAGTATACGTCGTTTGCAGCGTCCGCCGAACAAGCCCCCTCACCCCCCTCGGACCATAAATCTCCACATCCGCCGTCCTCTTCCTCCCCCCCTCCCCCTCGCCCAGCACCCGCGGATCGTTTTCCGCACCCCCGGCCCCGTTCAGAATCGTCGCTAGCAGCGGGACCAGGCCGAAAACGTGGTCGCCGTGGAGGTGTGTTATGAATATTTTTGAAATCTTGGAATGTTTGATGGAGTAGGAGGATTTTAGGCGCTGGATTTGATTCTGGGTGCCCTCGCCGCAGTCGAAGAGGAGTGTTGTGCCAGTTGGTAGGACGAGAGCAAGTGAGGATTGATTCCTTGTTGGGGCCGGGACAGCGGACGAGGTTCCGAGCGGGAGTAGGATTATTGGAGGCGGCATTTTGAAGGGGGTATTGGTTGTGTTTGGGTGTTTTGCCGATGGGAGGGGATAGCTTTCATGCCGGAGGAGTGGGCAAACGATGTTACCCTAAGGTCGTCCTGAAACCTTCGTCCTAGCTCATGGGTTCTCACTCGTGAGGCTGAAAAACGTTTGTTAAATGCTCCATCTCTCAAACATCGTAAAACCAATCGTCCGAGAAGGAAAGTTATAAAAAAAAGGTATGGTAGAAGAAAAAGAAAGACTTAACTCTAATAATCGAAAATGACAACCGACACCCCAAAACTCCCAGGTCAATTCTTGATTCCCCCAGATTTTGGGGGGTAATGGTGGGGCTGTCAACAATTCCAGCGCGTTTGCCGCCAGCAACCACGAGTAATGGGGACGTGTCATCAGCAGAGCCTCCTTTACAGTATTCACTCATTCATCCATCCTCAACTTCCTAGTCTCAGATTCCTCTCCCAATCTCCCAATTCGATTTCCACCGACAACAATCATCAGCTACCATGCCACGAAAATCAGACGTCCATTCTGAGAAGGATACTCCGGCGGCCAATAGTAATAGCTCCGTTGCCAGCGGGAAAGATAAAGAGAGGGAGAAGGATAAGGATAATGGTGTTTCTATCGACGTAGGTTCCCTCCTTCCTTGCGTCAGCCCCTGGATACCACTGCTTAGAAGTCGGAAGATGGGCAGTTGACGAGTGGAGCACTTCAGGACCACACGCTCCCCAAATCGATTGTAACCCGTTTAGCAAAGGGAGTCCTCCCGCAAAATACAAACGTTCAGAAAGATGCGATACTGGCATTATCTAAGGGCGGAACGGTCTTCATTAACTACATATGTGCAGCGTATGCTCCCATCCTCCCCTCCCCCATTCTGCCTTCTCCGACAGGAGCCTGACGGAGTTGTGAAAGTGCAAACGACCAGGCAAAACAACACGGCCGAAAAACCATCAATCCCAAGGACGTCCTCGAGGCAATGGAGCAACTGGAATTCGGCGAGTTCTTACCAAGACTAGAAGCAGAGTTAGCCAGTCAGTCCAATCCAATCCCCCCCCCGCCGCCATCACTCTCAGCTAATATAACATAATAAAACAGAATTCAACCAACTAGCCGAAGAAAAGCGTGCGAGCACAAAAAAGTCCAAAGACAAAGACAAACCCGCTGCCACCGCTGAAGCCAAAGAACATGAGAAGGCTCGGGACTCGCCGCCCGCGGCTAAAAAGATGCGTGTTGGGAATGTAAAAGGTGGAACTGTACCACCCCCGGTGGGGGTACATGCTGCGGCGGACGAGGATATGGAGGAGGAGGAGGAGGGGGAGGGGGAGGAGGGGGAGGAGGAGGAGGAGGAGGAAGAGGAGGAAGAGGAGGGCGATGAAGGCGATGAAGGCGATGAGGAGGAAGGCGATGAGGAGGAAGGCGATGAGGAGGAAGCAGAGGACGGGGATGCCACAGAGACCGAAGGTGAGGAGGGCAGAGGTGTGGAGGGGGTGGACGAGCAGGAGGAAGATGACGACGAGGCGCTTGATAATGGGGATAGCGACAGCGATTGATTTTGGGGGCCTTTGTTTCTTTCGTTTTTTCGTTTTTTTTCGTTTTCGTACTTTATCAGGGGTTTTTATATCTCATCTGGGCTTGGTTTTCTTCGGTTTTCTGGCATATTACCATAACTACTACTCGGAGGCTCCTAGTTTCTAGTTCACTTTCTCCCCTTACATCCACATCTCATGATTGCCGGGCAATGATTATGGAGGTGTGGATTGGCTGGTTATCCTCGGTTCGGCGGTGTCTATGGTGTCGTTATCGCGTTGCTCGGCGTTCAATAGCAAAAAAATAAAAAGGTCCGTCTATTTGTATGGTTACTTGTTTGTTAAATTTTCATTAACCTATCATATCATATTATGAATGAATGAATGGACAAGCCTGGGTGGTAATTAAACTATCCTTCTTGCTTTCTCTTAGGAATGGTGATAGGAAATGACGTCAATTATGGTAGTGAAAAGCATGCAGTAAAGTAGGACGGAGATGAGAGAGAATGAGTATAATATATAATACAGAATTAGGCTTATGCGTAAACTCCAACCTGATAATTAAAAGAAAAGGGAATTGGGGGGCATAAAAAGCGGAAAGTAGATATGAAAATGTCATAAAAAAAGGGGGAGGGAGAGAGAGAGGGTGACTCATTCCCCACTCTCCTCCAGCCAATTACCGAACTTTTCCAATCTCTCTTGCTCCGCTTCCTCCTCCTCCTCGGCAGTCCTCTTAGCACTAGTCTTCTTGAACTTCTCCAGCCCGTCAAAAATGTAGGCTTCGACCTTTTGCCCGTCGAAGAAGCGGCCGTGCATTACCTGCCCCGTCATTAGCCCCACTCTAGTTTCACAAAGATGGGAGAGAGGGAAGAGATGGGTGAAATATGTACCCCAACACAAGCCTTCGCAGACTCAGCATTGGCAAATCTAACACTGACGATTCCGTCCTCTTCCTTATCGTATAGAACGACGTTCGTGACGTCGCCGAGTTTCTCGCATTCCTCGCGAATGTCTTCTTTCAGGTCTAAGATTGCAGTGGGTTCTTCGTCCAATTGCTTTAGTGTGAACATATGTCTTAGTATCACGACTTTGTCATATTTAGAGGTTTTGTCGGCGATTTTGGAGGGGTCGTCGTCATCCCAGTCTGCCAATTTGCTTCGCCGTATGTTAGCTGACTGGAGCTACGAGCAGAGTAGAAGGGAGTGCAAACTTATTCAATTTCTGCGTCTTGGCAATAACCTTCTTCTTATCCCTAACATTCTTCCTAACCGGTGCGTCCTGCTGCGCTTTATAACTGAAGTCTGCGGGTTGCACTTTGATCCTCCCCCCCTCACTAACGCCGAATCGAAAGTCTGAGTCGTCGAGCATCTGCACTGCCAAGTTCACGCTCTCCGGGCGGAAGTAGACTACAAGCGCATCGCCCTTGACGCTGCCATCCTCGTTCCTGTATAACTTGACGCGGGGCTTCCCGCGGTCGATTTCCTCGGCTATTACACCACATTTGGAAAATACCTCTTTGACTTCCTCCTCTGTCGTGTCGGGGGGTAGGTTGGTGATGTAGACTGCAGTGTTTTTGCGCGCGGGAGCTGCAGAGGAGGAGGAGGAGGCGGCGGTGGCAGGGTCGGCGGAGGAGGAAGAGTCTCCGGTGCCTTTGGCCTTTTTGAGGTGTGTGGGATCCTGCCGCTCATTGGATATAAGAACAAGAGATGAGTGAGGGGGAGAAGATGGTATCGTACCCCATTCCCTTCATTAGAAGTATACACCTTCTTCCTCTTCTTATTCACCGGCGCCGCAGGCTCACTCTCGTCTACTCCTGCGACCGCATATGCCGCTCTTTGCTGCTCCGCAAGTGTCTCGTCGAGCTATCCACCCCACCACATCCATCGTTTTAGCACAATTCATCCAGCGAGGCGGGGGCGGAAACAAACCACAGGAACCCATCTCTTAATCCCCTCGTCGTACTCAAACTCCGTCCCATCGTCGGCCTCCAACAACCACTTCCCCGTAAGCCTCGACCAGGAAACCCGGGGATCGGCCTCGAACTCTTCGCGAGTCGTAGGGAATGAGGGTCCTCCGCCTACTTCCGTGGGAAGGGGGGGTTCCATGCCCTCCATTTTTTCCCTTGCGAAATGGGGCTGCGGACGGTAGTGGAAGTAGGGTAGTGTGGGAGGTTTGACTATGTGATTAATCAATTGTCGGTTGAGGAGAGGGCTCCGCTTCCTTGTGGAGAAAGTTGTGTATGATTCAGTTAGTTACGGTATGGTAGATAATCTGGGGCGCTCAGATGAATGGCTGGGCATTATTTGGCTTGGCAGCGGTGAGGCGAGGTGCCTCTGGGAAACCAGCACAACACGAGTACTGTGCAGCCGCCTCCGCAAAGTTCTCATACTCTTCCAAGTACTACCGACCCTTGGGAACGCTTCGCTCGCCCTCTCTTTCCCCATTCAGCAAAACGAATTGTGATAAGATTTTACAATATCATTAGAGACATCCTGGGCCGGGGGGGCGATTACCTAAAAGATTCTTACTCTTCCGTCGCTGCCAATAAGTACTGTTTTTAAGATACAGGGAAGCATGAGAACTTTACAGACGTGGGAGCACAGCACTGTAAAGTTACTCAAGTACTGTACTGCACAGTACGAGTTGCAGTAAGCTCGACATGCGGTATTTCTACATACTTTAGCTCAGGCCTAGTTAGCCTTGCTAGCCTAGCCAACTTATTTGCCCATTGTAACGCCAGACCACAATTGCACAGGAACCAATACACGAGTAAATTGTGTAGACCCACTATTATATACCGGTGCGTATTACAGTATCAAGGTGGGTGATACCATACCATACTATCATAATATGAAGCTGAATTACGCAAATAGGTCGCAGACAGAATGACAAGAAGGCAAAAGGAACAGAATGGGGCAGGGCTAACCTAATATCCTCCCCGACGAACAAAACAACCATTATTCCAAAGTATGATAGCTTGCGATCAATTCCTCCCTTACCGTGCAGCAATCATAATATCATACCAGTATTTATTTGTTCATTTATTTAAACTTCCCTCGCCATGCGCAAGGCAAGAAGCTCCACGCTTAATTCAGTTTTCCTCATCTCACCCGCAGATTGACCGATCGATCCCCTTGCTGCAGAGCCACTTGTCTGTCCCCGTCTCCGAAGGCGTACGGGTACAGTATGATACTAGACTAAATTCGACTCGACTCGACTAAATAGTATTGGGAAGAAAAGAGAGAGAGAGAGAGAGAGGAAATAATAATAATATCCACCTGCATATACAGAAAGTACATACAATACACAGCCCTGAAGATCCCGTTCCATCCACCCTCCTTCATCACATCCGTCTCGCTCGTGCAAGGTTTCATAAAGGAAAACCCCCCCAAAAAAGAAACAAAAGTGCCGCCGCCGCCTGTTGCTCTACCGGTGTCGTAGTTAAGAAGTAAAAAGTAAGGTAATGTAAAGAAAAGATAATTGGGCGAGAAATAGAGAAAGGTTAATATTAACATGATAGGAAAGAAAAGAGTAAAAGACTACACACAGTGGTACCAAAAACGAACAATAATCTCAACACCTTGCTTCCTCCTCTACTTAAACAGGAGCTTCTCTTTTTTTTTAGAAGGAAAAAAAAAAGAACCCAAGACTAGACCAAATAAAAGTTGTGGGAAAGTAAAAAAGAACAAAAGTAGACGGAGCCATACCCAGACAGAGAAAACGAGAAGAAAAATATATAAAAAAAGAGGATATTGAAACCTATCATTCATCCAAATTACACCTACTGTAAGGAACAAGACGCCCCCCAAAACAAGTAATTAACAAATAGGGAATATAAAAAGGGAACTGTTGCATTTTCCCTAGAAAGCTGATCACCGTGACCGATTAAATTTCCTTCTCCCCCCCACGACCCCCTCTCCTTGACACGTATGAATAGTTGAAGCCTAGAAATCACAGCACGTTGAAAGTGAGGAGAAAGAAAGAAAGACATGATCAGTGTTGAATTCAAGTGAATCAATTGTTTGTGAAAAGAGGAAGCGATCAAGACTTCAAGTAGCCTTCTCGGCCATCTCAGGTTGTTGTACACTCGCACCGTTCTCCGATGACATTTTAGGTACAGTGTCATCGTCAGAGATAACTTCGCGAGTGAGTTCAACATAGTCATACTATAGATCCATTAGCTCTTGGCATTATTGAAGACGCAAACGGGAATACATACCGCGAACTCTCCGAGCTCAGCATCATCAATACCAAGAATCTCGGCCTCTTCGGTAGCACGAAGACTCAAACCAGGGATAAGATTCATGATGAAGAGGATGATGCAAGTACCTCCGAAGGAGTATGCGAAACCCGCAACAGAGTCCGCAACTTGATATCCAAGTTGCTTATAATGTCCGTTCAACCAACCCCCACGAATCTCGGTATAACCGTCAAGATGTGCAATGTAATCACTACGTGGGATGTTAACGCCAGCCTGGTAAAAATTCGGGAAAAATGGTTCAAAACATACGCCGCAAAGAAGGCTGTCAGGATATTTCCTACAATACCTCCAACACCGTGCTCAGCGAAGATATCCAGAGCATCATCTACGCCAATAACAAACTTGAGCTTAGTAGCATAGTTGCAAGCGGCACCACCAACAACACCGTAAACAACAGCAGCCCACGGAGGAACCTGTGAAAAATTAGCATAACACACACAACACACTTTTTTTCTGTTAATAACCCACGTATCCAGATCCGGGAGTAATAGCAACCAGTCCGGCAATGACTCCTGAACAGAATCCCACAGTAGACCACTTCTGCTCCAAACGGTAATCGAGAAGACACCAAGTAATTCCTCCAACAGATGCAGCCAAGTTAGTGACAACGCAGGCCATAACAGCTCTCAAGTTGCCGGCAAGAGCGGACCCTCCGTTGAATCCAAACCAGCCAACCCAAAGGAAAACTGTACCGAGCACGATGTGAGTGACATTGTGTGGGCGGTAGTTTAACTCGTGTGTTCCATGGCCTCGTCGCTTTCCCAGCATCAGAGAGTAGGCCAGGGCAGCGGACCCGGATGAAATATGAACCGGCGTTCCACCAGCAAAATCCAGTCCACCCATCCTAAACGACCATCCCGAGGGATTCCACGTCCAGCATGCAATAGGGTCGTAAATCAAAGTAGCCCAGACAAACATAAAAACCACACAAGGCAGCATACGGCCCCTCTCCGCAGCAGCACCAATAGCCAGAGCAACCCTAAAGCGATCCCCGAATTAGCAAACAACCAAGCCCCACGATAAATTGGAGGGAAAATAATAATTTTCAACAGGAAAAGTACATACGTAATAGCAGAGAACATTCCCTGATAGACAGCAAACAGCAGGTCCGGAATTTTCTCACTTCCAATAGAGGGATAACCAAGGAGTCCCTTAAACCCGAAATTGTCAAAGTTTCCAATGAATTTACCACCAGTATGCGAGAAAGCCAAAGAATAACCCCAGAAGAACCACTGAAAGCCCTAAGTCAGACCGTTTCCCATACAGAAACATCGGGTGAAAACTTGAGCATGGCACCAGAACTAACCTGAAAGCTAACTACAGCGGTTGCCATCATTGACAACCAGATGAGAGAAAGAGCCGACTTTCTTCTCGCGAGTCCCGAATAGAAGAATCCGACCCCCGGGATCATCAAAAGGACGAGCGCAGTCGAGGTCATGACCCAGGCAAAATTGCCGCTCTAATAATCATCCAAATACCAGTTAGAAACATGTAACTATTGAACTACAAGGCAAGTAGCCACAAAAATAATAGTGGTAATGACAGAAGCAACAAGTGAATGAATAGGTCTGAACCTACCTCGTACCAAATGTTCAGATCCTGGGTGAGTGAATCACCCCCGAATGGTTTGGTTCCATTGAAAGGAACAAGTACGGCATAATTGAGATGATCTGGGTCATCCATTGTGGCTAAGCTCTACTACTCGTATATTCCCGTTTGCTGTTGAAGGTTTATCTTGGCGGGGAGTAGCAAAGTGCTAGAGTGAAATGTAGAGGGTGGTGATACGGGAGATCACAGCTACGGCACGGTACTCGTACAAGTATGGTGGTTGGTTGGTTGTAGGTTGGTAGGTGCGGTAGGCAGGCGGCAGGTAGGTTCTGTCAGACAAAACAGTAGAAAACGGGGAGAGAGAAGAAGGGTTCGAATAAAACGTGCACGGTATAGGACGACGAATTAGTTGTTTGTATTAAATTTCCTTTTCTTTTCCCCTTTCCCTTTATTATCTTCTCGCAGCGCACGCTTTCTGGAGTGTCGAATAACCAGGGCCGGCCGCACGTTGGTTGGGTAGGGCAGTAGAGAACGACTGACACAGGCAGAGAAGGGGTTCTGCGAGGGGGAAGAGGGAAAAAAAAAAGGAAAAAGAAAAAGAAAAGATACAAAAACGGACTGTTCGCAAACAAGCAAGCCCTTCGCGCACACCTGTTAGAAGAAGAAGAAAGATAACTCGTTGTGTGGGCGAGAGATCAGGAACGAGAAGAGGGAAAGAGAGGAAAAAGGGCCAAATGAAAACGGACCGGGGCAGCGATAGTTATATCATCTTGGGCGGTGGTCTAGGGAAGAAATAGCGGCACTGAATTGTAGGAGAGGTAGCAATATCTGCGGTAGTGGGGGGCCCCCCTTCCCGGGCCATTGGGGAGGGGGGGTGGCCCAGGCTCTTGGGGGTTCCCATCCTTTGGTTTCTTTTTTCCTCTTCTTTTCCTTCTTGTATCGACCCCCCCAGACGAAAGGGGGCACAAAGCAAAAAAATAAAATAAAAATAATCCTGGACACCCAAAAGAAAAAGTACCGTTCTTCACCACGACCCTCGCGCTTGCAGCAGCCTTCCTGCTGTGCACACTCCGAGGCTGCGCTTCATTCATTCATTCATTCATTCATCCCTTCCTTTCCTTCCTTCACTTCCTTTCCTAGGTCAAAGCCTCACTTATTTTTAATTTTCAGACAATCTCGGATCGGCAACAGTCTTGCCCCAAATTCAACTGTCTCAGCACCATTCCGATCTTCTTTCCTTCCCAGTCGCAGCCCCAGCGGAAGATGGCATCAGCAAAGTATCCTGCCAACGAATGCTGTATTCGTAATCAATCAATCAACTGAAGCAAGGACGAGACGAGGCAAAATGCTTGGACATCGAAAACAGTTCAAGTAACCTGCACCTAACACAGTTCATAATATCCTTAATTGCTATAAAACAGGTGTTTATCGTACTAGATATCTGTATCAATCTACTTTGTTTGCAATAGTATCTAATTACAACACTACAAAGTATTCAACCCTCTAGTTCAAATCTCAAAATTGAAACGTCCCTCATGGCCACGAGCACTGCAACCCACGAGGAGTGAACAAATAAAAATAAAAATAGAATAAAGAGGCGATAAATCCCAATGGGCAACTTGCAGAAAGGCAGATGGTGCCGGCCGTCCGGCCGATGATGTGTACTCGAGTACAGTACAATATGCCTATGCTTTTGTGGGGGATTGCGCAAAGACACGACATTCGCTACAGTGCAGAGTTTTGAGGAATTAGGTATCATAACCAGACTGTTTTCTGCTACCATGGCACCAATTGCGAACCTGAACTTGTCCCCACTCGATGAGTGCCCGGAGATAAGGGTTCGCAAAACACATGCAAAAAATCTGTGCATATTCGAGGGCTCATACAGACTCACACCCTTATTTCCGGGCACAGACAGTACTCATTGCCCGGGACAAGTATAGATATTATAGATATTATTTACGGAACCACTAAACCTTATTTCTAATTTCCGCTCTCTAGTGCTGCATCCATCACGTTCACTCCAGACAATACCTTCAACAGAGGCACGCCCTATCTTCCCAGGCCGACGGAAAAAGACTTATGCCCCCATTCACCAGGACTCTCCGAACCTCAAAACATCTAACAGACATGATCTCACCTTCCATTTCTTCTTCGTCTTCATGCCCGCCTATCTGTGAGTGGAGCTATGTCCTGGGGTTTGACTTCAAGGTTCTGTTCAGGGTCCATCAGAGTATTCAATTATGTAAGCTATAAAGTTAATAGGTAAGGTGGCATCTTCCGTCACCCGAGTTGCAATGCGCAATGTACCGTGCAGTAATGTTACTGCTACTGCTCATTACCGTAATCCCAAAGGTTATAAAACCTGCGCGCCAAGCCTCTAAAACCCAGCCCAAAATCTGCGAGTCCTGGACCACGATTTCCAGGTGCTGTTGGAATTAATGAGTAGGTGTGCAGACGCTAAGCCAAATAGGTATTTTACCTTTTTTAAAAAATATTCAATCGTCCTTTGTACTGTAGGTGTGGACGCCAGAGGTGTACGAGTACTGTTTGCTATCAAGGGGATTGCTGGTATGGGTATTGATAAGGCCTGGTGTCTTGCTCAGGGTGTGAGTTCTGCATGCTAGGAAGTACTAGTACTGCACTTCCCTTAACCCGTTGCGAACAAACGGCATAGTCGCCCCTTGTATCATGCGAAATTCGAGCAAGGAGGGACCAAAAGCCGTGGAGTGTCCCGGGTCCCTGAACGTGAGCACAAGCAGCAGTATCCCGGTAATAACTTGGACTTGATTCCTCAGAACATTGCTGGGGCGTTGTGAAGTTCCAATACGGTACTCGTACTGTACTAATGTCGGCACTTTATCCGAACTCTCTTTCACTAGAGGCCCAGTTGAGTATAGCAAAAACCTAATCCGGAACGTAGTCTACAAGTGCAGTATGATGGATAGTGGAATTGTACTCGCATTGCAGCTAACCACTAATAGTACTCGAGTACTGTGCTCCATCTCTCAACTCTGGTACCAGTGATCGGTACAGGTATCATGCTTCCAAGCCACGAGCACTAAATCTGTGTGCTATCCATCTTTAAGATTTCAATTAAATTGAGTTGCTGATTGTGGTATGGTGCCAAATATTAACCGTGTGTGTGTCCCCATTGTTGGCATCCACCGACCAAGATACCTGTCAGCATACGATCGTACTTTGCCACTGCCAAAGACATGGTTACCATCGTGCCCGACAAGTGTCGGCAGGGGAACAAAGAAGGCAACAACCGACCGACCACCCAAACCTGGCTCAATTTAATAGTCAAGAATCTCACCCGCAGTCAAAAGTGAATACTGGTATTGTCCATGACAGCCAGGAAAACCCACACACCCTCGTATCATACGGGTACCACAACATATCATAATTACTTTCCTCATAACTGAACCCAGGTCCAACTAGCCCGCCTCTTTTTCCATCCCATCCACGCGATGCCCGGGCGATAAGGGCTTCTAATACCATTGGTCAGACGCAACTCGTACCTGACAAACCAGCCACCTTTCATATAAGTCTTCTTTGTATTACCTGCTCGGCAACAACAGAAAGGAAACGAAAGTTGTGGGAATCAAGGGGGAAAGAGAGAAAAGAAAAGAAAGAAAGAAAAATCCAAAAAAGGAACTATTCTTCCCCATTTCTGCTTAATTCTGGCTACCTTCTCGATCATAAATGGGAAGGGAGTTTGCTCCTCCGTTTGTCTCTGAACCTCTTTTTTTCTTTCTTTTTCCTCTTGATGGCAATTTGCTGTTTCAGTTATAGTTACGAGTAGAGAATCCAACTTTTCGATAGAAGAAATACGGTACGGTGGAGAGAGGGAGGGAGGGAGATCCCGATATGGCGAGTACGGTACTCGACTCGAGTACTGGTAATTTCCTGACGTTCGTGAAACGGACCGCTATTGCATACGGGCCCAGGATTGGCTAGGCCCCCGCAATTTTGGTGATATGCAATGGCAGTCCATTTGCAAAAGTCAGGAAATTGAGAGTACGAGTTACCGGGGAGTACCGGGTCCGCGGGCTTTGTTCTGCAGCCAGCAGCAGCGACTTTTTGACAGACCTGGTGGGGCGAATCTCCATGATAAGGTACCCACACAAAGTGCACCCCGTTAAAGAGTAAACAAGTAGGCAGACACATCATAAAATAGAAAAAAGTCTTGTGATAATTGCACCAGGAGAAATCAGCCTAAGCTGATGAAGTGAAGGTACAGTACAAGTCTGATAGTGATAATGTGCCTCTATAATAAGACGGCCTTGTCAGCTGGCCATCGATCAAAACTTGACGTACTGACCTGATCTCCCACTTTCCCTTCTTTTGCTTTCCCTTCGCTCCTACAATATCCTCCTCCGCCCTCCTCCGCCCTCCTCCGCATCCTATCGAAATCGAAAGGGAAAAAAGAAAGAAAAGTTCCCCACAAAAAAAATGACAAGACCTGGGGTATGGCCTTTCTTCCTTTCCACTGCCCTGGATACGGCGACATCCGTGGTACAGCATGGAGCCTGGCGAAATTTTCCTTTTCGAACCCACAAGCAACGAAATCAAATTGAAAAAAAACGGGCAAAGGGGAGAAAAGGATACGCAAGCCTTAAGCGATAAATCGCACAAATCCTCTCCCTCCCTCTCTCCCTCTAACTCGCGCAGCACAAGTACGAGACTGGATCATGAATACGATACCGGCAAGACCAACCAACAGCGCAACTAATGACCCTTTGTAGCCCTTATCAACGCGCTAGAAATTTGTGAGATAGATAGATATCGGGAGACTCGGCGTTCGTTCTCTCATTTCCGAAGGGTGGGGAGAGAAATAAGCTAATTAGCCTTAGCGCGCCAAGCGGTCTTTTTTTTTTTTGGACTTTCCATCTTGAGGTTATAGTATGATACTGTAATTGTGAACTTCATTGTAAGTTGTCAAACAGCCAAGCAACGGTGCCAATGAATCAATGAATGGATCGCACGACTTGGGTACACCGCTGGGTGATGGGCGAGGGAGAGGACAGGGCGGTAGGACAGGGCGGGACAAGGCATGCCGGGGAAGAGAGGCAGTAGGATGGCGAGGGGGGAGGGGAAAAGTGATTTGGCTGATATGAAACGGGAGTAGCATATGCTCATGATATAGACCGCCGTTATTGTGTCGTATTGTCGAAGTAGGGGCTGCCGGTTTCCAGTATCTATCTGTGGATCGATTGATCGAGTGATCGAGAGCTATGGAAAACACATTAAACTTTAATAGGAGGAAAGGGATGTTGCTGCGGAATGGCTTTTGAGTGAGCGTGCGAGTACTGGCACTCTATCAGCATTGGAGAAAATGTATTGTTCCGCAAGTTAGGTCAATCGTGATGTGCACCCTGGAGAAGCCAGGTGCCTCTGCTATGATACTGCTACTTCTTCCCCCATCACGATGCCGGACGACGCAGATCAACTCCCCAACCAACCCCACCTATGGCCAACTTCAACCACAACCCAAAGGCTCGGGAGAGTCTGCGAAAGCGCTTATCCCATCACCACCTAAAGAATTGCAGAAATATTTAAAGAAATATCCACCTGCCGTGATGCCAGGGCCATTTGTCTGAGAGCTCCCGGATCAAAGCGGCCTAGGCTAACTGGGTCAAGCACCATCTGGGCAGCACTACACCCAATGCGGTGACAATCTGACATGCATTGCTCCATTAAAGCTTCTTCAATCCAAAGAAGGAAGCGATCTCTGCCTAACGAGCAAGAGAGGACTGCAGTAGGACCAGGGCTGATTTGAAGAGTCCAGCGCCAGACCATACGGATCGTTTGGCTATCAGCGGGTACTCGAGTACTGAACCCACCCTCCCCCAGCCCCCTCCCCCACTTCTCCAGGATCTGGAATTTGCCTCAACCGAGGGGATGGGGGTCAGGAAGAGTGAAAGGTGAGGAAGCTGTGGGTGTATTACCGGTAGTACAGCTACAGTGTGCCATAATGACCTGCCAGTCAGACTGGATGTTCCTAAAGCTGATTCCTGGCAGCACGTACAATGTTCGATTCTGGAGGGGATTCATTCATTCGCACCCTCCATCCCTCCCTCCCCACAGAGCCTTGTCGGAACGTTTAACCACCGGCACTGCAGTGATGCCTCCTCCCCAGTGGGACGACCGTTGTGTAGGGTGCCATGATGCCTTGCACGATAGGGCACCAGTACTATTTATAAACCACTCGGCCACACTAGTGGGGTGCATCCGAGTGAGTGAGTGAGTGAGTGGGCTGCGCGTGCGACTGGAGGATTGAAAGAAACCTTTTGGATGGTGGGTACTATGTATACGCTGAGGGTCCCCTAGGATGTTCGTAGGGTGTGACGTACGAGCGGGGCTAGGACGAAGATGAGTGGGAACTCCTATTAATGTTATTCTAGGGGTATCTAGCTCGTAGAGCCCCCTCACTCGAGCTTCATTTCTTCATAAATCGAACGGAATCTAGGCAGCTTGATTGGCATACATATCCTAACTTTTTAAAGGAAGGGAAATAGTTTGCGATAAATTATATCACACCGGTACGTGTATGTGCCAGACAGTGTGAGATATTCTTCTTCTTCCTGCTCTTCTTCCTTGTTCCATGATACCGTAAAATCTCATGAAATCCGCCGCCTCCGTCAGCCGTGTAACCTCCGGATTCAGACAAAAGCTCCCGAGAAGGATTAGAGGCTTCCTGACACAATATAAAATCAGCTATATTAGATCCCATTAACTAGTATTTGCAATTCTCTTAACCTATCGAATTAAACCCAGCCTGTGCTGACGGGGTGATATCCGCTGATTGTCTGATAGTGAGTTTCACGAGATTCTAGGGCACCGCATTCCTCAGGCTCACTCTATAGACATACTTGTATCGGCACTTCTACCAGAGTCGATCCCTTCCCCAGTGGAGCGCGCTTACTTACTTATCCACTTAATTAGGAAACAAGGTATCCCCCCATACTCGGGTGCTATAGCCTAATGAATAGCACCCGTACAAGTAGTAGTCGGGAATGTGCCTAAGCGCGTACAGTACTGCACACGTGCTCGGAATGTGGTGACATTTGTAAAACGGACTGCTATTGCATACAATCAAAAATTGGCCAGAACCTCAGAATTTTGGTGGTCTGTAATAGCGGTCCGTTTTATGAAGGCCACGACATTACGGGCTATTGTGCGTACATATGCACGATAGATAGGTAGACCATCTTCTCCTACAAGTGTAGTACTACGCTCGCCTCGTCAGGCAGTAGTAGTACGGTAGCAGCACTGTACCAATACAATAAACTCGTATTCGGAGTTTCCGTATTCGGCGGGGCCACTGCGGAATTTGGGGGATCCCCGATCATACATCTGCTGGAAAGAATTGCTGTGCTTATAGTATTCTTTCTATTCCAACCCACCATCCATGCGTCTATCCATCCGGGGGAGCTTCTCTGTCTCGGGCTTTCGGAGGCTTTTAGGTTCGAGAACATATCTTCCTCGTCAGATGCTGGCACTTACCTACACGACTTACCGCATGGACGGCCACAGTACAGGCTTCTCAGCATGAATGTGCTGTGGTAACTGTCCTCTTATGCGCACCTTGCCAGCCTGCTGCTACTGGTACAACACAGCACAGTGAGAACTCGGGAAAATCCACTATCAGATGATCCGCAAAAATAAGTCCGTCAGCTTATGATAAGTTAGATTGACTGGTTGGGAGAATTGCGATACTAGTTAATGAGATCAAAGGATCTAGCCGGCCGATCTCATGTTTGCGTCAGGAAAACACAGACCCTTTTCAAGCGCCTTTGTCACCGAAACTGGAGATCAACAGGGGCAGCTGAGATAGAGGACTTCACGAGTTTTTACGGAACTTGTAGTGTGCTTGGTATATAAGCTCGGCTCTGGCCTCTCCTAGGTGAGAGCTGAGAAAGGATGCCCGAAAATAGGGATTAAAGAGATACGAGTATCATACACATACCAATATAAAGTTATTGAGCAGTTAGTTAACCAGCAAGGTAACCCCCGCCCTGTACGAGAACATCTCCCCCGGTGCTTGCGTTTGGCTAAGGAAATAACCCGTGCGTACTGTAGATAGAACCAATATAAAACACCCCTGTTTTCTGGAACTTTCTCAGCCAAGACACGTACAGTACTCCACTTTTGCAAGGCACCGGGGGAGTGCTTTTCGCACAAGACAAGTATTAACTCGCGGGCTTGTACGAAAACATATTCCCGGGCACTTGTATCCACTCACTAACTTTCCAGCTGGTACTCGTACCCGCTGCCTGCACAAACAAGTTTGCCGAGGACCACGATAGCCTATAATATCATATGAAGAAACAACATCACGAAACAAGGCAATCAGGCAATCAGGTACTACCATAATCTAATTCCCATGCGCGGCCGTTTGAAACACCTTCCTACCTGACTGCATCAACTACGAACTAGGAAGCCGCTCCGGATTTCTCCCAGACTCATGTCTGGCGTCGTCCGTTCCTTCACCAGCCAAAACCACATAATCTCCCTGACTTGTATCATATACTCGTAATGTCCTGACGTTTGTGAACACAACTGCTATTGCATAATGCCAAGACCAGAGCAAAAAAGCTGAATTTTGGCAGTATGCAATAGCAGTTGTGTTCACAAACGTCAGGACATTACGAGTAGTACGGGCTATGGCAGAGTATGCGGAGTATGGTGCTGATACAGTGCTCGGATACAGTATCATACTTGTACTCGAGAACAAGGAATGGGTAGGAAGTGCCCGAATACTCGAGTATAGGGATTAGGAAAAGTATAGAGCTAAAGTTAATTATCTGTGCATACCTGAATGTCCCACAGAAACCCATAACCCCCCTATTTTCGGGTACCTTCTTGCGTGCTGCGAGTTCCAGTGGATGAAACGAATATTGAGATAGCCCCAACTGAGCGACTACTGTAGCTAACGAAAGTCGCAAGTATGACACTTGGCTACTGTAAGGGATAAATCTGTGGCAAGCAAGGCAAGCAAGCAAGAGGAACACCCGAGGTACCCAGCGCCGCCACAGTCGTACCGTGGCATAGGCGTGGGGACAAGATCTAAGGGCTACTCCACACATCTACTCGAGAGTACTGTACGAAAAGTCGCCATATCCGCCGTTGGCAGCCGTGAACCCCCTTCTCTCCCTTCCTTCCTTCTTTCCTTCTTTCTCCCCTGACTCGACTTCGGAGCTTGGGCCGCGGAAGAGCTAGCGAGCGGTGACATGCTGCATGGATGCACGCTGTGTTTAAACTTAACGAAGGAAATACTTATCTTTACAATTCGCAATTATTGATGGATAGAATGCGGGTACGGTTAAGGGGGGATTCTCGGCACGGTCCTCTCATAATAAAAGAACCTAAACCTAGTCTCTCAGTCAGCAAGCGAAGCAACACGGCAAACCCCCCTTGCTTGTCTGCTCGCTCGCTTGCTACCCCGATGCCTCACCGAAATTGTACCTGGGTCGATGGAAACCTCCTATTATATGATGCAGTTGACATGATGCTTGACCAGCAGAGCCCTTCCTTCGCCATGCTGCGACCCCCTGAGTTGTAAAGAGGCGGCCGTCGAATTGACTCTGCCCTGCATGCGATCCGTACTCAGTATGCGGATACTACCGCTTGATTTCCTTCATTTATTCCTGTCCGTCTGTTCGTGACACGGTGGGGGAGAATCATTATTTTGGCCGAAATTGTCTGTGAGGGGGATCACGTTGTTGGGGTTAAGTTTGGCCAACCGGACCATCTCCTCGTTCGTATTGGCGGAACCACGGTCGAAGCTGTCCTTAAAGCACCCGAGGGGATAATAACGCCACATGCTCGCGCATTCAGGTACAAGTAAATTCCCCGCAGATCCCCGAGGTTAGAAACGTTTATTGGCCGGGTCACGTTTGGAAGACCTTAGCGTTTCCCTTCTAGCCAAGTACTCGAGTATTCCTCCAGCTTTCGAGCTAAGATTCCCTGAACTTGGCATACGGGCATGAGCGAAGGGATCCTGTACTCGTACTCTAATAGCTCCTCAGGGACCGGCACAGCACGGTAGGGTAGTCCCCGCTCCCCGCTTCCCGCCGCCCTGCATGTAATTTTTTCTTTTCGAAAATGTATCACTTGGGCACTTACCGTACTCGCTTCCACGGATGATAATCCCACTCGTGAGGAAGGAAGCTAAACAGGCGTTGAACCCCGGGATAAGTAGGCGTGGCATTAATTGCGCAATCTCAATATTGGTAGTCTAGCCTATTCTACTGCAGCGATGGAAAGGGAAGAGCGGAAGGAGGCATCGACTAGCTCTTTTGCCATACCCACCGGTACCGGTATCGTGGGAGCAGTGTACTCTATGTAGCTACAGTAGCGAAGACTTACAATGCTAGCCCCCCCCACCCAACCTCAACACCGTAGTCCAATGACCAGACGAGTAAAATGGGCACCAAACAAACATCGCAAATCAGCCAAGCAAACAAAAAATTGGCCACCATCTCAATCTTAACCCCAATCAAACAACTCCTTCGACCACCAACATGATAATCCTCCCAAAAAGCTCGAACGGCAACGTGCCACCCTCTCTCCCTCCCCTACCTGGCGACACAGAAGCTCGCGATTGAGAGCCCTCCTTCATCCCCGCTTCCACACCTAAGCGAAGCTCCATCACACCAACTCACTCGCTCCCCCTCACCCTCCTCCTTCTTTTTCATGTCATTATGATATGTATTAGACTCGCCACCCATAACTCGAGTAAATGGCCAAAAAAGAAAAGCAACCCCTCCCCCCACAGAGCGATCGTGCGTGCAGCGACGTTGGAATATACTCGCAATGTCGAAGCGTTTTTAAAAAAGACCGGGTCCGCAGGAGGTTGCATCTGACCTGCATATGCAGGTTGAGCCAATGAGGTGCAGCAAAGACTATGATAAATTTTCTGGGGGTACTCTCCAGAGTACTTTGAGTTTTAAACAGAAAAGAATGGCTACAGGAGCGGTCTATAGAGAAGATACACTTAGAAACTAGAAATTAAACCCATTGCCACCCTCATCCCCAATACAGGCCTCAATGCGGGCAGCCATTGAGTCAATATGCTGATTGACTCGCTCAACAGGGTACTCGTTCCAGACCTGTGAAGATATCAAGAAGGTGTTAGTGGTAGGTAAACCTTTTTTTTTTGGAAGTGAAAATGGGAGTAGAACCTGCTGGACAACTTGACGGATCCCAGCAGCTGTCATCCTTGGTCCTATTTGGGCTTTTAAAAGGTCTTTCATCTCATTCCAAATAGTTTCAATGGGGTTTAGATCTGGAGAGTTTGCCGGCCAGATAAGTTTGTGCAGATCCAGTTGCTGCCGGAAAGAGTTATGGCAATGATGGATATGAGCGGGAGCATTGTCTTCCATAATCAAAATACCGGGAGCCTGTGCCTTTACCTCAATGGTAAATGGATAGAGATGAGGTACCAGAATCCTTTCTCTATAGATAAACCAGTCAATTCCACCCTTCCTATCCGGCTTTCTCACCTTCAATTCCCCTGGAGCCCGAGGATGCTCAAATCCCATATGACCAAACCACTCAATTTCTTGAAGTTCTGCCTCATATTCCTGCTGCAGTTCAATAGTAGCTGCCCGCTTCTGCATCTCAGTCTCATAAGGTGTAGTATATGTATGATATGGCAGCTCAGATCCTAACAAAATTAGATAGGATAGTTAAAAATGTAATTAGGGGAAACCATTACCTGGTTTTCCATACAGAATAGCTCCCCAGAACATCACAGTAGCCCCTTGAGCAAACTTTCTGTTGAGATTTTGGGGAAGGTAGGCTTCTCCAGCTCGGCGCAGGACTCCTCTTGCACGACGACGACGTAATGCTCCTGTTTCAAAGTAGGATTTATCAGTGAAAATAACCTCCTTCCAGTTGGTATTCCGATGCTGAAGGCAGAAGGCTAGCCATGCAGCTTTTTGTGGTGGTGTCAAGGAGGGCTTTTCTGCAGCCTTTCTTCTATGGATCCCATTTTCCTGCAAAACCTTCCGTACTGTTTGCCGACTAATATTCAAACCAGCTGTCCAATAATACTAACAGTTAATATAGTTCAGGAATCAAAGAATAGTTCTTTATTCTTACCTTCTACTGCTAGTTCAGCATATGTCATTCGGCAGTGATCCCCATCAGACAGAGTTATAGCAACCAAATGCTCCTTCTCCTCTGGTGGTATGCACTGCTGTGAGCCCTTCAAGGCATTTGGCTTGGGCTCAAGGTTCTCTGTTGCACAAAGATCAGGGTTTCCACTAATTTCTGCCCGCCTTTTTGCTTCTCGAATAATATTTGAACAGGTGCTTACAAGCACCCCCGTTCGTTCAGAAATCTCCTTCAATTTCATCCTTCTGCCCCGGTTCCCCCTTAGTATGCTATATGCTACCACTTGACTGCGCTTGGCCATTGGGGTCGTAATGCCCCGTGGAATATGAGGATCATTGTTCATTTTTCTCAGTTTTTCTTTGTGAATATTTGGGGTAGTAGAATCGTAAGTTTGGCGATGTTAATGTATAGAATCTACAGAGCGCCCGTGGAGAACACAGAGATTTCACCTAAATCTACATAGAACTTGTCCTTCTCTCATTGGCTCAACCTGCATATGCAGGTCAGATGCAACCTCCTGCGGACCCGGTCTTTTTTAAAAACGCTTCGACATTGCGAGTACTCGCATGATGTGCACCAGGGGCTCGGGCAAGATTTTACGTAAAAAGATTGCCCGGGTGAATTGCGCCGTTAAATTTGACCATGCACGCGTTCCAGTGCTGGTGTTCCAGCCATGATACTGTACCGGTACCGGAACTGTAAAAGGGGGGGGGAGAGGTTGTGCAGAAGTTGTTACCTGGAGATGGGTTTTCTTTTTTTTGTTGATTGGTTGGTAGGTTGGTTGGGAGGGTGGGGGTGTGGGGGAGAGAAGGTGCGGGCTTGGAGTGGTTGGTGGGTCATGGTGTGTCACTCTATTTTATTTATTTATTTATTCTCCTGTGGGCTTCTGGGATCGTCTCGTATCATGGCACAAATTTACTATTGGAGCTGATTCCTTTGCGGTTTATGGGGTATCGGTTGCTTCGTCACCGTGTCGCTTGATCAAGGTTAAGGTAATCGCGTACCCTTCTAGAATATTAAGTAAAAACCCATCCACCGCTGGTGAGCGTCTGGGAATTTGGAGTACTGCGCTACCTGCGGCGTAGGAATAAGCTCAGATATCTTTTAGATATGCCCGTCTATCTAACATGGTGCTTTATGGTACCCTACTTGCATTGTACTGTACCGTAGTAGTTAAACATGGTCTATAAGCTCTCTTGGCTCAGATTCCTCTTCCACCTCCTCCGATGGTAACTTAACTACCACAGCGCATCCCCATAAGCAACCAATCCAAGCTGTGATAACACTACGAGGATTTTACACATAAGTCATCCTTTAGTCATCCTCCTTAGCTTTACCAAATCCTACTTCTGGTTCTGTGCGGGGAGAATGTGATGCGCCATGGGCTGTCTTTAGTCAACCCCCCATGCGAAGGGAAGGAGAGGAAGGAGGATTCGGAGGTGCTGTGGTGGTGGTGTCATTTATTATAAGTATGGGCATGTAACGGAGGGTAGCAAGTTTAACTTACTGGTAACCTAGATTCTACGATAGGAAGACATGTTATTCATGGACTGTGAAGGGATCGAGGGTAGGAAATAGGGGCGCTGAAGAGGTTCTCGCATTTGATGCTCGTGGGAGTGGGCACAAGTGCGTTGGTGGATTTTTGGAGAAGCCTTGCTAAGAGCTTTGGCTAGATGACATCTAGCCCTGGGGATCACCGGTTCCCGAGTGTCCTTATCCCATACAATTGGATAAATGGTGGCTCAAGGCTACTGATGATTTGCAGCGAAAGTATTGCTCTGTCGAAGATCTCGAGTGATACTCTGTGCACTTGATCTCATTTTAGGGATTTGACTCTTGGGCGGTGGGGTGCAATCTAGTACATATTGCCAAGGGGCTTGGAGAATATCCAAAGTCTACTTTTTTATGGCCGAAATTACTAAGAGTACTAGTATATGGAGTGTGGTCACTGCTCGTCTAACTAAATAGATAACTTTCGCCCAAACACCCTTGTGCAGACCAAGAATGCCCACTTTCAAAACAAGCTCATTAGATCACTTAATATTGGCCGATATCGTATGTTGAAAGTGCCAACACAAGCTGTAGATACGCCGGTGGGGATCGGCAATGTCCTGTTGAAGTAGTAGAATCGATGAATGGTTGGAATGGACGTTGTGTCTAGCATGGCGGCTTGAAATGTAGCTCTTTTGTCGTGTTGTTCGCACCAAGAGGAAATGATTGTATTGAATTACTGCCGAGGGGGCACTGCTTTTACATGGTAGCTAAACAACTTGGCTCAGGGCAAAGCATTCGTCCCCTCCGTGGTCAGGGCAGCATCCCGGCCGCCGTTGTCCCTGGGCAAGGCAGGCTGCTTTTTTATATGTAAGAAAGAGGGATGTTATTTCTGGACGCTTTGTTATGGCAAAAACCTTCTGCGCAAACCGCTGTAGGCCCGGGGAAGGCACCAAAACTGTGGACTGAATGTAAAGTGATGTTCTAGTCCTATAGACTGAAAATTTCCCCAAACTGTAACACTGTCATAAGAAATGTCGGTTTTTGTTCGATAAGAACCCATGAAACCCTTGTCATTTAAAGTTTTTTTCTAGGAGCGCGGTGACAGTACACACTGGGGCACTAGAGAACCAAACCATCCACCACAGTGCTGTCTACTCAGATGGCTCCCCCGATAGCGCAAGATATGGATGAAGGGGATGGTGTGTATCGTAGGCTGCTCAAGCTAAATCCGCATTGAAGCGCTAGAAAGGTGTGCCCACGGCGAGTCTGTATCGAGGGTGGAATTGGCGTTCTCTCAAACGCCTTGATATATTATAAAGAGAGTAACGAATTGGTGATTTGCCTTGTGAATTGTGATAACAGTACCGGCCACAGTTGGATTAATCTTACGGAACCTACCAGCTAGTGTCTATCCTGATGGTCTGAGAGGTGGTAATTTGTAGCTTATCCATGCAGCCAATGCCCCCGGAGTCGATTGGACAGCTTGTCCAATGGAAGGGCGCTGGGAGCAGGAGACATCTGACGCCCCTTGCAGTGCCACTGTCTGTGGTGTCGAGGATTTTGCGATGTTCCGACCGGTGCACGATAGAGGGGGGGAGGAGTGTGACTAGGAATGATGGCTTTGGTAGACAGGGGATGAAGCAATGAAAAAGCTGTGCTCCAGTTTATCCAAATAGCCCGGGTGTATTTGATGCTGCTAATGTAGCCGGGCTCTGCCATGGGCTGGATTTCCATCCTAGGCAATGTGATGCTTGCAGGGTGGCTCCTTAAGATTCGTCTGTTCCAACTGATATCATGGAGATGAGTGCTAGTAGTGCTGGCGCCCTAGTGCAATCATTGCTCTTTTAGCCGCTGTGCCCGCAAATAACCCATCACCGCAGAGCTCGAAATTATTGGAGAAAGGAAATGTGCACGGCAGGTCCATAGCTCCAAGTCTGTATTCCAATCACCAAATATCACTCGGGTTCAGCCTATGCGAAGGTGAGCCCGACGCGATAAATATTTCTTCCGGTCAGGCAACAGCCATTTGGTATCTGCTTATAACTGAGCATCCGGTTGCGGCGCCACACTGAAAAGGTCTGTGGCACTTGAAGCAGATCTTGGACTTCAACTCTCCCCCTCTCTCCCTCTCATCAAAGCTCAGAATCAGTTAAATTCTAAGCCCCTCTCGAGAGCGCTTCTTCTCTCTCTTGACTGTCCACTTTCTAACCTTTTATTCGTTCTTTTTCCGGGTAAAAATGCGACTCGCTGTCACCGACGTGTCTGCCGGTTACCGGTGCGAGACCTCTCGTTTCACTTCAGTCCTTTTTTGGCCGACACCCTATTGGGTTGCGCCGCACGCCCCTTCCTTTACCCACGAGCCTTTAACCTCACCTAATTGCCTCGAGGGTCTTGCAGTCTACTAAAGAAATACGAGGGCGCTCTATTCCGTTTACCCACCGCCTGTTTCAGCGTATGGCTACTTCATCCGTTAGGAAATTGGACCCGGACCAGTTCTCTGGACAAAGAGGCGTTCATTTTATTTCTAACGATTTCCCTTCTGATGTTCATCGGCTCAGCGGATCTCTGGATGGCGTAGCGCGTCCGTCGCATCAGGACGATTCCACTTCTTCCGACGACTCTCAACGCTCCGGTCGGCAAATGTCTGTGGAGTACGATGAATTGGATTTGGATGTCGACGAGGAGACGTTGGTGTCTAGGGATGATATTGCCCCGATTCACAATGGAAGTTATTCCTCTTGGGCTGGGTCGGGGAAGATGGGAAATGGCGTCCGCTCCTTACCGTATCCCCTTTCCGAACCTTCTGGAAGAATGTCACCAGAAGGCGTAGTTGATCGGTCGTCACTACAAAGGCCTTCTGCTCCCATTCGAGTGCCATCGCATACTTATGCTCCCGGATTACATCGTCACCCAATGAATATGACAAACGAGCGCTCAAGGCATAGGTCTTCATCGGCTAACCGGTCCCGCCGAGATCCTAGCGCGCTCTACCGGTCCCAGGAAAAAGCCTACGTACAGCGGTTGCGCCAAGATCCGAATAGCGATTATTTCAGCTCTGGTTCTAGCCTTTTGGGCTCTTATCAGCATGAGTTTGAGATGGAGGATGAGTCTCCTTCCGAGGTTCACTTTGGGGATGATATTTATGATGATACGCTGTTGCTTTACGGTCACGATGAGATGGAACCATCGGTAGAGGAACTCAAAATTCCCGAGAATAGGGAGCGCCTGGAGTGGCATTCTATGCTCGCATCAGTTTTGATGGGGGATGTGGTTAAACAAGAGAAGAAACGGTTGATCGGTAATACAGAAGGGAACGAGGGCGTAACTATGAAGACTGAACTCTTCATCGGTCTAAGGGCGAAAGTGTGTGGTCGATCAATTCCGGCCCAGAGGAGGATTCTGGAGGAGGGTAGGGCGAAAGTGGATACGCTTATTGGTGATATTGTACGGTTTGAAATACAAGGGAAGGATAAAACGGAAAAGAGCCCGAGAGAGCAAGTCCAAGACATCATTTTGAGATGGGAGAAATGCGAGCAACTGTGGCCCACCCGGGCAGCATTGATCGACGCTAAGCCAGATTGCGCTTCCTCATCCTTCACGGCAAGTTGGGACGCGATTGTCGCCTGGAATAATATCACCGAACTGATCAATACAGAGCTCAAAATCCTTCAAAACTGGGTTGGGAATGATGGCTTGGATTTTGCCCGGCAAAATGTTAATTCCGCGAGCGATGTTTCCAGTATTGATCGGGAGTCGTCGTTCTTGGATCGGATATTGAAGGAGGATAACCTGAAGTCGTTGATCGGGGAGAGCAACATGCTACTTGGCTTGAGCAATGTGATTGGTAAGGCAAAGAAGACTCTAATTGAGTATGCCGAGGCCTTTGGGAAGCGTCATCTACCACCATATGTCGAGGAGCTGCTCGTTCTCATTGGATTTCCAACAAGGCTCATTGAGGAGGTTATCGGCATGCGCCTTAAGTATGCCGAGAATATGAGGGAACCAATGTCCCCCATGATGACGGACCAGTTGATCATGCAATTCCAATCCGTCCTCCAACTTGCTGTGAAGATTAAGCAGGAATACATGGTGATTTCGGACCCGGAGCCTGGCTGGGATCTCCCTCCCTGCATGGACGAAAACTTCGAACAAGTAGTGTTGCACGGGTTGAGGTATTACTTCAAGCTTATTGGCTGGAGGATCGGGTCCAACAAGAATACCTTTAAGGAGGCCGAAATCCTTGAGACGGAATGGCATTTCTCCAATGATATTGGCCGGTACATCGAGGGGGGTGATATTGAGGTCGCCGAGCAATTTAGGTACGCTGGGGAGACTGCAGAGGGATTGGTGCAATTAACTGACACAATGCAGCTCCTTAACGAGCAGATTACTTAGCAGATTGATGGGTCATTTCGAGAAGGAGTTACAGAAACCTCCGGAGACCAGGGGAGAGGATATCAGCAAGCGGTATAAACAAATCTTAGACTCCGTTCGTGTGCGGCAGCGTAAATTGTTCCGGTTTTCAAGGTAAAGCCCCTCATTTTCTATTTAAGATGTGGCTAATCTTACCTTCCCCCCTCCTTCAAGACTTTTAAGCCAGCGTTTCGAGAACGCGAGCGAATACAGCGTTGAAAAGCATAAACTTAGAGGTTTAGTCGATTCCTTGATAGAGTCGGGTCACTTTTTAGTCTACACTGCCAGTGTAGAACATGAGGGGGTATATTTTGTGGCGGATCCATCTTTACATGACCGCCCACATCAGATCCAATCGATCCTCCGGACATGTTTCCACGACGATGTCGTCCGAGAGGATCCATCTTGCCCATATGTTCTGGTCATCTGTCCCCAAGACCAACTACCCTGGGATGGGCTCATTTCGAATATTGACATGAAGGAGCCGATTGTGGATATCAAGCCCGGAAGACTACGTCTAGTGGCAGACGGCTCCCAGACAAGACTGGCAAATGCTCGGGCGTCATTCTCTCACTTGACAAATCACAGCCTTGACATTTTGATCGAACAGAGGGCTAATCTTCCGCGGGTCAACCAGGAGTTGATGAAGATCAAGAAGACCACCTACAGACTGTCGAACACTATTATGGATAGCGTGGAAAAGATCCGAAGGCAGACCGCAGGACTGGGCTGCCAGGAGCTTATCCAGACTTGTTTTGCCTTTGCAACAGAATTTGGACAGCGTTCAGTGCTTTACATGGACAATAACCGAAAGGCGATGAACAACCTCAAGCTTACTCGTCTTGCCATAGACTGGGTCAGCTTTGTATGCGATGACTGCGTTGCTTCTAACCGTATGACCTTTCGATGGGCTGTGAAAGCGCTTGAATTTGCTATGGTGATGACCCGTGGCCAGAACATCCTCTCCTTCAATGAGGCAGAGTACGAGCGGCTAAGGTCCAAAGTCGCCGGCTGCATGTCACTCTTGATCTCGCACTTCGATATCATGGGTGCTCGTTCAACACTCGCGGCGCAAGCCGAGAAGCAAAGAATGGAGATACTCGCCGGCCAGGCCAAGAAGATGGACATGGGTAAACTCCTTGAAGATAACGACGCCGCTAACCACGTACGAGAAGAATGGCTCCGCCAACTGACCGAAATCGACAACGCTCGCAAGGGCCTCCTCAGCGAGCGACAAGCCCTCGGCCGGGTATTAGACGACAGCAACCAAACTGACCGATCTCTAACCTCCCTATCAAGGTCCTCCTTCTCGAACGTCTCCCTCCGCTGGCAACAAGGCCCATTCGTCGGTGGTGGCACCTTTGGCACGGTGTATGCAGCAATGAACCTAGACTCGGGCTACCCAATGGCGGTCAAAGAAATCCGCCTCCAGGACCCTCAAGTAATCCCGCAAATTGCGAACGCCATCCGTGAGGAAATGCAAGTGTTAGAACTCCTCGACCACCCCAACATCGTCCAATACTTCGGTATAGAAGTGCATCGCGACAAAGTCTGCCTCTTCATGGAGTACTGCTCCGGCGGCTCCCTAGCCGGCCTCCTCGAGCATGGTCGCATCGAGGATGAGACCGTCGTTATGATCTACACCCTGCAAATGCTAGAAGGCCTCGCCTACCTACACGAGTCGGGCATCGTGCACCGCGACATAAAACCGGAAAACATCCTCTTGGACCACAACGGCATAATCAAATACGTCGACTTCGGCGCTGCCAAGGTGATAGCGCGCCAGGGAAAAACGCGCGGCGGCGGCGCAGCTACTGCGGTCCGCACAAACCTTAACTCCATGACCGGAACACCCATGTACATGTCCCCCGAAGTGATCACGGGTTCGGACAAGGGCCGTCACGGCAGTATCGATATATGGTCCCTAGGCTGTGTGGTGCTGGAAATGGCGACCGGGCGAAGGCCATGGGCGAATCTGGATAACGAGTGGGCTATCATGTGGAATATCGCTGGGGGGCATCCGCCGCAATTGCCAGCCCCCGATCAGTTGAGTCAGAGTGGGATCGACTTCTTGAAGAAGTGCTTTGAGAGGGATCCGGGGATTAGGCCTTCTGCTGCGGAGCTGTTGCAGCATGAGTGGGTGCGTTTTGTCCTCTTTCCTTTCCTTTGCTCGCTTTGTTTGGCTGGAAGGGGGGTTAATCGTAGGGATATAGATCTTAACCATCAGAAACCAAGTCATCGAACCATCCATCTCTCCAAGCGAGACCTCGAGCGGAGCCAGTAGTCGGTGATATTATAAATGGGTGTAACCTTTTTCTCCTCTTTTCCTCCCTTGTTCCTCCCTTGTTCCTCCTTTTTCTTCCTCTTTCTACACTACCCTTTTTCTTTTTCGTCTTTGAATATGGGTGTTTTGTGTTTGATTGGATTTTTTGAATATCGTGTCGGGGATCCCCGGCTTGTACGTCTTCCGCCTTGAATTTGTTGGCTTGGTTCTGTCTCTCTTTATCATATCGTACATGAGTCGGCATGAAAAAAAGGAGAACACGAGGAATTTTATGGATTGTATTTTATTGTGGTTGGTTGGAGTTGGATGTGATTACCATGTTTGTTGATTTGGGAGGGTAGCTTAGGGTAACAAGGTTGGGATTGGTGAGTGGCAAATAGTGTATTGGATCCTTTATATTCATGGTTGGTCACTCGGTGAAGTCATCGTCTGACACCGGTAGGATGGGATAGGATCCTCGTGGTGTTCGATATGCTCGTCCGACCCAATACCCTGGATGTCACAACCGGTAACCCCAGCCTGAATAATTATGCAAACCAAGGGCCAAAAGCCGTACGGTAAAGGCAGAAGAGGATAGTATTCCAGTAAAGCACTTGGGCGCACGCACAGTACCTGGCCCGCCATCCCGCTATGGAATAGCCAATGTGGGAAGAAGAGCCTGGAAATATAGCTCAAGTTCCTAGAATATAATATTATGTAGCATATCTATCGACAACAGCGTCCATCTCGTGCGGGGAGCCCCTATACTCCACCCCGGAAATATCCGATTCTGGGAGGCTACGGTATACTAAGTACCTTCATCGCACGTTGACTTCCGGAGCTACGGATGTTGTTATATTAATCTTGACACGCTCGCTGCTGTAGACGGCGCAGTTGGAGTGGAAAACAGTCACGACTTGATCAAGCAATTGTTAGGATACTTTCTTTCTGGGAATGTTTGCTTTGTTGTAGACCTACAGTTACAGCACTGTACAGCACAGCACAGTGCGAAAAGAGTCATTTTTTTTTTTGGGGGGGGGGGTGATAAGTTCCATACTGGTGGAGTGCTGTACTGGTAAGCTAGTGAGAGGGAGCCGAAGGGGGCAGAGAGGTTGGTCCGAGTTGAAAACGCAGACGGCCAACTGTAACAGTATTTGCGATCGAGCCACCTTTTGGCAACGTTGGCTTCAAAAAGAGTGGGACACTGAGAATTCCCTACAAAGACCCAGTGGAGGTCTACACAAAGGAGCTTTGAAGTGAGTTGCTTCACTTGAGCGATCCCCCTCCGGCATTCCTTAAAATATAGCACAGAGTCCTCCCTGTCTGGTGAGATAATTTCGGCTTCTTTTTGAGGAAAATGGAGTAAGTTACCATCCATTCACTTCGTTCAGAGCATGAAGGAAAAAGGACGGAAGATATCTACTGCAACAAAACGGAATATAAAATACATTACATCATTGCCCAGCACTCCTTCACTTCCACTACAATATTAGTATGATATCAATAGCTACAATCGCTCTTCAAACACAATTCCCACAAGCTCGTCCAGAATCGTATACACAATCGATGAACTAACCCCCCCCCCCCGCGCACACGTCAGTCCAACCCACCTTATCAAGGGAGAAAAAGGGAGGGACACACTTCAGCCTCCCATTGTTCAACCCAGCAAACAACCTTCTCCCAGCAGCTCTAGCATTTTCCCTCCCAACAACACTCCCGGCAAGGTCCGGCACGAGCGTAGCAAGTATGATCTTGGCTTCATTCCTTGCCCTGACCTTTTCCTTCGCACTCCTCCCTGCCTGTTGTTGTTGCTGCTGCCCCGCAGCCGCTGCCTCCTCCGGCCAGAGCGTCGCCTTCAGCATGTCCAGATACCGGATAACTCCCTCCTCATCCGCTAACCCGCGCACCTGCTCGCGTACCTTCCGCTCTATCGTGCCACCGAGCAACTGCTGCAACACGACTACTACAGCGCGGCCGCGGAGCCAATTGCTTCCCCGATTTAACTGGAATACTTCCAAGAAGATATCGCAGATGGGTTTAACGAAGGGTGTTGATTCGCGGTTTTCGAAGGCGGAGAGTTCGGCCTCCGCCTCTGCTGCATCGATGGTTTCGCCCGGGATTATGCTCGGAGGATTGAATTGGTGCTGGATCTGGGGGAGGGGGGGGAAGGGGATGGAGGGGGGAGGGTTTTGTTGGGATAGTTGGTCTAGCAGTGGGATTGTCCCTAGGACGTCTTCCACCCCGTCCGCCATCGAGTTGTAGAGCCGGGACATTATGTCGCGGCGGTAGTCTGCCGGCGTTAATATGGCCGGGTCGGAGGAGGCGGAAGGTGTGGGTGCAATGTGATTTTGTGAGAGAAAGGAACGGAAGGTTCGGCTTCTGCAGACGTCTGGCAAAAGGAGGAGGGAGTGGAGGTAGGCTTCTAGTGAGGCTCGGCGTTTTTCTAGAAAGTCTTTTTGGAACTTCATTACTACCCGGCGTCGGGGGAAGCCCAGCGGCTTGACGCTTGGGAAGGTGCTGCGGAGGGTTTGGTGTAGGTTTAGAAATTCGCTGTAGCGGCGGGGAACGGTCCAGGTTGCCGGCGGCACCTGGTCACCGGCGGGGCGGTGGACTTCTATTATATCTGTGCAAAGTTAGTTCGATGGCGGTGAGGAGGTGACAAGGGGTGAATTACAGAGAGCGTATTCTTGACCGTTCTCCTTGCCGACTTTGATGGATTTGATCCTTATTGTTGCGCGGCCCTAGGCAGCTTGTTAGCGATGGTATATCAACCCAATGGCATAATTGGAAGAAACTCACATAAAGACTATTATCACTCTCCTGAACAATATACTGCTGTCTCTGAAGTTCCTTCCTCCGAATCTCACGATGTAAACTAGCCTTACTCTTCCGTAGAATCCTTAGCTCGACAGTGTTATTCGTCAACTCTGCCTTCCGGTAAAGGCTGTCGACAACCGCCTCCTGAGTAGACAGCTTTTCGATATCAAATGTCAAGGCAGCGATCGCCTCCGCCAGTCCAAGATCGCCGGGAGCGGCCTGTCGAATCTCGTCATCAGATCCACTACCCCCAACGATGCTATCCTTGTCCTCAGCTTCCTCGCCAGAAGAGTGACGATCGACAACAGCCGCCTCGTCAGGAAATAGCTCGTCGTCAGCAAATACGCCACTGCTAGAACTCGCACCGACGAGGCCGAGGGAAGAAATACTCGGCGGCTTCGGCTTCGCTTTATCTTTGACTGCGGATGCCACTGTGAGCTTCTGTACATTCCCGTCACCGTCCCCGTTGCCAGTCCCATTACTGTTGCTATCCCGGGATGCGTCGATCGAGCTCCGCGGTGAATTGGGTCCTGTTAGAACAGGACTGTTCTGGAATGGTGAACTTCTGCTCCCGTCGAGGCTTGGGCGGTCTTCGATGATGTCATTCAGCGCTGCTTCCATTGCTTCCACGATACCATTTTCTGGGCTGCGTCTTCTTGGTTCTTGTTGGGGTTGGCTGAGGTACTGTGAGTATTGAGGTGGCCCCTCGTCAAGACTTTGTCGGGAGTTCGACGGCGGATCAAAGTCCCAATCCTCCAGAGACCTTTCCACGGGCCTAGCTCCGTCCAGCGAATGCCTCGACGATATCATAGGATCCGATGTCTCTGAGGGATGCGCGGCATTGGCCCAAGAAGAGCTCCGGACCATTTCTTGGCTCATCCGGCCAGACACAGGCCTTACTTGTGCTGCGGCAGTCTCATCAGAGGCCAAATACTTGTAGAATAAATCACTGGCCCTGAACTCGGGAAAGTCCTTCTGCTGCATCTCCTCAAGCACCGCCGTCTGAGCTCTTAGTACAGCCGCTCTTGCCCGTATGTACTGTTCCTGTGTTGCATTACTTCCTGCTTTGAGAAACTCTTTCACCGCGAGTTTGGTCTTTTCCCGTATTTGAAGCTCTGCCATCGATAAATATGCTTCATGGATCTGGGCAAGGTCAGCTCGATCCGACGATGTCCAAGCTGCATGAGCGGTAGAAGTGGATGGTTCTTGCTCGTCGTCGGATGATGATACATCCTCTTCCAAGGGATTACGGAGGCCATCGACAACAAGCCAAAACTGTACTAAAGGCAAGCGTCTACGTCGGTCCATATGCTCCTGGGGGGTCGATCAGCAAAACTGTTCTTATACCGTAGAAACTGCCTACAAACCATAAAGTAAGACAGCCCAGATGAATCCCGAAGAACTTGCTGCAAAGTTGCAAACTCCAAGTGACTAGTCGTAGCTTGCTTAGGAACGAACATCTCCGAATGTGTCCTTGCAGGTCCACCGCCTGGCCCCGCAACACCAGTCGATAATTGAGCAACCCTTTTATCAACCTCTCGCTTGCCAGCCTCTAACCTACGTAGGTAGACACTCCATCCCTCCTTTGGTTCTACCCTTTCATCCCTCTTCAATTGAGCACTGACCTCATTTCGCAATCTTCTGGCGTCGGAGAGATTGTTACAAAGTCTAATCGATCGAATAAACCGCTCGAAAGTACGTTCGTCGTCTTTAGCAGAAAGCCGTATGAATGGCTGACTTGGCGCATGTTCCACCTGAGAGTAATTCCTCAAGTGGCTGAGGGAGTCTGGGCGCCGGGGGGTGGCGTGTTGATCCAGGGCAGCTCTGAGCTTTCGAACGGTTTTACGATCTTGGAGAGTTGACCGACCCTAGAGAGACAAACAACGGTTAGCAATGCTACACAGCAATAACACATACATATAGCAAGCTTCTTATTAGAAAACGAGGAATTGCGGCAGGTACAATAGCTTCAATAAATTGATTCCAGGTATCTGGGTCACTTAGTGTCCCCATAACCGGGAACAAAATCCCACAAGCCACAATCTCTTTCACAATCGCCACAACGGCCCTACTCTTCCTTTCCCTCTCAGGCAATATCACGGGCAATATCTTATCCACCAGAAGCCTCAAATGGTCCTGCTGCGCAAGCTTTGTATCCGAGAACTTCAAGCTAGCCGCAGGGTGAAGCTTCCCCTCGCGGTACTTGCCAGCAATCGCCAAATCCAGCTCCTCCGACTCGGTAAGATCTTTGTTAAGATGCTTCCCCCTGACAGCCCTCTCAGCGGCGGAAAAATCGTGCAAGTGAGCCGTCAGCAGTGGGACAATCTTTCCGACGATAACTTCCACAAGGTCCAACATCTGTATTCGATCCCGCAAGACCTCCAGCGCATGACGAATTGTCCGATCGACCTGGATAGTGAATGACGGGTCAGAGGATATCTTCGAGTACCAAGAGTTTACGAAGTCCCGAAGGACGTTCTCAAGAATCGCATCGATAGAGTCCGAGAGCACGAACGACGGCGGGTATAAGGGTAGTCTGTGGAAGGAGTCTTCCAACGCTATCGCTTCGACTTCCTTGGGCCAGAGGGCTGGCGATGCGAGGGCGAGGGGCTTGATGGTCTTGAGGACATTGTTGTCACTTGGGCGGCGGTGGACGGTGAAGAGTCCCAGGGCCAGGAATAGGATTATGGATGCGGCGCTGCCTGTGAAGAAGGCCCAGAGGATTAGGCGGAGGGAAGGGAAGTATTGAGCTGTTGTGTTGAGGAGCAGAAGCAGGATCACAGTGGTGAGAGCGAGAGAACGGCGATGCATCGAGGTCTACATGTGCGAGTTAAAGTGTTAGTCTTGAGTGATGCGGTCGGTGGGTGATTGGCGGTTGGGGCGGGGGGGCGGGGGGGAAGTTTGTTTCTCGGCGAAAGTATGATAAGCTTGGGTGTTGAGTTGTAACTTTGAAGATAATATATTGGTGTTGAGCCAAGCTTTCGCCGGAGCTGCAGGTGCTCCCGCGAGCCTACCACATCCGTAACCATGGCTGATACAGTCGCACTTCGCTGTCCCGGACCTCAGTCTACCGGATCCCCCGCTGCCCCGGATGAAATTCTCTCAATTCTAAATTGTTCTGCTCCAAAACCTAACCTGTTGTCCCGGATAATTCGCTATCCCGGACGGATTCCTTGGATTTTGGCCATCCGGGAACAGAGAGGTGCAACTGTAACCAACATGGCAAGCCTCGGGCAGACACCAGAAGGTACCACCACTCTTTCCCAATAGTACCCCAATATAACATTGAGGGATCAATCCTTCGATTTTCACACCAGGAGAAATGCAGGAAAAAAACCAAACTAGTCTATGCTCACTTTCCAAACTATGAACTCGGGTCCCATCAAAACCCCAGTCTACACATTTTCATGCAACACATAGAACAGTTTGATGTTACTAACTACAGACCCCAGACCACGGGCCACCGTGACCGTTATACGCCAAATGCTAGCTTCTAACCCCAATCCTAACCGCGCAAAGTATTCGAATTACATGAAGAGTAAGAGCAAGAATTAAAGGATACCCCCTCCCCTACCCCCCCACAAACACAACCCACATAAGAAAAACCTAATAAAACCCCACATGCCCTCCTAAGAATCCCGAGAAGATGGGACATTAATTACTCAGGGAATTCGTACTTCTCCGTCCACTCTACTCTCTGGGTCATTGCTAGGTCTAGTAGCCAGTCCGCTCTGTAAACCACCGCTTCCTTGTCTTTAGTCCCAGCCATTTTGAGGAAAGGATTCCAGAACTTCTTATCGGCAGCATCGTCTCCGCTCAGGAGAACCAGCATGTCACTGTCGGGTATGTTGGTGGCTCGTTTTGCGGGGCCACGGAATAGAAGGCAGACGCCTCCGTTGGCTTCTACGATCTTGCGATAAGTCTCGAAGCCTCCGTGAACCCCCGGAGTAACATAAATAATCTGGCCTTGTAATAGCTGACTGTTATTCTTCCTTGCACGCTCTAGGGATTGTGGAAGATTCATGGAAAGTCTCTTTTCACCGTCAGAGTCGCGGAGAAGGTAGGGTTCAGTGTCCACGATTTTCTCCTCTTTGAGGCATGCTCTCGGCCATTCCGTGGAAACAATGACCGGCGCTTTTGCTATAGCACAGCAAAACTTTTCAGTTCGCACGATATGAGGTGCTGCGAGGTGTGTGCATATCGCGGGGTCGTTGACACATTGAATGCCTAGATCGGCAAGCGCTTTCTGTAAATTATCAGTAATGCTCTTAATCCCAAGAGAACGCTCCATATTTACCCTATCAGCCTCTTCTCTGTGTGGTTGATTAACCCAATCCCGGTATGCCGTCATAAGTAGATGGACAGTAGGCCGTGGACGCTTCTTTTGTTTTTTGATACCAGCCTTTGAGTCCTCGTCGGTACTGTCGGCGCCCATCGATACTGTTCGCTTTCTTGTCCCCCCATCAACTGGGCTCTTACTTCTACGCGCACGTCCTCCACCTAGAACCCCTCCCTTTCTCTTCTGTTCTCTCTCGTACTGCATCACATCAGGCATTATCTGGTCATGAAGCCTTGCGACTGCTTGTTCCTTCGCTTTTCGCCCACTTCCCGAGATAGACGGAGATGGGCCAGACAATTCATCATTAGACCACCTTGAAGGAGTCGATGTACTGTTACGCGAGGAGCGTTTAACGGCCTTTACCCGTGGAGTAGATTTGGGCCGTCTTCCGTTGGTGGCAGATCCGCTGCCCTCGTCCATGTTCATCAGATCATCATCTCTCTTGTAAAACTGCTCAAGTGCCTTCACATCCATCGGGGTTTGACCAACAACCTCCATGAGGTTGGTACGAGCTGGAAAGTGTGTATATCTTGGGTTCGTTACACTTTGAACTTCCCACTTAGCGTAGGATTCCTCGAGCCATAAATGATTAACCATGTCAATATTCCACTCCCTCGCTGCCTGGCATTTCTCACTATGGCTCCTGTTGCGGCTCACCATTAGACACTAGCGCTCCTGATTAGGGAAGTAAGGATAAAAACCTGGCTGTAATAAGATGCGTATTCTCAGTCTTCATCGATTTCGTAAACTTGGCACCGCAGGCTTCGACCAGATTCTCCAAATAGAGCCGGGCATCCCCGCCATAATTGGACACAGTTATTTTCTGCATTTGCTCTTCTATTAGCAAAGTTACAATTCGCGGAGGTGCGGACTCTACTGACAAATTTCTCCATCCCAGGCAGCCCGCCTCTAACAAGTGGATAATGAAGCAACTTGGCCAGAGGAGAAGCCCACCTCCCATGCGCACAAATCCAGTATAGCCAAGTTAAGCTGCCGACATGAATACCTACACGGCTTGCTTCTAGATATTCGTCTCCATCCCGGAACTGACCAATATATATATCGGCATCCTCCACCTTGTCCACAACCTCACCCTTCATTTGAACAACAACTGTAGCTATAACTGATTTCAGTCGAGGGCTCAATTCCAAGTCCTCGCCCAACCGAATCTTCTTGCGCTCAAACACTGACGAGCTGCGTTTAGGGGACGGAGGGTCAAGAGCCATTGCGCCACCGTCATGGGCATGACTATAAGTTAGGTCAGGACCCTTCGGTAAAGGTACTGGTTCAAAGTTGGCAACTCGTTCGATTTCAGGATTGGGGAGGAGATAGGGCGCCTCATCAATACGACGCCCGAGCTTGAGACAGTCATCGAACCAATGTGGCAAAACAATTTTGACCGACATCCTCTTGGCCACAGCTTGTCTGCATTTCTCCTACAAGGGTGATAAAGTTAGAGTCACTTTGATTTTTAAGCCCGGAGAAAGCCGCCCTAGACCTACATTGTCCATATTCAATGCGACTATGTGAGTGGTAAACTTCGTCAAGCTGCTGCCATACTGCCCGCCCATAGCAATTATCCCTCCGCAAATTGCCTCCTTATCCCCAACCGGTAGCTCCGCAATTGTAGCAACGATTCCACAAAGGAAAAACCTAGGGTCGGGGGTGTATGGGCGCACATGGGCGATACGATCCTTCTGTATTGAAAAGTCGACCCATTCCGGTTTAACCACTGGAATCATAAGACCCTCGACCTCGGAGTAGTCAGGAAAATCAATTGTAGAGGATATGATATGAGTGATCTCTTGTAAGTCTAGTTGCATCGTAGATCCTGCTCCGAGAGGTTTAGATTCCATAGCACCATTTTCAATAAGCTTCCGGGCGATCTGCTAGTTTGTCAGCAAAAAAGATCAAAACCTATTGTAATCTGCAACAATTCTGAAACCATACCTCTCGGGCAGCCTCGTGGGCAAGTTCCGGGCTCTCAACTATGTAGAAGGTAACCTCATTGAACAGCGCGGGGGTCCCGCCATCGTCGGGGAGAGCAGGTGCCGGTGCCGGACCAAGATCCATTTTGTCGTCAGCCATGTTGAACAGAATTTGGCAGACTTAAGTGGAGGAATGGGGGTGGCAGTGGGGAAATTCGGGGGTGATTAGCTCAACAACACGCAAAACCAAGGGGGGCGAAAGGTTAACGCGTCGAAGCGCGAGAAACACTCGAGAGTCTTGGCGATGTTGCTTCGTCAGCTGTTGTCCCCTCATAATTAAGTTGTGACTCCCTAGGCCGGACAAGACACAGATATGACGACTTGACCAATCATCGCTACGACAGATGACCGGCACTGGTACAAGTACCGTAAGAACCGAAATAATTGAGAATGGCGCTAAGACGTCCAGAATTTCCGGCTTTGGATTAGGGAGAGAAAACAGAGCGAGGGGATTCTCCTTCAGCCCCACTTGAGACACAGACCTTACTAGGAGAGGCAACTCCAACGTCCTAGCGTGATTCTCAATTATTTCGGTTTTTACGGTACAAGTACTGTACAAGTACTCGGTCCAGCCTGTCCCCAATCCAATACCGGTACCAGCATAACATAACCTCAGCAGACATAAAACACGATATGTCACGATTGGTAATAGAAACTTCGAAACCAAGCACCAGTGTCGAGCGTGCTGCCGGTTTGCTCAGCCCTGTGGCAGTCAGACCGCCGGAAGCTCAAAGATCTGGTACAGAGGCAATCACCCAGAGATAATCAACTACAAATTGAGGAGATGGTGATACCTCTACCATACTAACTTCCATACCGGTATTCCCCCAGAAACCTTGGATACTGTTATTCGCCGATACAAATAGCTCCTCATGTCCATACTGATAGCTATCTCCCAGACAGGCAGGACACTAAAATTTGGTGCCGCCCCTGCCAGTGTCCGAGGCGGTGGTTAATAAGCAACTTTTCATCAGTACCTAAAATTTCGCAGATATGCAGACCTCAGACCATTACTAATATTAATTATACAAGGGTCAGATAATACGAGTAAAGAGCGGAACGGTGCAGGAGGGGGGGGTTGATTTTGGGCAAAAGTCTGGAACGCTGCAACCGGACTGCCCCCCTGAAGAAAATATGTGTTCGCAGGCTTACAACCTAGGGCACTCTAAAGAGTGCCTTGCAGCTTAGTGCAACTTTTTAGTTCAATGAAACTTTGTAACTTACAATAGTAAATTTGTGGCTCAACATCACTTTGTGACTCAAGTGGTCTACAGTAAAAGAACAGCATAGTGTCAACTATGTTCAACAGAGAGAGTTCCCCCTGCATCCCGCCATGAATTAAACAAACCATACTTTTATTCAGCTTTACCTTGTGTATATTTCCATGGTTTTTCAATATAATTTGGTCAAAAATTATGTAAGTTATTCTAGTTGCAAGTTATGTATTGTTACACCAGACAACAAAGTAATACTAAGCCACAAGGTGCTGTTGAGCCACAAATTTACTATGGTAAGCCACAAAGTTGCATTAAGCTGAAAAGTTGCATTAAGCAGCAAGACACTGTTTAGAGTGCCCCAGGTTGTGAGGCGGCAAACACCAGGGATTGTGGCCACCGCGGCAAGCTTGGCATAAGTAGAAACTTCAAGATAGGAATAATGTTATTTGTTCAGACAAGTGTGCCTTCTCCATTGGAGAGGTATCATACCTGAAATACTTTCAGTTACCTGTCAATTAGGTGAAAAGTATCACAAAAATTGTCTAATTCTATAATTTCCTTCTTAGGAGACAGTAATGATGTAAGTAGCTCTTTACCATAATCTGAAAGGCTTTTTAGTTATTCGTAATTCAGCTGACCAGGGCAAAATTAATAATTTTACCAATATGGTGAAAATTGTTTAACCATACCTCCACCTATGGGAGATTTCTCTTCATGTGACTAGAATAACCTACTCAGAATACATATATTTCTAGCAGGATAGTACCCCTGCTGACAAGTTCAAATATGTAAAGCAGATATTGAAGGAGGTTGAAATTAGCCTTTATATACTCCCACACATCAGCAAAAAAACCTTTTTCTCCGGACGGACAGAGCCCGCTTCCGGACGAATAGCGTCCGCTCTTTGCGTCCGGTCCTCCCGGATCTCCCGTGCCTTCTTTGCCTTTCATTTCTTGCGTCTGGT
>Ga0307517_10000632_pt1 | contig 60250 bp, 58 predicted proteins | sample 23_EM_MG_FD_194515 | JGI IMG/M metagenome (GOLD analysis project Ga0307517, IMG submission 194515) | Populus trichocarpa ectomycorrhiza microbial communities from riparian zone in the Pacific Northwest, United States - 23_EM | ecosystem: Host-associated > Plants > Roots > Unclassified | place...
AATTCATTGGGTTTGATATGACAGAGACGTACCTTATGCCATTGGGAAGCTGGCGTTAAGCCCAACAACCTCCCGCAAAGAGCATCAAAATCCATCCCGCGGCCGTGGAGTAATCTGCCGTCAAGTAAAATATCGCCAGCTGGTTACCTAATACACCCTGCGCAGAAGACAGCGAATTCCTGAATATTGATGCGACAGAGACATACCTTACACCGTTGGGAAGCTGATGTCTAGCCCAACAGGCCTCCACAAAGAGCAGCAAAATCCGTCGACTGGTTGTGGAGTAATCTGCCATCGAGTAAAATGTCGCCAGACCCACTATAAAGATCCTCTCCACAGAAGACAGTGATCTCCTGGGTTCTGATGCGACAGAGACGTACCTTATACTGTTTGAAGGCTGTCGTCAAGCCCGAAAGGCTCCCGCGAACGGAGTCAAATTCCGTCTATTGGCTGTCGAGATATCTGCCATCGAGTAAGATATCACCCGCTGAATACCTGATACACACTGCACAGATGACAGCGACTTTATGAGCTTTGATGCGACAGGAACGTACCTTATACCATTGCGTAGCTGGCGTCGAGCCCAACAACCCTCCGCAATCGGATCCAGGATCGGCCCAGTGGCTGCCGAGGAATCTGCCATCGAATTCTGGGATCGCCAGGGTGCCTATAAAGACAACCCCCACAAGGGCCAGCAATTTCATGGGTCTTGATGCCAGAGAGACGTCCTTTATACCGCTGGATAGCTGGCGTCGAGCCCAACAGTCTCCCGCAATCTGATTCAGGATCGGCCCAGTGGCTGTGGAGGAATCTGCCATCGAGCTCTGGGATCGCCTGCTTTCCACCTCATTTAGCCCTGTAACTTCATGAATAATAGCCCTCTGGGGATGAATCTTATACTGCTGGATAGCTGTCATCGAGCCCAGGAACCTCCAGGTGTCGGATTCAGGATCGATTCTGTCGCTGTGGTGGAGTGTTGCAGCTGTGGCCCCGGAGCCCAACTGTGGATGTTGAGTGTTGTGATGAAAAGAGTGTGTCGCGTCGCGTCCAGTTTGAGGCTAAGTGCCTAGAAACCACCAGGCACTAGAGAGTGTTATGGCTATCACTCGCTTTCAGACTGGAGTGAGCTGGCATTTTCGCTCATTCAAAGATGATGTTCTGAAAATAGAACTCTGAGTGACAGTGTGACTCTGCCCAGCGGTCTTTAGCATAAATTTAAGATCAAGAGTACGATGGGTTTCTCACCTGGCACCAGCACTACCTATATTTTCTGTGCCAAGAAATACGCCATTCTCACCCTAGAGCTGGGCCTCAGACTCCAAGAAGGCTGGGAGGGTACTCAGGGGTAGTAGTAAATCTTGATGTGCGATGATGTTGAGGTTGAAGTGTGGATGCATGGGAGGCAGGGTTGCTTAGTTGCATGTGTCCGGACAGAACCCGGTGCTGAGAAGGTTGTCCTGTCGCGCCAGATGCAACCAGATGTGGCACCTGAGCACTGGACCCAGAGGACGCACAAGACGCATAGTCCACACTACGAGACTCATGACACAACGCCACTCTATCTGACGCAGGATGCCATTTTGCTGATGCAGCCAGGGTCCTGTGTCATACAGGGCAGGAAGGAACGGCAAAGAGTTCAACCCGGGCTGGAGTAACAGTGGGGTTACAAAGTGCTAACTCACCCTGCCCCGCCCTGTAATGAACACTAGTGCTGCGTGAGGAGCATGAGATTTGGGATGTGAGTCTGATGTCAGTAATATCTGACATCAGATCTAGATACCCTTCATATGGGGAATAGCATTGTGAGGCTGGTGAGATCAAGGTCGGAAAAACGACATTGGATACACTAGATGCATCACCCATGCTTCAGACTCAAGATAAATCCTTGTTGATGAAATATCGTTGCTGATGAGTATAAAATCCTTTGCCTATCTCAATTTAATATAAATAACATATCATATATTGAGTAAGCCTTGAACTGAGTTTGTGAACAATATATGCTGCAGAACGTCATGTTGAGCCAAGGAAACATCAGCAAAAATTTATTCCTCTTCCTGTGGGTGAGACGCACAGGACGCACAGGACGTAAACTCCTATTCTGAATGCCATGTCAATCTGACACCACGTCCAGAAGATTGGCTCGACGTCCCCTTGCGTCCTGACAACCTTCTGAAACGAACCCTACGTCCTGTGGGTCCTGACGCCTTCCGACACTAGTCTATCATGTCCTGACGTCTTCCGACGCTCGGGTATCATGTCCTGACGCCTTCCGACGCTATGCCATCGTGTCCTGAGGCCATCCTAGCGTCTGTTGTACGCGCCTTCCCCGTCCCGATACCAATACCCTCCACACTATTTACCTGATCCTTCCAGACGCCGGTTACTTCTTGTCGCGCCTTCCAGAGTCACGATACTTGCGCCCTCCATCCGGATGCGCTGATCAATTAGCCAGTATTCTGGACCTCTTCCTCACACTCTCCCATGTTCTAGATTCAAGTTCATTTTCCCAAAATTATTGTGATATTGCTCATAATTTATTGCAGTTATCCCGACGACCTATACTACAGTATCTATTATGATACTATGTGACTATTGCATATGACCGTTATTACCCCCGCTTCTGCATGTCCCATTACTAGAAAAGAAATTAAATCTACCTACACGTACCACATCCCCTTAAGCTCCCTCCGTGGTATTCCCACCATCCGGCCGGCCACTGTTTTCCTCCAGCGCCCCGGACGCCCCCGGCCCAGCTTCGAGGCACTGGGAATCCTCCAGGCTGAGCGATAAGCGATTGCTCATTTGATAGTCAACGGCCCCCCCTGCGTTGTCAAGACTCCCCTGATTCGACCCATCCGAATTCAGAAATGTTAGCTCGCAGTCAATCAACGTTTGACTGAGATCCATTGATGTTTCTGTCTCCTGCGACCGATTTTGACTATCCTCGAGCCCCCCCCAGGCCGGCGAGGTGGGTGTCAATCGGCATCTGTCTTGGTGGGGCAGGATCTCCTGGAGTCTGGTTGCCTGGCTGACGCTTCAGTTCTGCATAAATGGCATCAGGATCGTCCGAGAAGCCCTCTCTCCAGTCCTGCCGGATGCTATGCTGTTTCTCAAGCCTCTGTATGATCTTCCAACGAAGGTTTAATATAAACATGTCCTGCGTCAGACAGCCGAACCCCCGCTACATTTTCTTCTGCTGCATAAAAGGATCTTGCGTTTTTCACAATTAGTGGACTCGGTTATCAAAAAAGAGGCAATCATTCGGACTCTCCCACCGCTAACTACTTGAGGATTGAAGTTGGGGGGTTTCTTATATACCCCCGTTCGCAATGTCCTTAGTGGATGGCACAGTATTGCACATGTCAGACAGACTATTGTACCGTTTATGCGCTTCAGAAACTTAGGATCCAGCATGCCTTGCATTTTGATTCCGTCGAAATACTAGACGTATATAGCGTCCGCAATCTGGGGGGCCACAAACCTGAAGGTTAAGTCCTACGTTCGTTCCGGGATTAGTGATGTCTGCCCAAGTCCAATGGCTGGAACTAACCTCATATCCATGGGGTGAACACATGAACCTGTCCCGTTCTAGCAGATAATCAACCCTGCGGGCCATGGCGGTAGAATTATCTGGCGGCAGATTGTATAGCTGTCTGATATTATGCTTCACATGATCCAAGAATTGTGCTCTCACTGCAGTATGTTTTTGACGGAGCTGTCATAGTCAGTGACCGTCTCTACTTCATATCACCTCCTGCTGAGTCAATATACCTGCTTCACACTCTCCTCTGATGGCTCAATATTCCCAGCATCCGATATCGTCTCCAGGGCCTTTCCCCATACTGTGAATATCTGAGATGTCAAAGCAACCGGGTTCGCCAGTGGGTAATCAAAAAGTGTGTACCGGAGGATCAGCGCCATTGCCTGCTCTAATATGGTCCCCTCTGCCCCTGTAACGGTATTTCACCGTGAATCTGTCGCCAGCCTGGGCCGCCCCGGTCGTGGAATCCCCGGTTTACCTACCGGACTCGAGGATCTGACACCACATGTAGTAACACTATGGGTGGCTACCGGAGACGAATATCCCACGCTTGATGACAGAAAGGTCGGTGGACTGTAGGCTCTACCACGGATTATGCGTCCACAATTTGCTGGTGTCCGTCTAATCAGTGGTACCTCCTGTGATCCGGAGGTGGTTGAGATTCGCACCAGGGGGCGTTGACCCTTTCCCTTTCGGCGAGACGCCTGCGACCTATGACGCCGTCCGGATGTTGTTCCCTCGGAACTGTCCATGGCGTCAACATAGAACTCCTTCTCCAATTGAGTTTGATCTGCATTGCATGGGCTTTGGTATTCATCACTGCTATGATCCCTTAAATGAATAGTTTCCAAATGCCCTTGCCCGTCGGGCTCCGCCTCAGGTTCGATATTCGCCCTGGTTTGTATTGTCGTTCTTTGCGGACGCTTGGGCGGTCTTGCTAGAACCGCAGTCTCACCAGCACCTGGTGATTGGCTTCGACATGACGGCTGGTGGGTTAAGAGCGTATGGGAGCTGCCAGATTCGTCCGCCTCCATCCCCGATCCGGATCCAATAGGGTCGGGTCCAACGTTGCGCCTGCCCCTGTTCATATTCGAGTGGCCAACTCGAGGTACTGGCTGACTGGAGGCCATGGTATCCAGTATGATGTTGCGTCTACGCCCATTCAGATCACCAACTCGAGGTGTTGGCTGACTGGATCCCATGGTTTCTGGCATGTCCTCCTGTCTACGCTCGATCCGATTGCCTGCTCCATTGGTCAGCTGACTGCCTGAATTTGTCTGTCGTTGGCGATGCCTTGTGGAATACTGGATAATCAGATGTTAGCCAAAATATAACTCTGATTTTTGGGAGCGAAGAAAATAGTTCAACCACTATCGAGTCTAGTGAAGAGGAGGAGTTTGCGTGGTTTTCTTGTTTTCAATAGTACGTGTTAGATGTTATTGTAACAACGCTATAGATAGGTAGCTACAGTGGAGTAAACTCAAGCCCATATGGTATACCAAGAGGTAACCAGATTGAGGATAGACCAGGATACTTAGTATACTAGCGGTAGACATGAGTTGGTACAAGTGTCTACAAAGTGACTTGGTGACATCGGGTTAGACAGGGTAACCTAGGTAGGCCAAAGTTACCCTGCTGGGCAGGGTAACCTTCGGAAGACATGTTCGCGTAAACTTAAGAAAACATAGTAAACGTTGCACGGGTCCCCGGTGTAACGTTATATGTGGTCGCACGGACTCCCGAAAGGAATAAAGGCATGACAGGGTGAAGTTACCCTACCTTGGAAACATGATTACCCTACCTTAGGGACCTGGTTACCCTACTGAGGTACCCAAGTTACCCTACCTTCACCAACAAAGTCATCTGCGGACTTAGGGGGAAGTTATCCCACTATAGTGGGGCTCTTAGATGTTCATAGGACCGCTTCGTAGGGCACGAAACGGGCTACTCACGGAACAGGAGTGGTCCGAACCTCCTGTAGCTCTCAGGAGATATTCCAAACACCCCCCTGCGGCCCCAGTGTTGGTACGGCGCGACAGGACTGTACAGCTGTGTAGTTGTGTGCTTCCTAGAAGAGTGAGATCCATCGGAACGCTCCCAGAACACCGTATGAGTTGTGGCCGTCCAACCGACCAGAACCTGTTCGAAGGATATATAAGGGGTGTGAGGGTGACCGCCTCCTGGGGCGCGACCTGGATACCAGCCGGGAACCACCTACGGGCATACTTTGACCTCCGGGTAGTTGTATGGTTACCAGTAGAGGGCTTGGGGCTGCCTGTGGAAGCTGCGAGGCTTCCAGGACAAGCACACCAAAGCCAGTCCCGGGCTACCCCGTCAACTGAACCATTACTATGGGTTATTAGTGGACTCTAGAGGTGTGAGTCTTGTCATGATTTAAGAGGGTCCCGCATGGTTGGCTGTAGGTAGCGCCCATGCAGTCAGGCAGCAGGAGATTTCTTAGGGTGGGAGCATGCAGTCAGGTTTAGAAGCTTCGTATAGTCAAGTAGATTTTCCGAAGGACTGCATAGCTTGTATAGACGAAACCACCACTGGGCCAGTGATTCCCAATGGATATTGTCTCTACGGTGGGCATATCCGTGGGCCACTCATATGCTACCAACAGGAAAGAGTTTTCGCTCATACAGATGTAGTTGAAGAGATATCACCGGAAGCACTTCCTATTTGTGGATATAGTTAATATCCAAGCGGTCCCACTGCCTCCGAGTATTAGCTCACTCTAGACGGGTAAGTTGGACAGCCCTGAGCGGAGCAGGGTGCTCGCGAAAGGTCAGAATGGTTGACGGGTGTCCTCTGGCTTTACATTATTCTACTTAACTAAAGCGAGAGACACCCTATTCTGATAACCAACGATCCTCAAGAGAACTTATTGAGTGAAGCTTTCAGGCTTAACGATATTAAGTTTTACCGCTTGATTCTACTTTGAATTATCTTTATCTTTATTTTGATTCTTACTTCTACTCTGAGTCTGCGGTGCAGTCGCAATCTTAGGATCAGTCTTCCTACAGAGTGCCCCCGTTACAGTTATTCCCTAGGACTTACTGGGGGTGCATCATACACTATCACTCGGTATCGAATGTAGATAGGCTCTTGCGAAAAGTGGCTTTCCGAATATTCAAAATTGTGTCCGTGGTTCTACTACTCTCAGCACTCCTAGACTTCAAGACTTCAGGCTTAAAGATTTGGACGAAATGGGGGCATTCCTAAGGCGGGGTACACGCTACAAAAGCGATCGGTTAGTGACAATAATTCTAGTGACACATCGGCCACACCTAAAGCGGACGATCAATATGGAACCTCATCTCCAGCCAACCAATCAACACACATGAATGTAGAACACACTATAGGCGATCGATGACCGCCCCCAGCACCTGGACAGTTCTGGTTTGATAAAGCCATGTGGGCCGAATCGAGTAAAGATTCACCTTCAGCTAAGGCCAGGCTGGGAGTCTAAGATGCAAGGGGAAAAGGGGATCAGGTACAAGAGATTGAAATAGCTAGTCATACAAGATGCTAACGCAAGGGCGCTCAATGGTATGATTAATATTCTATGCTAGCCATGAAAATCGCAGGGTGAAAATTCAACATCTAAACTACGAAGCTTGCACAATTAGAGAGGTAATGAAAAAGTAAAAGAAAATCCACAGAACAAAGAATCACTTGCCGGCAAGCCTGGTGCTTGGTTGACGGCCCTTTGCCGGCGTTTGCGTGTTTTGGCCCGCGGCTGTAGGGGGATCATGAGTGTTAGGAGCCGGGGATGGAGGGGCCCCAGGGGAGGTCGTGATATCCTGATCCAGCCCAGGGGCCAGGGTTTGCGGTGCCGGCGGAACAGTTTCTGCATTTGGCGTACTAGGAGCCAATAGGATAAACTCAGCATTTCGTGTGATGGGAGCCGCCTCAATTGTCTCCGCATCGGGGATCGTGGGATGTGGCGCAGCTGTGGGGCTGACCGGGGTGGGAGCGCTGACCGGACGCTGATCAAGCGTCCCAGAGAGTCCAGCAGGAGGGCTATCCTGGGCGCCATCATATGCCTTACGGTCCCTTCCTCTCCGGTTGGGATTTCTCAGCCAACCAGCCATCTATGGCGTCCCCTGGATCAGCGGTAGAATGGGTCCCTGCTGCTCAGAATCTGAAGGCGCTAACCGCTTCGAGCGCTACACTGGCACGATGGGATTAGAGCCCAATCCCTCCTCCACCACGTCCAATGGGAGAAACCTGGTGCCGCTGGATTGCCTCGAGGGGCCAGGGGTGCCTGAATTGTTGTCCTATTCAGGTGGTTTAGTTATTGAGTCTTGTATTCTTCTAGATAGCTGAAACACAATAAAATTACGCCGATAACAATTGTCTGCCGCTCCTGGGGCATCTGAGATTCCCGTTCGCCCTCAGCCACATCCTCCTCACTTTCGTCCACCTAGCCCTCCCCCCCCTCATCGTCCTCGTCATTCTCCATATCTTCCTTTTCATCCCAGCGCTCTCCGGATTGCTGCCTCATACACCTATTCCTCACCACGATGTGGTCGTCCTTGTCGTACTTGTCGTCCTTGTCCTCCAATTCAATGCCCCCCACTATATCTTCTGCCTGCCCAGAATGATCCCAGACGTTGCGGTCGAAAATGGGTGCCTGCCCCCGACTTGCTTCTGCGGTCATCCGTCATCCCCTGCTTTCTCGAGGCGTCACTCCAGAACTATGAGATCCAGAGGAGGTTTGCCATCATTATCAAGGAGCCACACCCGAAGGTCATCATGTTTGTGGAGGAAGATGAGGACTTGGAGGGGGAGTGGGGCTGTATGATCCAGACTTAGTGCGTTGCTACCCTCACGAGTGGTGCCAACAAGATGTCGAGGGCACAGAATCGCCTCCTCAGCACATTGCGTCTTTATCACGCTGACCAGGTTTTTTATGCTTCGCGACTCGAGGGCTCCGCAGGCTATACCCCGATCGGAACCATTCTGCCACCAGCGATGGCCAGGGAATGCATGCTCACCTTGAGGGGCACCCGTTCGGTGAACAATGTTCCGCATTGCCGGTGGGGAATAAGCGGAAGTCGAATTCGGCGATACCATTGACGATATCAATTACTGCGGGGGACCGCAGAATTCTGCCTGGAAAGATCACTTACTCAGAGGTCCAGCAACCTCATCACCAGCCCACTCTGCGTAGTCATGCTCCATTGCCCTCTGTAGTTTCTTGGCCGTGTCCTTGACCCAAATCCTCAGTTGACCATTGACTTCCCTGACGTCGTCAGCATCAGGGTTTTTTTTTACCAATTCGATCTGCGATTTGACAGGTGGAAGAGAACTGGCAAAGTCAAGGATCAGTGTCAATTAATCGTCAGTTAGCCGTCCTGGAGTGAACGAGCGGGACTTGATATAGCCTTTAACATCGCGACGCTATACGTCGTAGGCTCTAGTTTTGGTTCGAGTATTCTTGAATCCACACCAGCCTTTTGCATATGCTATGTCGCCATAGCGCCCACTGATTCATATGTTAGTTTAAAGGGTTCTTGGATATATGGGTAGGTTGTTGTTGACGTACCCAGAATCCACAACGGCCGGAACGAAATAGGGATTTTCACGGGATCCCAAAGGCCCACTATGACATGAATGACAACTGTCAGTCACACATCGGAGCATGTTTGAAGAATAATGGTGTCAATGGATCATTGGTTACCTTCTCTCCGCACTCCGTCTATCGGCGGTAGCACGTGGGGGAGCCCTGCATTTACTGCCTCTGACTTCACTTTCGTCGGGCAGGACTGCCGGACGTCTACAACCAATTGATCTATTAATATATAGCGCATGTCAATGGTGTCAGGGCGCGAACTTACTTTCCTAGGCTCACGGAGCTGGCTTGTTTATTCTTTGTAGCTGGTACGCCAGGCTGCCTGAAGTAATGCGATATTAGTATTGTCCATGATTTAACGACTGGACGAAGTGTACTTATGCACCCCTTTTGCCCTGGGCTGATCGGGCGCTCTCACGGGGCATTTCAACTATGAGAAGTCAAGAAGTGGGGTGGGGGGTGAACGATGTGAAGGAGGGGTGAAGGAAGTGAAGGAGGGCAGATGACGACCTTTTTAGAAGTCAGGAACGCTCGTGGTGCGTCGCAAAGAAAAACCCCCAGACGTCTGAGTTGTGTAAACATTGAACCCTACGATGTGATGACCTCGTAGGGTTTGCACGCCTCCGATAATCTCGCACCCACCATTCAAATGAAGACCTATTTTTGTTAGCACTAAATCTAGCTCTGTAGATAATTCAAATCAATGCTTATCGTGTATCTTCATGGACATTGGAAATAAGCTTTTGAGGCTCTCCAGGTTCCGGACGCCGTGGGGTTGTTGTTCTAGAGATACCAAGAGACGTCATTGACCTGGCTACAAGACATTGAGGTCAATATCTTCGCGGAAGACCCCAGTATCATGCGGCTTAAAGGATACGATGTGATCTGCGAAGATCAAGCGCTCACACACTTGTTCTTGCGTGAGGCTGACATCAACCCTCATTGACACTCATTGATACTCAGCAACTCTTATTGATACTCAGCAACTCTCAGGGATACTCCGCAACTCTGATCGATACTCAGTGACTCTCGGCGACACTTCGACGTTGCGAAGGCCGCCAATACTACCATATTCCCCTGAAGCATTCATCTATCTAATCTATAAGCTTAAAATTCCAATCCTGAATACATGAAAGACTACGATAAACAAAACTAATAAAACACTGAATGTATTTAGACACCACTAGCAATTGCCCCATCCTTTCATCCATTACGTTTTGTGAACCCTCCCCAGCCATTGAACCCCGCGAAGTCTCTTGAATATCTATTCCTCACAATGGTCGCCCTTCGGATCTCCGCCAATGCGTACCTCTACCCCTTTCATTGACTCAGGCTCCGACGCTCCTAAGCGTGTTTTCTAAAATTTAGGAACATCCAAATTTTCATCATCCGGAGCACCACGCTTGAGAGACTCGCTCCCGGGTATTAGACACCCAAGTAGGTTAGAAGACATGGGGACATTTAGGCGGTTCAAAGATTTGACAGCCAGCGGGGTACAGCCATGGCCGATGCAACAGTGTCGCCGGTAGGGGGTGGCGGCATCCCGGGGCTATCCTGACCCTTACGGCTGGTGTCCGTGACATGAGATCATGGGCCGGATGATCCTGGAAGGCAAACACTTCGGGCGTCTCCATCCTGGTGATCCCCGGATCGATTGGCATTCCGGTAATCAAATCTGGGTGGTACATATGGAGCACGGCAATGCATGTTCCCTATAAGACCTGCTGAGGAATCGGACGAATCGGCGACGGCATCCTCATTGAGATATTGGTGTACCCTTAATGATGGTGTCGCTAGTCCTGTGTCACCCTTGTCGTGGTCACAATAGATCATGAGATCGAGGGGGTCCTCGAGAACTGGATTCGACCGGAGTCATGCTCTTACCGTTTCATCGCTATCAATGAAAACATAATCAATGCAAGATACCGGTTCGGAAGGAACCCTGCGGAGCCTTCGGCAGCCTTCTCCAGTGGCACCAAGTATATAGCGAATTCTGTCATTTGGTACATTTCGCGAAATTATAGCTGACAGCCCCCGGATGTGATAGGAATCTAATTCGGCGAACTGGACTCCATTGATATAGAAAGGACGCCAATGCAGCATGTTATAGTCAGGCCTAAGATTTAAGTTCCCCCTCCATTCTAGTGTCTGACCCTAGCCGCGTCTAGAAGGCCAGGTCCAAACAATAGGCACACCACAGGGCCTCCGAGGTAGCGCACTCCAATCTAATAAGCATCCGGTAAGATATGAACGTTGCGAGCGTGAATCTGCCAGGTACGACTCCCGCACCATGTTTGAAACTCTTGGTATCAATCGTGAGAAAAACATGTTTCATGGGCTTCACTGCATTTCGGCCCCTGGTCTGCACACGCCAGATTTGCTTCATACAGGTTATCTTGGGTTATTCAAGCACTTGATGGACTGGATCTCGGGCTTTCTCAAGAAACACGCCCGGCTCCAGGCCTTTGATGACACCTGGAACGTGGTACCGCCATACTCCGGCCTTTTGGTGTCCTAAAAGGCCTATCGCCAGGTCACGCAGTGGCAAGGAAACGAGATGAGAAACCATGGGCGGTGTCTTTTGGGGGTTCTCGCGGTAGCACTGCGCCAGCGCGACAGCCGGCAAGTAATACCTTTCAAACATGCTCTAGACTGTGTCCGGGCACTGGTCGACTTCAATATGATGGCACATTACCGAGGCCACACCCCCGAGACGATAGCCTCTATGGAGGAATATCTTGACCAGTTTCACAGGATGAAAGATATCTTCTTGGAGTTTTGAGTTTCTAAACGAACACGGGCCAAGGTTGACAAGCAGCGAAAGGAGCCATGCCATCAGCGAGACTAGAGCAACCTGCGAGTGGCACCGGCCAAGCGGCGCCGGCGCCACTAACACGATCGGGATGAGGAGAATGACCTCCGTATGGATATGATCCATACGGAATCCCATTTCAACTTTGTTAAGATGCATCTGCTAAGTCACATCTCTGATCATATACTCCATTTTGGAAATATCCCAATGTATTTCACCGAGTTCGGAGAGCTCCCGCATAAGGAACAGATCAAGGATGGATGGAGACGCTTGAATAAGAACGATATCGAGCAACAAATTCTTTACAGCTACGGGCGTCAGCATGGAATCCGAATGAGACTTTTAAACCTGAATTGGCTCCGACGTCGCGGAGCCAATCTCGGTGACGACATCCTGGGCTATTTAGATAAAACATCGAGTACGGTATCCACGCGAGCCCCTCGTGGAAGGATCTTGAAAGGTCCTCGTGACGACGTGTCTGATGTCCTTGATTTTGGCAAGGTGTTTGGAATCTCTCTTGACTGGATCTGTTTGGAAATGATTCGATACAGCCGGCACAACCTGCCCACGGAATGCCGCCTTCCCAAAGAACCAGCAATACTCCAACTACTTCCTGTTGCAGTACAAACGCAACTCGAAATCCTGGTTTTGGCATTCCACGAAAGGAATATTTACGACATCCATCGGGCACGATGCACAGGAACTCACCGATTTTGGAATCAAGAAAGTCAGAATGATTGTGTTTGGGTACATGCCGGAAGCGAGGAGATGTATGGTGCGCTGAGGGGTCGTCTCCCGGCAAAGCTCGTGGTGCTCTATAAACTCAGGGACTGCAGCCAAGACACTGTGCGGCACTTGGCAGGTGTTCAGATTTTGAGCCCTGTCAACTCAGGCCCGCCCTCTAATATTCACAGTCTTGTAACGGTTCAGCTGGGAGAAGATGCACGAGAGTTTACATTGGTTGACATAGGGACAATTCTCGGCCTGCCTCATCTCATTCCAGAGGGAGGCCGGCGCTGGCTCGTCAACAGCCATATCGCCTTCAGGACGTACATCGAGATTTCTTAGTTATACAAACGGGGGTATGATGGATATGTGCAAAGGCGTGTATCAGGTGCCATGGCAAGCTGTATATATAGTGTGTACTAGTATGAAGAAAATATATAATTAATACATGAGTTAAAAGTGCCAGTGATGACTACTCTTGAGAGACACCACAAGACGTTGGCGGGTGCAGGGCTGGCAGTGGGTTCACGCCAGGAGACTAGGGGTAGGAGTATGATAATCCTGATGGCTTCCAGAAGGGGCTGGCGAATTGAAAGCCTCAGGACGCTGGGATATGGAGAACAGAGGGGACGTCAAGTCCAGATGCAAGGGAGTGTGGCTGCGCAACTCAGGACGCAATAGTGGCGTGCCGGCGTTGGGGACAGACTCAGGACGCACGGGAAGCGTACGTGCGCTGAAACTGAACTCAGGACTCACAGAGCGCACAGGACGCAGTGAGGGCGCATCAGATGCATGTGTTTCTTTTGCTGATGAAGGCGTCCAAGAGCCTCCAAGAAAGCAGCTGAGCCAGGGAAAAGCAAAGATAACTCTTTGTAGAATAGTGTAGATACTAGGAAGAGATTTTATAGGCTGAATAATGTTAAGAAATAACTATGCGTGGACTTATCTTTGCAGGAGGGTAGGAAATTAGCGGTATGGGAAGAATTCCAGGCATGATTGACGAGTAGAATATCAACAGTGCCAAGGTAAGGAAAACAGTTGACTTGGAAATAGATACGACAAGCAAGGTGTGTGGTAGAAATGAGTCTCAGGGTAATAGTGAAGGAAGGGGAGAAGTAAGTAAGACTGAATAGAATCGGGAAAATGACAGGTGAGACGGTTGTTCAGCCTTTAAAATGTATACAAAATATGTGAATGAGAGTGAATGGGAGGTAGTTATAGATTGAGAAATGGTAGTAGCAACAGAGAGATTAAAGACTTATTTAGGCTGGTGTAAAACCTGAATAAGTCATGGGGCAAAAGTCTGTACTGAAACAATTTCATAAGTAAGTAGTAAGGCTAGATAAAGTTGAGTAGACTGGTCAAAGCTCGAAAACAATATATAAAGGCCCAAATGGGACATAGTGTGTCCCCCTACAATACCCCCAAGAAAGTACACACAATAGAAAATGAACATGCAATTTGATTGTATATTATAGGAGTATGGATGACCAGTACATCAACTGGACTTTTATAATTGAGCTACTTATCCCATAGATATATCGTGAGGCGTGCTAGGAAAATGTGAACTTTTGATAATCTAGCCAAAGTCATCAAACTCCTTGATCCAGGTACTCAAAGCCTTCTTCTCCTTTGCATTAGGCAAATGCTAGTCAGATTGGTAAGCTCGCTGTAACGACCCTATAGATAGGTAGCTACAGTGGACTAAACTCAAGCCCATATGATATACCAAGAGGTAACCAGATTGAGGATAGACCAGTATACTTAGTATACTATTGGTAGATATGAGTTGGTACAAATGTCTACAAAGTGACTTGGTGACATCGGGTTAGACAGGGTAACCTAGGTAGGCCAAAGTTGCCCTGCTAGGCAGGGTAACCTTCGGAGGACATGTTCGCTCAAAAGTTAAGGAAACATAGTAAACGTTGCACGGGTCTCTGGGGTAACAATATATGTGGTCGCACGGACTTCCGAAGAGAATAAAGGCCTAATAGGGTGAAGTTACCCTACCTTGGAAACATGATTACCCTACCTTAGGGACCCAGTTACCCTACTGAGGTACTTCAGTTACCCTACCTTCACCGACAAAGTCATCTGAGGACTTAGGGGGAAGTTATCCCACCATAGTGGGGCTTTTAGATGTTCATAGGGCCGCTTCGTATGGTACGAAACGGACTACTGACAGAGCAGGAGGGGTCCGAACCTCCTGTAACTTTCAGGGGATATTCCTAACACGCCCATGCGGCCCCAGCGTTGGTACGGCGCGACAGCACTGTACGGCTGTGTAGTTGTGTGCTTCCTAGTAAAGTAAGATCCGTAGGAACGCTCCCACAACACCGTATGAGTTGTGGCCGTCCAACCGACCAGAAGCTGTTCGCAGGATATATAAGGGGTGTGAGGGTGACCGCCTCATGGGGCGCCAGCTGGATAACACCTGGGAACCACCTACGGGCATACTTTGACCTCCGGGTAGTTGTATGGTTAAACAGTGGAGGGCTTGGGGCTGACCGTGGTAGCTGCAAGGCTTCCAGGACAACCTCCCCAACGCCAGTCCTGGGCTACCCTGTCACCCGTAGCATTACCATGGGTCATTAGTGGACTCTAGACGTGTGAGTCTTGTCACGATTTAAGAGGGTCCCGCATGGTTGACTGACGGTAGCGCCCATGCAGTCAGGCAGCTGGCGATTTCTTATCGTGGGAGCATGCAGTCAGGTTTAGAAGCCTAGTATAGTCAAGTAGATTTGCCGATGGACTGCATAGCTTGGATAGACGAAACCACCACTGGGCCAGTGAGTCCCAATAGATATTATCTCTACGGTGGGCATGTCGGTCGGCCACTGATATGCTACCAATAGGAAAGAGTTTTCGCTCATGCCGATGTAGTTGGAGAGACATCACCGGAAGCACTTCCTATTTGTGGACATAGTTAATATCTGAGCGGTCCGACTGCCTCCGAGTGTTAACTCACTCTAGGCGGGTGAGTTGGACAGCCCTGAGCGGAGCAGGCTGCTCCCGAAAGGTCAGAATTGTTGACAGGTGTCCTCTGGCTTTACATTATTCTACTTAACTAAAGCGAGAGACACCCTATTCTGATAACCAACGATCCTCAAGAGAACTTATTGAGTGAAGCTTTCAGGCTTAACGATATTAAGTTTTACCGCTTGATTCTACTTTCAATTATCTTTATCTTTATTTTGATCCTTACTTCTCCTTGGAGTCTTCGGTGCGGTCGCAATCTTAGGATCCGTCTTCCTACAGAGTGCCCCCGTTACACTCGCTTTGCTGATATTGACTTTTGTGAAGCTCAAAAAAAATTATAAAAGGTAGATTTCGGTATGTGAAAAAGAAGAAACCCCCAGGGTATAGAAACTTCAGGATTATCCGTTTAGGTTCTAGGGAGTTTCAGAAGATCTATCTTCTTAGTCTGCTTGGAAGAATGCATTGCTGATAGATTATTGCCAATAGAGTCAATTGGAGTGATTTATTGCTTCATTTCTAGAAGATCGTGAGTTGATATTAATAAGCTTTATTACTGCACCAGCAAAAGTGCCCATGTTCCCCGTATACCTCATGAGGCATGTGAGGGATGAGGGGCTAAATTATAAAACTGGAGTTCATGTACCGGTCATCCACACCCTGTGATCTCCCAATCAAATCCCGCATTATGCGTCTAACCTCTTTTTTCTCAGTAATTTCGTTGCCATGTCTACTCTTCGGGACACACTTCGTCCCGTTTGGGCCTTTACATGGTGCTTTCAAGCCTTGACCATGCCACTCAAGGTTATCCGGCCCTACCACCAACCCTCCAAATTCTTCCGTTAGGCACTTTTACCCCTCAACATATTCATGCTTTACCCCAGCCCAAATGAGCCACCCACCCTAGCATCCCCACCACCACCATTTCTCCACCCAACACCACCACACATTTACTCACGTTCACACACCTTTCTTGCCTTTCAACGTACCAAAAGCGCTGTCCCCCATCATCTTCCTGGTTCTATTTAGCCTTGCTGATTTCTCCACTAGCACTTCCATCTCGCCATCATCCTCTGAATTATTTCTACCCAACATATTTCTTCTCGTATCCATTACCATACAGACAATTTTCATCTCTTTCACACTATCGATGATTTCCTCGTGAATAATGCCTGGAATTCTTCCCATTCTCCTACTTCTCTACATTCCTGCAAAGCTCAATCACATCATGGTTATTTAGTAACATTATTTGGCTTTGAAATCACTTCCTTGTGTCCACGCCGTTAGGCCAAGATCTTTCTTGGCTCTTCTACATCACTCCTGCTTTCTTCCAAGCTCTCAGGAGCTTTTACTCCGCTCAATGTGACCTTCTGCCGCACATTTTATTCACAAACTAGGTTAAAGTCGAACTCAAATAGTATATTTTATTTACAATAAATTAATACTTTCCAATTATTTTATACATATTTTATTTAAATAATATATCCGTCTCAAATAGGACATCATTCGTCTTGATCCTACCCCTCTTCAAGTCCCGCCACCGCTTCACGCACTTCACAATCTTAATTATTGTCTTCCACCTCCCTCTCCACCTCCCCTGAGACCACCAAATCCCGATATCCTGCGGCTTCTTTATCCTCCAGTGCAGAGTGAGACTACTGATCCGGAATAAATCCACTCTCCTGCAGCATTCGCTTAATACCTTTTTTTGTGTCATCAATCGGTTTATTTCTCACCTCCTTAGGTAACCCTTGCCAAGTTGCCCATTTTCGAACATAAGCATCTAAATTGGATGTTGGTACGCTTCTCTTTAGATCGGCATATTTCGGACACTAAGGATTCGTTACTAACTTTGGGCAGTTAGAGAAATCTGGAGGTGGAATAAATGATCCAGAACTCCAAGCTTTCAATAAATGATACATGCAGGCCATGGTAAGGCATATTAGAACGTCGTTAGTACGATTCAGGAAGGATATATTGGTCCTTCCCCAGATTTTCCCACCCGTAAAGCACTTATAGCATCAGACTTTTGCTATCCCTGGGGCAGCAAATCGCAAGCCACATTTGTTGCAGAATAAGCCTTTTGTCGCCTTATCGGGGACGATATGAGAATAGAACTAACCCCATGTTTACTTTAATTGCCTCCAAACCAATGGTTTTCCATCAAATATGTAATTTTTGTCTTGCTATCAGTTGCTGGTTTATGAAATAAGTCGTGAAGGTACTGAATCATGTTTCTGGTTTCGGAAACTGGATGTGACCTGGCACTTGACTGCCTAGATTTCAACTGAATGAACTAAATTAGCTGTGCTAAGTCACAAATTGGACTTATTTCGTTACTTGAAAGACTTACAAAGGTCGTTGCCGGCCTTCTTATCTCCATATTCCTCCAACGTAGCTTGGTAGCTGCCTTTGCCCAATAGCTTTCCAAAAGACTATGATTTTCAGCGGACTTTACAAAGGGATTAACAAAACATGTATGATATCGGACCATATCTGCAGCATTGTTAAAAAAACTATGCTCTTATCACCATGTAAGGAATTGCTTTTTGTTGATAGTCAAGTGATTGGGATCACAATATCAGACGCTGGAAAGTCCAGATTGACTAAACTCCATCCCGGATGGGATGTGAAGATTCGTTTCTCTTGGGTAGCATAGGATGAAATGTGTGATAAATGGGCTCTCAGATGGACTGAAAGTAATCGTGCTGCTGGCTCTTGAGACGAACATACCTGGGAAGGGCCATTCAGAGCCGGAGATGGGGAGTTCTCCGTACTCTTTCTTATCAGCATCTTATTTCAAAATTGAAAGTTTGACTCACACATCTCAACTGGCTCCTTACTCTCTGTGGATGTTGCTGTACAGGAGGTTCAGTGGAACATTTTTCGGCTCTTTGGGAACCTCTGGGAACATCATCATCATCGTCAACATCCGTTTGATGCTCCTCCTCCTCAGCAAATAAATTAACTCATCGTTGTGAGTCCACTGCTAGTGATCCAACCTCTAGGAAGGATAATGAAGATCTCAAAGTTGATGACAGAGCTCAGGGGCCTGGTGCTACCGTGGTCAAGAATGTTGAATTTAAGACTTCAGGGAGTTGGATTTGGCGTTCAGGAGGCTCGACTCATCTTTTCTCCTATTTCCGGTAATAGTTGCGGGTTTATATGAAATATCTGCAGGGGAATAAGGAATTCTTTGTACACGTAAGGCTCTCCACAAGGACTTTTGAACCCACAGCATCCTATTGGGGACGAATGAGCTTGATGTTAGAACTCAGATTCTTGCTAGTATCCAAGGCCCATGCAATCATGGGTATGTACTCGAACGATGCTATCTCCTTTTGGACTCCAAAGGACTCTAAGACAACGTGCACGGTTTACTATAGGTTGCATACGGATTGTCTATTTAGGATTGCCAGAACAGGATTTTGCTCGTTGGATCACTTGTCTGAATATACATAACTTATTGGTTCCAGAGGATCGGATCATGAAGATTCAAGCAAGGTAAAAGATAAAAGTGACGCCTGGCATCTGAAAGAGGCTTTCAGTTTCACCCGCCTAATTCTAAAAAAAGGTACTAAAAATATTGCAATCTTTGACTATGGGATCAGATATAGGAAAGCTGTATAACAGCGCAGACACAATTAAGAAAGGTATTAGTAGATAGATAGAAATGAAAGCAAAACAAAGAAAAAAAACCATGAAACAAAAGGACAGCTACCAGAAGGCCCAAAGAAGACACAGTTCGGCATAAACGAATCTTAGGAACCGAGAAATAGATCGAAAGGAGAGCAAAAACTAAGCATGAAGAAACTCGTGGAACAAAAGAAAAATCCTCTGAAAGCCCAAAGAAGACCCTGCCCGGCACAATCAAGCCCCAGAAACCCCCATCTCCCGAACCAATCAATCAATGGATAGAAATGAAAACAAAACCAAAGAAAGCCATCAGACAAAAGAAAACATCGAAAGCCCAAAGAGGACCAGCTCGTCCCAAACAAGTCCAAGGAACCCTCCCAACTCCATCTCCATCCATGGTGCCTCATACGCTAGAGGTGGGAAACTGGGGGAGAGGCACATTTTGGAAATCTTGTCCTGCATAATGGCTCATTTAGGCCACTCCCTGCCTAATACGAGTGCGCGAAATCAGCGCTTGGCAATGGTTCTGAAATCTAGTGACCTTGCAATTATTGCTCTGAATGCTCCTCTGCCAGCCTGCATTAGACGTGGGAAATGTCGTCCTGCGCTTTGCCTGACGCCCGGCATCCTCCTGCACATCAGAGTCGGAATCTGGCTCAGTGTAGAACTCTGCAACATCGCATTGTCTGGAGTCGAAATACCTCTGATTGTGCCCCACAAGAGGTGTATTGGGATAAACAGGGTCTCCACCATCAGGAGGGGCACCAACTGCTAGGTGAAGGAAGCAAGCAAGAGTAAGAGGGGTCTGCCGGGATAGACAAAGCCAGGAATTGACTTGATTGTCATCAATCAGTTCCATCTGATCAGCAGCATCAGGAGTAACATTCTATTAACCTAGCAGGAATAGCTGACCCAATTTTTAAGAGCGAGGTATATGGCTTTATAGGATAACCATATATCCGAACCCAAGCTCCCGGAGTTATGAGGTTCACAGAGGCATCTGGAAGACGACTCGGAATACAGAATGAGAGCACATTTCAAGATATGTTTAACTGATTGGAACAATGTTTAGAGAATACTACTCCTCTTATTTTTTAGTTGCATATGCATTAGGGGTATAACGCTTTGATAGCTGGATAGCGGAACTGATCACTCCATACTCCATATTACTATTGGTATGTAGGCATTTGGGCCGCATCTTCATTTATAGTCTATCATGACGAAGAGATTGAGGACTGTCTACTGGTGGAGTCGGGACACGCTCAAATGAAATAGCAGTTCGCGAGATTCTGTGAGTTGAGCTGGGCAAGATTTCTGGGTCAAACGGTGTTCGCACTTTGTTCTGACAAACTGAATTGTTAATCAGATACTTCTTAACTAATAATTTCGAAGTAGCATAGACATTAGTATAAATAGCAGGCCTCTCTCCCCATGGTTCATGAATCATGAAGCAACGGAGAAGAGACCTTAACAATATAACAAGTTAGTAAGTTATATTCTAACTCTTTGATATCTGACTACCCTTGATTAGTTTACCCTTACCAAACAATTACCTACAAGCCTTCCAGACTTGTAATCCGTTGTCTCGAATCTTCTTGACCTGGTTAGCTTGGAATCCTACTGTGTTAGCTACCCCGTAACACATTCATCCCCTGAATGTCACGTGGAATACCGATGATTTACCGGGGATAATCACAGTCCTAAATGTACCGACAAACATCTTCGCCGAACTCCTGCAAAGTGTAGTGCCAGAGAATTGCCAGCCAACTCTTGTTTGGTGTTGCATTCCCATGGATCACCCATGGGAACTGGTGAGCCTGCCCCGGATTGGCACCTAAAGTCTCAATAAATATTATTTGCATGGGTCCCTCCTTGTGATCGGTTGGTTGAGGACGAGCACTTGCCCGTTCACCCTGCAATCCGGATCCTGACCCACTGACAGCACCTGCAGCTTCCTCCTCTTGCTCGTTATCCGAATTCAATCTAGCATTCCGACAAGACTCAGCCGCCTTCTTCAGCACGTCAATGATAAGGGCATCCAGGGCGAGGTGGAAGGCCTGATATGGACCATTCCGGGGTGTGTTGAATTTGGCCTAAAAGACTTGGAGTGTAGTGTATCCGATGGCCTCCATCCTGACTTGACCCCACAAAGTGTCACCGGCCTGCCTACAAGATAGGATGGTCCTCTTCTGACACTTCTGGAGCATGAATTGGCAAACGGCGCGGTAACTCCCCCCGGCCACATAGCCTCCAGTGCCGTAAAGGTTGAGCTCGGTACAGAACTGGGTAGTTGTGGAAGCAGGCATGCTAATCACCAATTAGATTCTATTTGAAAACGGAGCAAATAGGATGAACAGGATTCAAACCTAAATTAAGTGAGGATCAGCTTGGCGTGCAGATGAAGACGGGAAATCCCAGGAGGTCTAGAGAATAGAGATCAGTAATCATTCCAGCTTGGGAAAATGCGGAAATGAGATACACCGGAGACTAACTATAGGGGAAATGGCAGCCGAAAACGAGGAGGAGCCACTAGTATATCTAAAAAATAGAGGTCAGCTATTGTTGCACATTGAGAAAAGGCTTGAAAGAGGACATAGGAGCGGCGTGCAAGGTCATTGCAGAACTTATACAGTGCTTCACCGCCCAAGAAAGAAGCAAGGAAGAATAGGATTCAAAAGTCTTTTTTTGTCTAGCAGGATAAGGAAAGGTAATAAGGAGGTGAATGGTGTGATATACTTACCTTTGTAGGGTTGAAGACAGTCTTGTCGACCGTGACTTATTAACTTCTGTCGCGACAAGTGAGGATTTGGAAATGGTGCCCTGAGTGACAAAGTTACCTTTGAGGAGTTACAAATGATCGAAAGTTGATTTCAATTTATTGGTAAGTTATTCTATAGACACCAATCAGTATTGCTGATGAAAGGCCTGAGAAAGGTCCAATTGGTACATTACAAGTTGCAGATGAGACATACCGGTAGAGTTGGTGTGAAATATGAGTAAGACTGTATGATCACATGAGGGAATTGACAGCGGGATATAAATGTATTGTCGTGAAGAGAAAAAGCACCTTTTGAGGTCCAAGAAGGCCGATGAGAGGCTGTTGAATGATTAGAAGGTGAATGAAGAAAAGCAGGAAGAAAGGCAAAAGACTGGGTAGAGAGGGGTCTATATAAGAAGAAAGAATGTACTAATCAAGCTATTTGGCATGGTTCGAGAGTTCTAACACTTCTGACAATTTGAAAAAGAAACTGTTAAATATTCCAAGTTGAATGTTGAGTGTTCTTTAGTTCCTGTACAAAAGAGTACAGGAGTACTGTTACCATGAGGCTTTTCAAGCATACAAGTTTGCCTTGTACACTTGAAAAGGTAAGTCAAACAAATATGAACCAGCTTTTCAAGGGATCGTTAAGGTACGGCGATATCATAGGTAGGCGGCCTCCTACCCCACCTTTTTTGTTGTATGTGCGGACAAGAATTATTAGAGTATGGTATATCAGCGCTTGACATTAGATTTGACCCTTTCAAAGTCTGCAATGGGCCAAATAAAGTATAAGAATCAAGTCCGATTCTGAGTATTTGCCTTGAAAAAGAAAAAGCAAGTAGAGGGGTTCCCAGGACCAAAGACACCAGCCTAGTGTTGGTGCTAATGTGAAAAGGAAGTTTTGAGCTGAGGAACAGATATCATTTGAACCGTCACACCCTCTTGGTCAGGGCTACTTGAGACAGAACAGAGCAGTTGACCTTTAAAGGAGATGCAAAGGTACCGGTGACAGGCCCTACAACACATCTTGAAACATTTTCAAGTTTTTCACATTTTCCATCTTTTTCTATCCTCTGATCTACCCCCAATTTCTTAAAAATACTGCGAGATGAATTTTGTCCCATTTGCATACTTTCGTACACAATTCCTATCTACTGTACAGTTTTGGTTAAGAAAATACTTATTGAATTACCAGTCGCGTTCAGGTACAAAGTGAATTGGTCTTGCAGAGTAAGTTTGATTTTTTCGCGTCTCATTTGTACTGTTATTAAACTAATTCAATTCCTGATAGAATTGCACACGGGTCTCGATGCCCATAGTGCAGAAGAAAATACAATTCAAGTACATGGTACAGGAACCATATAGAAACTGAACATTCTGGCTTTATACAGAGTCGGAGTACATTAGAACAGCCTATTTGCAATGAAGAACATTCTGAACCAATACCCCAGCCAGCAGCTGACTTTGATCTCGCCTCCAATTTACTATACGAAGAATTGAGTACAATTCAACCGTATACCGGCGAAAATGAGCACGATCTTGACGAAAACTAAGTGCATTCAGATGTGGAAAGTCTCAATCTTTAGGATACCAAGGGAAGCACGCGCGAGATTGAACCACTGATACCGACGAAACATCCGATTGCCAGCCTGGCACTAAGAGATGTTGTACGGCACAAACGGTCTGAAGATGAGATCTGGTTACCGTTCAAAAACAATACTGACTTTGACCTGACCCAGTGGTTTATTGAGGTGAAGGTACCAAAGGACCACAGTGATAAATATTTCAAGAAGGAGTTGGGGCCAGAGGATAGTACTCTCAAATCTGCATATCTGGTCTTTGATACTATTAATCAGTTGGAATCAGGTATGGGGATGAAGAGCTGGAAGGAGCAGTTTGTATCGTTTAGCGAAGCTGTAAGTCAATGTAGCAGTAGAACGTCTCATTTTAACCGAAAAAAGTAACATCTGAATGGTGAGAAACTAGACAAAACTTCCTTGAGATAGCGATTCTTTTTCCGCGATCCCATTGAGTCCACAAGATATCTACTGGGTCAAAAATGTTTCTCTGAAGATATGATTTACGCCCCTGTAAAGGAATGGAATAGTGAAAAACCACCACAGTGAGTTTATTCGGAGCCGCACATAGCAGATTAGTGGTGGGAAATGCAGGAAGTTTCAGATACGATGTCCTGTAGTACTTCTTTACCGTATATTAGGATACAAAATTGATAGCTAATAAAGAATAGATTGACTGATGGAGTCACTCTTGTACCAATCATATCTGCCTCAGACGTCACCTTTCTGACGAATTTCTCTAGTGATAAGAAAGCCTGGCCAATCTACATGACCATTGGTAATATCCTGTCGAGAATGAGGAATAAGCCTTCAAAACATGCAACTGTCCTTTTAGCGCTTTTCCCTGTCCCCCCAAAGATGCTTGGTGTAGCACCAAGAGATGCACGGTAAAGGCAAGTCAACAATGAGATTCTTTATGATTGGATGGAAGCAATCTTTGCGCCAATGGTTGCACTGGGGGCTCCTGACTTGTGATGAAATGCGCCGATTGAAACGTCTGATTCTGTTTTCTATGTCTCTCAACTTGGATTGCAGATCACTTGAAAAACGTCACCTTATACGGCATTCAACACAAGCAGTGCGCTGTCTGCAAGGTTCGACCAGAACAGTTAGGATCACATTTGAGCCCTTCTATGGCCAAGCGAGATTACACAAAGTATCAATACCTTTTCAACAAATAACCAGATGACGACCAGCAAGCTGGAAGAGAATTAACCAATCCTTGCTTCAAATTACTTCCAAGCGGCTTTTGGGGGCTTCTGAACGTTCAGCAATCCGACTTCCCCACACCAGATATTCTCCATACTGTGTACCTTGGAATATTTGGAACGCACCTTATGAAAAGGATAATCAGATTTCTAAAGAAGTACAAGGGGTTTCAAACATTTGCTATCCGGAAGAGTTTAGCCTTTTATCCCGGTTATTCTGCATCGAACAAAGAGAAGAATCAGATTTCTCAGTGGACCGGAAAAGAGCTGCGAAATCTAGTTAAAGTTATACGTCCGTGTTTTGCAGCCTCACTACGTCTTCCCAATGCCATGTAACGTCCCATATTCACTCAAGCTTTGACTTGTGTTCCATCGATTGTTGACTTTACTCTAATGTCTCAAAATCAAAAGCTATACTGATCAGACGATTCAATACCTCAAACAGTACCTAAAGGACTTTCATGATCACAAAGACATTTTTAAGGAGTACCAAACAGATAAGTCCACTACAAGGAAAGTGAGAGAGGTTACTCCCAGGATTCGGGATGAAAATAGTGAAGTACTTAATCAACACTGCCTTTCAGGTGCGACTGCAGCCAAAAGACGTCGCATTGCAGAAGAATAACGTCATGATTTAGATGCCTTTGAGGCAGATAGATATGAGGAGCATGTGGGCTTTAACTTTGTTCAGATAGATCTCTTGAGTCACTTCAGAGACCATGTACGGCGCTTTGGGAATATTCAAATGTATTCTACGGAATCGGAAGAGCCAAGTTGCAAAACGATCATTGAGGAAGGCTATCGTCAGTCAAATAGCAACGATGCAACTCATCAGATACTACGAACCTATTCTAGCCTTGACAGCTTGAAAATTCATGAACTAAATGTCGAGGCGAGTATTGAACATCCCATTCAGGACGAACCACATACAAAACAACACAAACACCATGTCTGATTAGTAACCCAGCCACTAAGAGGATTGGCGCTAACAGTCAAAAACATTTTGCAATTGAATATTATTTTGCGAAACCTGCCAGACAATTTACTAGATTATGATCAGCGGAAATTGTCTATGGGCCGTGAGGTTCAGATAGGGGCAGTTAAACATTCCCGAGTCGAGATTTGTCAGCTTTTACCAGTCCGGGTTGAGAACTTTCAGGACCCGCAAGAAGTCACTTGGCACCTTCCCCGGTGCACAGGAACTCAGCTTTGGAGGTCAACAGCAGGCACTAGGAATGATTCAGTATAGGTGGATTCGGGCAATATAAATATTTACGAACCATTAAAACGCTTTTATCTGGCTCGTTTGTTATCGATAATGAAAGTTCGTGAATTAACAACTGGTTTAGTGGATAGACTAGTATTAGTAGATAGACTCTGTGTTGAGAATTCGGGGAGGCTCAGCGATATTACAGGTCTAGTTACCGTCACAGTTGGGACAGGTAGAGGCCCAAATAGAACAACCGAGATAGTGCTTGGCATCAAACGAATTATCGTAATGGCACATCTTGTACCAGAAACAGCTGAAATACACAACAAATAGTGGTATGTAAATTATCGGATTGATTTACAACCCTTTAATAGGATATATTGCACAGTTTTCGTACAAAGTAAATTCTTGTATTTGTGATTAGGGAGATGAAGAGCAGTGCAAAAGAGACGCGAAATGGTAAATATCGTAACCAAGAACAAGCTAAAGGTGATACAAGTAATAGAGAAACATTAAGCAAATCATAAGAGGTTGGGAAAAGGACGATAGAAAAAGCAAAATGAAAAGTCGGGAGTGGAACAAGTGAAGAGAATAACGAATATTGGTACGTGTAGAGGGAAACAAATGGCCCAGAGAATAGCTCAAGGGGAACTTCAGGGGACTCCAGGGAACTCCAGGGAACTCCAGCGGACTCCAGGGAACTCCAGGGAACTCCAGGGAACTCCAGGAACCTCCAAGGGGCTCCACGGGCATGCTGTCCATAACGGAGAAATCAAGGAGGATGGCACGTGCCACATGTGACCAGCGCACCAGACACGGGTGGGTTTTCTCAAACATATACAAGCACAAATGCGCCGCACAATGGCCAACATGGCCAAAGGGGAACAATAAAAAAAAAACAGGGGTTGGTGTTGCAACGCACCGTCCCGTCGAGTAAGCAAGGGGACTCGGACAAAAGCAGGAGATAGATGATGCCGGGAGTATGTTTTGAGCCTCCTAAAGGCCTTGTGGGCTTTGAGAAAACGAAGGCAATGTAAGAGGCACAGGGGGGGTCGGGAGGGATGGTATTACCAGAGGATACAGGAAGATATGTATGTAATACATGAGGTAGAATATTTCTTGCTGATGTAGCACGTTTCTGAGAAGGAGGAACAAAATAACATAGCTTATTCTGATTAACTGGCCGAAAAAAGTATCCACTTATCATAATTCTTTCTTAATCTGCTGTTAATAGCCTACATTTAGCAACCGGTTTGTCAGAAATGAAATCCCACCGAACAGTATCTATTTTAGAGTGAAACAATCGAAACCTGAAATCAACCACTTCCATTAAATACTTCTAAGGGGACCCTTACCAAACTTTCAAGTATTACTGAATTGATTTCAAGGAAAAACTTCATACTAAAATCTTTGCATTTTATGCCTATTTACTTACTCTATTGAATAATTTATACTTTGTATACAAATTCACTATATGATACTTTATAGGACACTTATCAATCTAAGGATTCAGAAAAAGCAGATTATCTTTTCATAGATGAAATTATAGATCATTTCCTATATACTGGGTAAGTATCTGATCATTTGAGCACTAGATTGTTCTACTAGGCTCATCTCAATTTAATAGATCGAATTTTAAAAAGTCTCCTATATTTAGTCAATGTACCATCTCTAGGTCCAATACATTATCCTAAACCCTGTAGTTTGACACTCATTGTTTGGAATAACTTAGCAGCATTCCAGAGTCAAACATATTGACACTTAGGCTTCTTTCATTGTTTTTCCTATATATCTTTCATATAAATGAAGGCACACTTTTGTATAGATATAGTTACAACACTCCACCTGTTTTCAAATATTAAGAACCAAATCTCTTACCAATTCTGCTCTCCACTCCTCACTTAGGGTACCTCACAAGCATTCTCACGCTTGTGTAGTACCACTCATATTCAATAGATTGTACTCCTAGAGCTCACAATTTTGAACAATGTATTCTCCTGAACCTAACCCACCCCCTATATCCTCTGCCACAGGGATTCTTTCCCTCCCTATCAAGTATAAATATAGCTCTCTTTATCTGTAATCTAAATTTATTCACAATTACACAATGTGGGGGTAGCTCCTTCCCTCTCCTCACGCTCCGCGCCCCCTACACCTCCAGTCATTGATATCACAACTCCACGTCGTTCAGTGCACGATCCCCCCTCGCCCCCTAACTTCACCTGCCTTTCAGGCTTCGCGTCCCTGTTCGTCCATCATCGCGATGGAAGACCTCCCTCCTCTCCCCCCTTCGGGGAACTCCTCCAGAGCTCCCTCCCACCAGTCGTCCCATCCGGACCTAAACGAGTCCCACCTCTACATACGTGACTTCGTCAGTGAGACCCGCCAAAGGCTCAACTTCAGCTCGGTCCAACTTCCAATCCTCGACGATAGCCAACTCGCCGAACTATCAAACGGGGAGATGATTCTCGTCCCTCTCTCCTGCTCAGCCCTGAACGCGCTCGCGTCCATGACGCGTCAGCTCGACACCATAACAACCCAGTTGGGCAACATCCAACAGGCCGTCCACACCATGCCCACCTGGCCAGCCCTCCAGGGAACCTTCAACCGATAAACGCCGCCATAAGTGACCTGTCACATAGGGTTGCGGCCCCCATGCCCCAAGCGCCAGCCCCCACTCGGCCCCCTATTCCCCCGGGCAACGCAGTCACCCGCCCTGCTCCAGCCCCCACTCGGCCTCCTGTTCCCCCGACCGGTGCGACCACACGTTCTGCCCCTGCAATGCCTCTGCCAACAGCTATGCCCCGTCCACCCCCCCCCCAACAAGGGCCTCCCCTCCTCCTTCGATCCGGACATACCCAGGTATGACCCGGAGACGCGTTCCTTTTACCGCGACCCCCATGCATACGTGGTCTAGTTTCCCAACACCTGAGAGGCTAACGCTTTCCGCGAGGTGAAGTACCCAGACCTTACGACCTTCATCGCCGGGCACCTAGCCCCTGACTACTCCAAGCCCCAACAATCGTATGCCAAGGCAGCCTCTGGCGCTCCCAAGGGCAAGAAGAATAAGAGCTCCCTCTCGGCCGCCAAAGTCGCAGCAGCAAGCAACGCGGTGCCTGGCCCCCAGCCACCCAAGTCGCTCCCAACAGCCGAAAGAAGATTCTACGCTCCCCGTTCCTCGCCCTCCGAGCACCTGCAGGCGTCGCAGATAGCGGCTACTTTCCCAGACATAGCTGCCCGTGTCCTCAGGGATGCTAACTCTATTCTCCCTCTCGCAGTCACGACCAAGATCAACGACCGCGGATCAGTCACCCTCCTCGTCACCGACCCTGCCACCCCGGCGGCCCCGTTTGCGCCGTATTTCGACGCCCTCACCTCCCAACTCAACAAGTCTTTCCCAGTGGGTGAGTCTCCCTGGTTGCCCTTTCGCCTCGCTCCCAACGAGACCCAGCTCGCCATCCACTCCCTCCCCATCATGTTCCTCCCAGAAGACCCGGAGGAGCTTTTCCCCTGCCTCGCGGAGTCCATCCTCAACTCCAAGAACATACGCATCCTCGCCGCCAAATATCTCAACCCGAATGCAGAATCAAGGGAGGGGAAGTCCGCCACCTCCGTCATCGTTTCCGTCCACCCAGGGGATGTCCTGGCAATGGGCTCCTCGATCCGCCTGTTCTCCCGCTCAAGGACGATTGAGCGTGCATACTCCTCCAAAACGTACACGCAGTGCAAAAACTGCTGGGGCTTCGGCCATGTCGCCCCCAGATGCCCCGTTGGCGGTCCCGTTTCCCCATCTGTTCCCTCAACCACACCCGTGCCATCCACCGATGCCCCAACCCCACCTGCCCTGGAAGTGGCAACCTTAAGGCTACTCCTGGCTGTTGATCTTCCTCACCAGCGCGGTGCACCAACTGCGGAGGGCCCCACACTGCGACTCACAGGGATTGTGACTCCCGCGCGTCTCCTCCCCCTCTCAGGCGTTCCGCCGCTGCCGAAACGATTGTTCTCCAGCACCCCGCTGAGGACGAGATGGACACGGCTGCCGAAGGAAATGACCTCTCGCCCCCCGCTTCACCCACCCGCTCTCTCCACTCGGCGTTCGAGATGGCTACTCGAAGAGCCAGAAGCACAACGATACTTCCGGCCCCTTTAGGGCCCACCCAAGGCAGCCGGCCGCTCCCTCCCGCGGAGCCCGTTAGCCCCTCTCCCATGAGCAGAAACCAGTCGGGCCTAGCCCGCTAATGCAGTACGATCATACGTCTTGGGGTGGGGAGCAGGTCTCCCCCCCCCCTCCAAAACCCTTCACACTCGTTCAACACAACTGCCTCGGGAGCTGGGATGTGTTTCTTTCACTCTTTGGGTCGTTCACACAACTGCCCCACCCTCCGTCCATTGTCGCCCTGCACGACCCCCGAGTCTACAGGGGTAAACTTCCTTCCTTTAATTTATTTACGGTTTTTTCCCCCCCCACCGGCAATGGCTGCAAGCCTCGCGTTGCCTTTTACGTCTATAATTCATTTTTGACTACTATTTCCCTCCTGCCCCGTTTTTTCGGAAGGGGTGATGTTATGGCCTTGGACCTCTTCACCCCTGACGGTTTCTTTAACCCCTTGTCTACTGGTTTTACGATCATAAACTCCTACAGCACGAAGGGTCGTCTCAACAACACCCGTTCCGTTTCCCCGGATATTATTTTTCCCGAGTCCACTCTCCCCACGCTCACGCTGGGTGACCTGAACATTCACCACCCCACGGCGGACCCCCTCAGGGTTTTCAAGGAGGACGAGATCGCCACCTCGACCCCTTACTTTGACAGGGCCACGGAATTGGGGTTTTCGCTCCGTAACGTCCCAGGTGTTTTTACTAGGTTTTCCATGTCCCTCGTTGGGCGCCCCGTCGTCCTTGATCTTGCCTTTGCGTGCCCCCTCCTCACCCCCTATTTCCCAGAATGGTCCGACCCCCTCCCCTCCACCGGCTCCGACCACATCCCGATCCTCCTCCGCTTTGAAGCCCCCATTTTTCGCTCGCCCCCCCCCGCCCCCAACTGGGCCCTGACGGATTGGCCTACGCTCGAGTCCTCATTGAAGGCAGCACATATCTCGCCTGCCCCTCCCATCCCGACCACCCGATCGATGAACATTTGGTTCAAAACAAACCTCGACAGGATAACGGCCGAGTTGGCCCTCCACACCCCGGTAAAACGGGTTACTTTTCGGTCGAAACCTTGGTGGTCCGACCTCCTCTCTCAACTCAGGAAAGCTTATAACTCAGCCCTCTGCTCCTCGAAGGTAGACAGGTTTGATGCGGCACTCCTTGCTTCGGCAAGAGCTGCTGGGACAGCCTACTTCAAAGCAATCAAAAAGGCCAAGAGGGACCACTGGTCTGCTTTCTTGGCGTCAGCAACCCGGCAAACGGTATGGACGGCGAGGAAGTTTGCCCTAGGCCGCCCCCCCCCTCGCTTCCCCGAACTGCCGGGTGCTACAACCCCGCTGGAGCTCAACAGCCCCCTCCTCAACCACTTCTTCCCTGGCGAACCAGCCAGGCATTTCGACTCCATTCTACTCCTGTTCAGGGATTGCCCGGTGCAGGCGGGGGACGAGGTTGGCAGAGCTCTGGCCAGGTCTTCGCCCTCGTCGGCTCCGGGCTCTGACATGACCCCCAATTCGGTATGGAAGAGGATATATCGGGTCGCACCGCACCTGATCCTGGACCTCCTTACCCCTCTAGTAGCCCATGGCTTCTACCCCCCCGCCCTCAAGATGGCCGATGGCATTGTGCTGGACAAGCCAGGAAAGGCCTCTTATGACTCTCCCTCCTCTTTCCGAGTCATCGTGCTACTGCAGACCTTCTCAAAGATCCTGGAGAGGATCATGAACTCAAGACTCTCTTGTGTGGCACGTGTTGCAGGCCTCCTCAACCCCCACCAATGCGGCTCCCTGGCTGGTCTATCGGCCTCGAATGCGACCACCACACTGACTCACGAAGTAAGGACGCTCCAGATGGCCGGTAAGAAAGTTTCAACGCTTTTCCTAGACATCAAGGGAGGTTTCGACAACGTGAACCCCTCGATCCTGTGCAGCATGCTCAAAGCTAAGGCTGTAAGCCCGTACCTCGTCTCCTGGACCAGGTCCTTCCTGACCGGTAGGACGTGCCGACTCCGTTACCAAGGTTCGCCGAAGGTGTTTGCCCCGGTCGCAGTGGGTACACCGCAGGGCTCCCCCGTCTCCCCGCTTCTCCTTGTCATTTATGTCTCCCGGCTCCATCACGAAGTCCCCCAGGGCCTCACACTCTCCTACGTCGACGACTTCGGGCTAACGGCTTCCTCGACGTCCTACAGACGCAACATTCAATCCTTGCCGAGGCGGTACGCGGTGCTGAAGGCCAGAGGGGCCCGGCTAGGCGTGGGCTTCTCCCTACCAAAAACAGAACTCATCCACTGGAGGACGAACAGGGACAGAGGCCCTGTCTCCCTACCCCCAATACATCTAGACGGCTCAATCTTCCCACCCAAGAACGAGGTCCGATGGCTGGGGTACTGGTTCACGCCATCGTTATCGACCACCTCACACTTCACAAAAAGACTGGCCAAAGCTCAAGCGGCTTTCGTGGCTGTCAAGAGGCTCTCCCCCCCGGGTATGGGCCTGCCCCCGTTTCTATGCCATCGATTGGCATCCTCGCTTTTGTTTCCCATCCTCAGCTACGGCGCGGACACTTTCAAACCTACAGTCCACATGACGAGGAAGCTCTCGGCCTTCTGGCATAAGGTCCAAAGATCGACCACGAACTGCTTTGCGTGCACCCCTACTGACATCCTGGCTGTCGAAGCCTGCCTCCCCCCACTTGACCTCCTCCTCGCATACAAACACCGCCTGGCCTGCCTGAGGGTGATGTGCTCTCCCCCGGAGCTCAACCCAGCTGCAGCAAGGCTCCCAGCCTCCCTTCAGACGCCATCGTTGTGCCGACATACCCCCGATCACAGAGTCCTCTCCTGCAAGAATCCAGGCAGCCGTCTTCCGCTACCATGGCTCCAACCGAGACCGCCCTCGAAGAATAGGGCCCACCTGCCTTTGGATGCCCTCCCCCACTCGATGCTTTTCCTCCTAGGCCCCGACGGCCACGCCCCCTTACCGGTCACCTCCCAGCACCTGCTGGGCGAGACTTACCCCAGCCCCCCCCCGGCACGCACCTACCCGCAGCTCAAGCTCCTGTGTAAGAAACTCCTCTTGGAGGAGTGGGAAGCTGCAGCACCAAGCCCTGAAAGATACGCCTACCGCCCCTCACTAAAACCCCATCCGTTTATGGGTCTCTCCAAATTCGACGCGGGTCGCCTTCACCAGATGAGGTCTGGGAAGAGTTACCTCCGCGCCCACCCGTCCTGGGACGACCACGCCTCTACGACCTGCCCCAGCTGCGGAGAGGTTCCTGAGGACTTCGAGCACGCCATCCTCCACTGTTCTGCGAAGGAACCTGCCAGGACCCGCCACCTTCAGGGGGTCACTGAGCTTGGTCCTGAAGCCCCCGTATGGTCCTCGGTAGCCCGCCTGGGCGCCCTCACCAGCTACGTCAGGTCTACGGCCACAGCTTTCCCACCGGGCATGTTTTCACGCCCGACTTCCTCCGCTGGATCGATTTCTTCCCGCTCTTCTAATGTAGTTTCCTTTGGTTACTTTATGTCGTCTGAGGAAAGCTAGGTTTAAAAATTTGTTGTTTTTCATGCTGTCCGCTGGTTTAAGGAGGGTTTCCTTTGATGTACTTGTTTTAATTTCGCGCCCGTATGTGGGTCTAGGACCGGTACGGACCCCAGCTGAAGAGGATTGGAGCCGGATATATCCTTTGTTAGTTCGTTTTGGATTTTGGGTTTTGTTTTCGCCATAGCTAGCGCTCGATGCGATTTCTTGTACCTTAACAACGAATATATGATATAAAAATACAAATAAAAAAAGCTCCTTCCCTCTCCTTGCTCCAAGTATCACTTTACATCTCATACCTCGTCAGTTTCACGATATTCAACTGAATGGATTACTCTAGCAGGCAGCCTGTCTGATCGGAAAATCACAACCACTGCCCAAACTCAGGGAACCCCACACAAATTACCTATTATGCACCACAATGCCTATGGTATAGGCACCGTTCTATTAGAAATCAGTAACTAGACAGCAAGAAAAGTGCAAGCGCTAAATTACTTGTAAGAAAGGGATACTGAAGACCATTCTCTTCTGATTCTAGTCACATTTTTCTTATCTTATCTTGGGAATTATTGGGAACGATAGTGTGTCAATAGCGGGATGCGGCAGTCAGCTCATGTCTCCGGGTCGGAGTTGTTGCCTTTGGTCCTCCACTATGATGGTTGGAAAAAAAGCAACTTCAGGGGCCAGGTGACTGGGGTTGCCTACAAGGATACAACATTCCAGCCTCACACCTCTGCCCAACCCCTGCCCAATAACATCCCCCTTCTATCCCCCTACCCCCTCTCATAATCTATGATACGAACCTCTTCATCAGCAAGAAAAACTATTCACAAGACAACATGAGCTCTGCAGCATATGGAAAGACCGTCACCATAAACAGTAACGTTGGTAATGTGACCGATAGTTATAAGAACGTGTGGAATAACTGCCAGATATCCTTGCGGCATGAGAAGCGAGAGATCCTCGAATGGGTGTCTCCGTTGGCATCACGGGAAAGGCATCGGGCCGTAAGTGAGGGCCGGTTAGAGGAAGTAGGGGATTGGCTTCTTCAGACGAAGGAGTTTGAGAAATGGAATAGCAGCGAGGATCTTACTGTCCATCCTGTATTATTCTGTTATGGGGACCCAGGGGTGGGGAAGACATATTTGAGGTATGCAAAAGTAGCTCCATCAATATGTCGTGCAAGACTAAGAGTGTAAACACTAGCTCTCTTGTAATAGATACACTATGCGATTCAATTATAGGGAACGACGTGGCCCTTGCTTGTGTGTACTGCGACTTCCATGCCTATGAGGAGCAATCCACCACTAGTGTGTTAGCGGCTCTCCTGAAGCAACTTATCGCGGGGGTAGAGCCGATCCCAGAAGAAATAACCGCGGCCTTCGAGCGAGCGAAGAGAGGGGTTGACGGCCGGGCCCCCCGGCTTAGGGAAATCCGCGGAATGCTCATTAAGTCTGTCTCATCTCTGCGAAGTGGATTTATCTGCTTTGACGCATTGGATGAGTTTCCCACAAAACATCGAGCTGAACTTTGGGACTCTTTACAGCACATTGTCCGCGAGTGCCCAAACACCCGGCTATTCATTACAGGGAGGCCGCACATGAGAGACGAAATCAGGAGATTTTTCCCGGAATACCCCGATCTATCCCCGATAAAACCAACCAAGGAAGATATTCGGGGTTTTCTTACGATGAGGTTGAAAAAGGACTTAGATCTGGATGCAATGGATGCGGAATTGGAGGCCGATATCCTTAGGATTATTCCGGGAAAGGTCGCTGGGTCGTATGTGACATCTATGAACAGTAGATCCAACGTTATCAGCTAACCGTAACCAATAGATTTCTTCTCGTCTCCCTCATCATGGATGCCGTCCTGGAAGATGCGACAATACATCAAAGAAGGCAAATACTAAATAAGATGACCAATGGAATTGGTTTAGATGATGCATATAGCACAACATTGAGTCGCATAAGGGAGCAAAAAGGAAACAAACTGAGGCTTGGGATGGGGGCGTTGATGCGGATTTCACGTGCTCAGCGGCCGTTGATAGCGCAAGAGCTATGCCATGCGCTTGGGGTGGAAGCAGGAACTACAGACCTCAACCCCCACAATGTGCCGTCGATAAGAACCTTGTTGAGCTGCACTTTAGGACTCGTTACGGTCGATGAGCAAACATCAGCTGTTCGTCTCGTACATTTTACTCTTCAAGAGTACTGTTAGGGCTTAACCTTGACTTTCTTAACTTGCTGTTATCTAGCTTATCTGTAATTAACTCATACTAAATAGGTAGTAAGTCACGATCGTGGGGTGGTGGTTGCCTAGGCTTGGTGGACAGGGGCTGCTATGTAAGTTAGGTTTTCTTCTCTCACACTATCCTTTCCCTCTTCCCCCCCCCCCCCTGACCACGAAGACAACGAACGACCTTGGACTGAGGAGAGGCCAACGGCAACGAGGATTGTGTGTTTGGAGGAAGGAAAATTGGACCTGTACTTAATTAGTAGTCGGACAACCTGCTGGGTTGGGCTTTCCTTGAGTCGGGAATTTTCTGTTTGGTACGGCTTGTGGCATTGATTTGCGAGATAGCTTAGTAAATTGAGATTGATTGTGACTTGTGTGATTTTCTTTCTACTTGAGTGTTCTATGAGAGTGACAGTTGTTTTCTCTTACTTCTCCGCTTCCATCAGGTAGAAAGTATTCGGTAGATGTTCTGCTTTTCATTTGGTGCTCTGAAACGGATTGTCACGATTGTTATATCACGACGCCCTTTGGTTTGTTTCCTTCTGTGCTGAGTTGGGCTGAGGGTTTCTTTCATCTTGCTGGAGAGCTTTTTGAAAGGTGGTTACCGGGGGTTTGTTCTTTGTTGTCTGTCATAGGAGGAGCAGATACTTCCTGTTGTTTCTCTGGGTTTGTCCGTGATGGCTGCTCCTGTTAAGATTTCAATGTTCATGGGCGGGGATAGGGATTATCCTGAGAATGTAGAAGAATACTTGGAGGATGTAGAGGCAGCTGCTCTCAGTTGGGACAGCTACTGTTCACCTCACATGGTGATCGATGCGGAGGCTACAGACAAGTTGAAAATCAGGTTCTTCCGTCAAAACCTGGGAAGACAAGGAGATGCCTGGCACTGGTGGCATTACGTTTTGGAAGATACAAAGAAGTCTGACTGGGCCAAGATCAGGGCGGAATTTACTGCACGTTACGGAAGTAAAGTCACCCAAGCGGCAAGCCTCTTTGAAGTTCAAAATGAGATTATGTCATTGCGGCAAGAGGAGCAACAGCACATCACCGATTACGTTCGCGAGGTGGAAAAGCTCTCTCGCCGTGTGCCTAAGGAGATGGACTCACTGTTGGGTATCTCTTTTATTAAGGGTATGAGAGACGAAGGTCGCAGAGAGAGAGTATCTTTCGACTTGAAGGATTCTCCGAACTTCACCTTCACCAGAGCGCTCACTGTTGTGAAGGCAGCCTATCAAATAATTGGAGAGGCGGATTCTTTCAACCCCAAGAATAGCTCCTTGAATGGAAACGGAGCTCGCTATGGCAATGGAAATGGGAATGGAGACCTTAAGGGAGAAGACGAGTTCAATTCTCCACTTTGTGTCTCGACGGAGATTCAGCCGATACCCAGAAGGACATCAAATGTTAATACGACACAGACCCATTCTGTATTGCCGAAGCCGCCTTCTCGCCCAGCAAGTATCCCAATACGAGCCAAACCGAAGTCCTCCATTTCCCAAGAGGAGTTTAATACACTTATGTCAAACTTTATGTCTTCAATGGGTTTTTCTAGGTCAGAGTCACCCGTCGGAAGTGGGCTGCCACCTTCTAGACTTCATCAACCCGGAAGCTACCGTGGCGGATACAGAGCTTCGATAGTTTGTTACAACTGTGGCATGCGGGGACACTATTCGGATGGTTGCACCAGTGCTCCCCTTTCTGTTTTGGAGCGTCAACAAATACCGGATAATGATAGGAGAGAGAAATATATCCGGGAAGGGTATTTTGAAAGACCACGGCCAGCCACAGGTTCAAACCTAGTGGAGATTCTACTACAGGTTAGACCATCTACCTTGCTACCGAATCAGGGTGGATTCTCACCAGCAGACGGGTCTCAAGAGCACACCTCGGCGGAAAGAGAGCCATGTCTACCAGCTGAGCCGATTCTTGCAACACCGCCGCGAATTCAAGCTCCTCAACCCGCAGCTGCTGCATGTGTTAAGATTGGTTCTACTGAACGTGGAGGTTTGGGAGAGGCTTGTGCTATCCTCGCACGGATTCCGGCTGTTGCTACAATTTTCGAAAAGGCTCTCGTTGTGAAAAGAGCGAGATTAGATGATGTTAGCGAGGACGAAGAGGATGAGGACACATATCGACCAACCAGACAAAGGTTATCGGGGGTCCAAGAGCAACCGGTACCGCTCAGTCCAAGACGTATTGCTCGCGAGGCTTGACAGTAAATGGATACCGACACAGTGGAATACTTTGGCTCCGGAACTCAGACAGTGAAGGTTCCCCGAAAGAGCCAAGCAGAGAAGTTACAAGCACCACCGATGAACTGGATGAAAGGAGAGTGTCAATATACCATTCAGGATGCTCTTACCGGACCAGCTTTAAACCCAGTTATTACTCTTCCCCAGCTTCTGGACTGTTCTCCTCGCTTGAGAAGGGATCTTGCAGAGCTTCTTCGGTCCTCATTGCCGCGATCAAGGAAGAGGAACACGGCAGACAAGGAATTCGAATGGGCTACCCAGTCCGGGTTGATGGTCAAAGCCTTCCCACCGCATACTGTTCTAAGTGAAGCACCTCCTGATACAGGGCAGAAGGCAGAGTGTCTCTACATTGAGGTTTGGGTAGGAGGGCAAAAGGTTCCAGATGTTCTTGTCGATGGGGGAGCAATGTTGGAGCTAATATTCAAAGAGCTTGTTGAGAGGCTCAATCTCGTTTGCTATCAGGTAGAGTGTTTGGCTATCCGACTGGCAGATGATCGGTTGATTCCTCTGCGCTTCTATGTATGGTTGCATGTTGTCGTTGCTGGAGTGGTGGCAAGAATTAAAGCTTTTGAGGTAGAAGTCTCACACACATACCAGCTTCTTCTTTCATGAAGATGGCTCCGCAGAGTAAAAGCTGTGGAGTATCACGCCTCCCAAACTCTTTTCCTGGAAGGAAGTGATTTTGTTCGCCGGAAATTCTCCGCAATTCTAATGGTTAAGAAGTCGCCCTTGTCCACACCTAAGCTAAAAGGGGTTGAGGTTTCTAGTGAGTCTCCTCCCGAAGTGGATGATGAAGAGGCTGAAGAGGCTGTCGAAATAGTTTTAAACGAGTTGGATCATTGGGATGGGCATCAAGGTAGGAAGGCTTCCCTCTCGGGAAACTAGAGGCATCGTCCTGGTTTCAGGGGCATGGGCGATGCACATTTGACCCTGGGGGAGATGTGGGTGTTGAGATTAAGGGCGGGATACTGGGTAGTCACGGGGTAGGAGAGAGTAATGAAGACTTCGGAAGGGAATGCGGCATTCAGGTAGAAACAGAGCATGAGGAGGTATCATCTGGGGTAGTACAGAGAGATTATGAATACAAGGAGAAGGTATTATCGACTACAGCGCTTACAAGGAACAAAGCACAACTGTTCCCAACTACCCGGAGGCCACAAGGAAGAGAGTTAGTCAAGGCTGATGAGGGGGGGAAGCGGAAGATTCAGGAGTGGTTTGGCAAAAGTCAAATAAAGGTAGGAACACAGTTGACTGTGGGGGAGAGCTGGAGAGCAAAAACCCTCCTTTACACCTGGCGTGATATCTTTGAGACAGATTTGCTAAAGATTAAGCAAACAGATTTGATCGAGCATGCGATCGTGCTTTTACCAGGAGCAAAGCCAACACGAGCGCGGATCCCACTCTACACCAAAGAGAAATCACTTTCAGCCAGAAACTGCTACCCAGGATGAAGGAAGCAGGGCTTATCTTCCGATGTGATAGTGCATGGGGGGCTAGAACGAAGTTTGTCCTGAAGCTGAACGCAGAAGACTGGGCACGAGGAGATCGGTTGAGAATGGTATAGAACTTTATTCCTCTCAATCAAAAAACTGAGAAGTCCAGCTACCCTTTCCCGTGTATAGAGCAAATCATACATACTGTACTGAAGAAGGGAAAGAAGTTCTTCTTCACCAGTGATGCAGCCAATTGCTACTAGGCTATTCCAGTACGGAAGGGTGATGAACATAAGCTGGGCTTCGTCACTCCATACGGGATGTACTGTTATACGGTAATGGGGCAAGGGCTGACGGGAGGGACGCACACTTATTCGCGGTTCCGAGATTTGGTATTCGGCAATATTCCTGATGGCACTCAGGCGAGTAAAGCAACAAGAAGACCCGACGGAATCGAACAACTGGAGGTTTTATCTGGTTCACTGTCGCTGATTGGGGATCATGGTAAGGTCACATTTGATAGGATGATCGACGATAGCTACGGGAGTGCGGAAACCTTTGATGATATGTTTAGCTTTCTTCATAAGAAGTTCTTTCCTCATTGCGCTTGGGGTCCGATGTACCTCAAAGGTGAAAAGTGTCACTTCTTTGGCAGCTCACTGGCCTTTGTAGGTCTCGAGTGTGGAGCGAATAGTCTATGGCCATCAGTCAAGAAACGAGCAGCTGTTGTCCAATGGCCAAGACGATCTAGCTTTGAGGAGGTGGAGGCTTTCTGCTACTTGACACCATTCCTGCGGAGATTTATTCCCGGGCGAGGAGAGTTCGTTAGAATAATGAAATATGGGTCAAAGGAAGTGGGAAGTGGGCACCGCAAGGGGGCTGTTCTGACAGAGTTTGTTTGGACACCTGAGAAAGAGATTGCATTTCAGGCTATCAAGCAAGCAATTGCCAATAATGCGATGGCAGCTCCGGATGCCTACTCGCAGTATCATCTGGCTGTTGATCCAAGTAAGAGAGGACTGGGTGGTGTTCTTTTCCAGCTAACCGGGATTCCGTCTGGTGTAGAGGCCACTAATTCCCCATTACACCGTGAAGCGGAAAGAGCCATCATGTTCATATCTTTTAAGCATGCTGATGCGGAAACTAGATACTCTAACTCAGAGAGGGAAGCTTTAGCTGTCGTGAGGTGTTTGGCAGAAGTTCGCAGGATGGTAATTGCTTCGGAGTATCCGGTCTTTGTCTATACAGACCATGAGGCATTGCGAGTACTGCTTACAGGAATTGCCAACGATGCCCATTGCCGAATCGCAAGATGGCAAGAACGACTCGGGGAATACAATTTACAACTTCTGCACCGGTTATCGACGACGCACTTCATGGGAATAGCAGATGGGTTGTCACGGCTACCTACTCGATGGCTGAATACACATTTTATGAAAGACTCGGAGGCTCCAAACATCCCCCTTAGAGCAGAACCAGTAGGACCTGGGCACTTAACCCCTGTAGCACTTCAAGTTACAAGTAGCGTACAAGTTTCAAGCACTTTACCTCATTCTTCCTCCCCTCTATTTTCCTTCCAAGTGCAATTTGCACTTTCAGAAACACCACGTACACTATCTCGAGATTTCCGCGTAACGTGACCTGTCAGGTTACACGAATACCATATGGATCCCTCTGTCCTGCCTGTTGGTTCACGTCGTCGAAACAAAGGGAAAGGCAAGAAGACCAACCCCACCCCACTACCGGCAGGTGCTAGGAGCTCCTCCACACGGGAGGGTGCCCCGACCCTGTCCCCAATTTTCATGCCAGCAGGCCCCCCCTCGCTTAAGCGACCCAGAAGCAACACGATAACAAGCCTCCCACATATCAATATGAGATACTTGAGAAACGCCCCTCCAAGCGCCTACTTCCTGAACCTTTTTCACAAGATAAACCAGGGCCAAGAAATTGGGGCTACCACAGCCAGCCAAGAGAATGTGGTCATGATAGAGATGATCTATCAGATCCATAAAGACTACAGGACGGCCATCGATGTGCTAAGCGAACAGATCGAAGCCCTTACCGAGCAAGTTAGCACACTCAAAGATGCTACACCCAGGCCTGACACCCCTACCCCGATACCCTTCATACTCCCAGCAACGGCTCCTCCACGACCCTCTGCCCCCGACACCCACCCTTTGACCCTCCCAGCAGCTGCCCCGCCCAAGTCGTGGGCAACGGTGGCTAGGAACGGTAGAAAAGAAAAGACTACCATGGCTGCTAGGGCTGCCCAAGCCCTAGCGAAACCAAATACCAAGAACAGACCCCAACTTAAAAAGGGACTCACCGCCAGAGAATGCCGCCTTATCGTCAAATGTGAAGGCGAGCCACTCCCCACCTCTGCACTAGACCTAAGAGACGACATCAACTTAGCGCTAGCTGCGACCGAAGTACAGAATGTCTCTATCCGGGAAAACACAGTCACACTCACCACGATGGAATTGATTAAGGCCACCTCGCTTAACAGCAAGGTGGGGTCATTCCTCCACCTGATACCAGAAATGGTTAGCGTTCTTCTAGACACCCCTGTATCACATGTTCTGGTGCACGGCATCCCCACCTCGAAGTCCCCATTGGAGATAGCTACAGAGCTCACCACTTTCAACACTGGATTGTCCCTCACCGGTCAGCCCAGATGGCTTACTACCGACGACGCTAGAGCTGGAAAATCCGCCTCCACAGTCGTGATCACCATTACTGGTCCCAGGGCTTCTGACTATGTCGGAAAACGCCTGGCTGCTTTCTCGTCTACCTATAAAACCGAATGCCGATTGCGTTTCAACTCGCATACCAAATATTCCAACTGCCATGGCTACGGACACCATAACAACAAGTGCACCAATCCAGCCACATGCCGTTGGTGTGGCTCCCCACACCCTACAGGTAATCATACCTGTCCTACCGCTACCTGTCGAATACGCGGCCGACCATGCAACCATACCGTGCTTAGATGTGTAAACTGCAAGGGCCCACACGACGCCCATAGAACACGATGCCCCTCCCGCCCTGTGAGTGCTCAGGATGGTAAGCCGGATGAAGGCGAGGAGGAGATGACCACTTGGTGGCCATGATTTATATTATGGTTATTGCGTAGACTTTGGTTCTACATTTTATATTGTATTTGAGACGGTGATGAAGTTTCTTTTGTTATATTAAGGTTTTACTAGACCATACTTTAGGGTGCATGCCGGAGTTTTCCTGTAGTTAAATACGAAATATACTCAGAGGATTTTACAAAATACAATTCAAGCACTTTACCACTCCTACTGCGAGCGGATAGGGGGTTTTGGGCAGCAGCAGTGGATGGGAGCTTCTACGACGCTCTTCAGGTTAAGGAGTTGAGGCTAGAGAGAGGAGTGAGAGAAGGGCTGAGTGGCGATATGAAAAAATGTTCTGTGATGGTAATAGGAGCGGATGGGCAAGAGGGTGTTATTACTGAGGATAGGGAATCGGGGCTAAGGAAGTGGTATAAGAGGCGGAAAGAAATGAGGATCTACAGAGGATGGCGAGTGATCTACGATAGCCGAGATGGGAACATTGGTTGAAGTCAGATTTCTATGGGAACATGGTATAACTCCACTTGGAGGAAATGGATAAAGGTATGGCAAATGTAATGGGAAGGTTGGATGTGGGGAGAAATGAGCGGAAGATGTTGATGTGGCAGATGAGAAGGTTTGTAATGGTAGAGGGGGCAAAGGTTGGGTTGTTTTACAGGGAAGGTGATGGGCAGCTGTCAAGCTGCATATTGGAGAAGGACGTAGCGAGAGTTTTGATGGAGCTTCATGAGGAACATGGTCACTTTGCGGCAGGAGTAACAACGGAGCGAGCCCATGGAAGAGTATACTGGCCTACTCGGACACAGGATATTGATCGCTGGGTTGCCTCATGTGATTCTTGTCAGCGAGTGGCAAAACTTCAGGGAATAGGAGAGATCAAGCCTATCATCCAGTTGCGACCAATGGATATGATAGGAATGGACTTTGTTGGTCTAATCAATCCACCTTATGGAGTGACCGGAAATACCTACATCCTAGTGGTTATTGACTATTTCTCAAGATTCTTGTTTGCTGTGGGACTCCCGCAAGCTGACCAAAAGTCCCCAATGTCGGCCCTGCTTGAGAAGGTAATTCCTGTTGTCGGATGGCCAATGACTGTTTATACAGATAATGGCACGCATTTTACTGGTCAGCATATACAAAAGATGTGGCAGGATCATGGAGTTCTCCACTTTTCCTCGGCAATCTCACACCCGCAATCAGTTGGGTTGAGCAAGCGATATGTTCAGATGTTGGTAGGCTGTATTCGGCTTAAGTGCATCTCACTTGGTACGGCAGCACACTGGGGACTACACATTCGGGATTCTGTATTGGACATCAATACTCGGTGCATATGCCTCCATGGGTATACTCCAGCTGAGATCCTGTTGGGATTCAATCCGGCAATTACCCGAAAGCACACTACAGGATTGCAAGAGTGGGTAAAGCAATCGGTAGATTCGCAGTCCCCGGATATGCGCAAAGATCTTATTGAAGGTTATGATTCTTCAATTCAAACCTTCTTCAGCGCCAGGGAGGAGTCTGGGTCAATCGCGCTCCAACAGCTTTCATCGTCACAAGACCAGACACTCCGCAAACAGTCACCGTGATACTGTAAACCTCTACCCGGGGATCTGGTCTTAGTTCATGATGCTCAGCTAGCGAAGGATCATGGGCGAAAGCTGGAACCTCGTTGGTCAACCCCAAGGCTTCTGGAGCGGATATCTACTTCTGGCATTAGTGGTCACGTTCGACAATTACACGATTCCCCCGGTCATACCAAGAGGTATCATCTTGACGACTTACTTCTCTACATTCCAAGAGACATTCACACACTCACGCGATCGGGACTTCCAGCTCTACACGTGCCAGTAGTTAGCCATTCACGGGATGCAATGAGGGCGGCTGATGGGAATCTTTGTATTGGGCAAAGGGCATTTGATTTTACGGATATTGGGGACTGGGAAGGTATTGGATAAGTAGAAGGGCAAAGTGGAGATATGGGCTGCGGATGCTATAAGGTGGAGATTGTTTTCTTTTGGCTTTCAGATATGAACGCCGGGTCGACGTTAAAGATAGTTGGGGTGAATCTGTTCGGGCTTAACCTTGACTTTCTTAACTTGCTGTTTTCTAGCCTATCTGTAATTAACTCATACTAAATAGGTAGTAAGTCACAATCGTGGGGTGGTGGTTGCCTAGGCTTGGCGGACAGGGGCTGCTATGTAAGTTAGGTTTTCTTCTCTCACACTTTCCTTTCCCTCTTCCCCCCCCGGACCACGAGGACAACGAACAACCTCGGACTGAGGAGAGGCCAACCGCAACGAGGATTGTGTGTTTGGAGGAAGGAAAATTGGACCAGTACTTAATTAGTAGTCGGACAACCTGCTGGGTTGGGCTTTCCTTGAGTCGGGAATTTTCTGTTTGGTACGGCTTGTGGCATTGATTTGCGAGATAGCTTAGTAAATTGAGATTGATTGTGACTTGTGTGATTTTCTTTCTACTTGAGTGTTCTATGAGAGTGACAGTTGTTTTCTCTTACTTCTCCGCTTCCATCAGGTAGAAGGTATTCGGTAGATTTTCTTCTTTTCAGTACTTTGTAAGATTCTGGAAGACTAGAGTTGGGACAACCTTTCTCACAAAAAGTGTGACAGTTCTGAATATAACCATCACCGTAATGCTTGAATTTATGTTTAGTTATATGAGTTAATATTGCTAAGATAAGATTGTTCAATAGAATAAAATCAGCATATTGATAGATGTTAATTTGTGTCATAATTGGCAAGCAGAGTCAGAACTTGCTAATCCGAAGATCTGACTTTGCAATTCTTCTATTAGAACTATATCTTGTAAATACATATCTTTTAACTTGAGTCCTTTGAGCTATAGGCAATATTGTTCCGGTATGCATTCATCATACGTAAAACCCACTGATAGTATCATAAGAATACAAGATATTTTCAATATTATAGGATAATAGTTATCCGCCTTTTTTGAGTTTTACTTTTCTGGAATATTGATTTTTTGTCTTGGCATTATTAACATGTATGATATCACTAAATATAAATTCAAGCATTACAGTCATGGTTACATTGCAAACTGTCACACTTTTTGTGAGAAAAGTGGTCCCAACTCTAGGCTTCCAGAACCATAGCACATTCCAACTTGTTCATAACACCTCACTTGACGATGGCTGAAATATGCCTCACCTATTTAAACTTTCAGTCGATCTGTCAACTCCCAACCACTCTCGATACTATCCCGTCGACAACGCCGCTTCTTCACTATGCTTCGTGTTACTGGGGATTCCATGCTCGGAAGGAGATGGCTGGAGACGCAAAACACCTCGCATTACGGCTTCTTCGCAGAGACGGGAATCACATATCGACTGCCATTCTCCTTCGCGAAGAGGCTGTTGACTTCTTGTCCTGGTCGGATCGCCACACTGGTAAACATCCAGATCTCCGGGGGTTTAGTGGGCTACACTGCATCTCATACATGGGGATTACCGAAATCGCGGTTGACATGATGAGGATGAAAATATGGGACTTGAACGGGCGCGATTCTAACGGGGCAACACCCTTAATATGGGCTACCAAATACGGGAATTGGGCGCTCGCAAGGATGCTTCTGGAGCAGTGGGATTCCAGTCCTAGCTTATCTGATAAGTGGGGCCTAACACCACTCATACATGCTGCCAAGGCCGGGCAGGTTGGAGTGGTAAAGGTGCTCTTAGAGAGGGAGGATGTCAATCCCGATTCGTCGGATTTGTCAGGAAGGACGGCACTATCATATGCTGCTCAATCTGGGCATGGGGGCGTGGTCAGGGTACTCCTGGGGCTTGTGGATGTCGATCCTGATTCTTTAGATAACTCCGGACTGACACCACTGTCATATGCTGCCCGGTCCGGGCATGAGGGAGTGGTGAAGATGCTCCTCGGGCGAGCGAATCTTCGCCCCGATTTGGTGGCGGAGCATGGCCGGACAGCACTGTCTTACGCTGCAGAATATGGGCATGAGGGCGTGGTGGAGATACTCCTGGCGCGCCCGGACGTCAACCCCAATTTGTCAAGTAATGCTGGCCGGACACCACTGTCTTATGCTGCCGAATCCAGACGTTGGGGGGTGGTGAAAATACTCCTGGAAAGACAGGACGTCTACCCTGATTCGCAGGGTAAGGATGGCCGGACACCACTCTCACGTGCTGCGGGATCAGGAGATGAGTGCGTGGTGAAGATACTCTTAGAGCGAGGAGATGTTGATCCTGATTTGCCAGATGAGCGTGGCCGGTCACCACTATCGTTTGCTACCGGATCTAGGAATGAGGGGGTGGTGAAGGTGCTCTTGGAGCGAAGCGATGTCAATCCCGATCCCTCGGACCAGGATGGCAGAACACCCCTCTCACATGCTGCCGAATCTGGAGGTGAGCGGGTGGTGAAAATGCTCCTGGGGCAAGGGGATGTCAATCCTAATTCGCATAATCGGCTTGGCCTCACACCACTATCATACGCCGCAGAATATGGAAATGAGGGCCTGATGAAGACTTTCCTTGAGCGAGGGGATGTCAACCCTGATTCACCCGATATTGCTGGCAGGACACCACTATCATATGCTGCCGGAATTGGAGATGCGGATGCGGTTAAGATATTCCTGGAGCACGGGGGTGTCAACCCCAACTCGCTAGACGAGTATGGCCGGACACCACTATCGCATGCTGCTGAATCTGGACATGAGGACGTGGTGAAGATGCTCCTAGGACGAGAGGATATCGACCCCGATTCGCCGGATGAGCACGGCATGACACCGCTGTCATATGCTACCAGATCTGAAAATGAGAGGGTGGTGAAGATGCTCCTGGAGCGAGTGGACGTCGACCCCGAATCCCCGGATAGGGATGGCCCAGCACCACTGTTACTCGCTGCCCTCTCTGGGTGTGATAGGGTGATGAGCCTCTTGTTAGAGTCAATGGATTTTAGTCAGGAAACATCACCAAACACTAATGTGACCCAACCGATCTCCGCCCTTGCTACTAGTATTCCGAAGGAAGCAGAATTCGATCAGGTATCACAGGTAGAAGGTATCACTTCTAACACTAGACCAGACATCACGGAAGCCATTTCTCTCTCCTACTCCGGCAACCCTCTCCCGAGTCAACTCTCAGCACCACCCTCAGGATCCGCTCTTAACCCCACGCCCACAACCCCCGACCCCGAGACGTCGGGCCCTTCAAGGCCACCGAAGCGCAGTCGAGCCACCCCGGAACCCTTACCTTGTTCTAAGCGCCCCCGCTTCTCTCCACGCTAACATTCTCAACGATACCTTATGCTCCCCTTAATGTGGATGTGCGGTTCTGTTGGAAACTGTGGCTTCTCAGGATCTAATTACTTGTGGTTGACGGCATCGGATGCCACTAGTAGATGAATGTGGAGATAGAAGTGTCACTAGTGCGTCATGTTAGGAGAATGGTTGATATGGTATAGGACACAGTGTCCGGTGCGACTGCTAAGTCCATTGTGTATATTAGTAGCTCTTTCCTGCCGAGATAGTAAAAAGGATAGTAGTGGTGGGCTTCCCTTTTCTCACTGAGAATCAAGACATCTTACAACAGGTTCTACCACATAATCGCCACAGCAGCATAAATGCATTATCAATCCATCCCCATTTCTGCACCATCCACTGGGAAACGGCATCCGTACCCACTTCACCAAAATCCGTTTCCAGCCTTAATCTATTATCTTATTCCCTATCGGGTAGTTGTCGAATCCCTCACCTCCCAATGTGTATTATTAAACCAGGAATACTCGCCGGGCGACTTTCCCATAGTTTGCTTCCTGTTTCTTATAGGGCCTTTTTTTTCTGTTACTAAAGTTAGTCCTTGGCGGTGAGCTGTAGGGCAAGTTTGGAAAAAGACCGGACGGGACAACATAATGTCGTCCGTCCTCGCCCTGGCCCAGGACAGACGGGCTGCCCCGTTGAGAACACTGACTTCTTGTCTTGGTGGGATCGTTACCAAGGGGGCGTCCTGATGTTCGGGGATTTACTAGACTGCACTGCATCTCATACATAGGAATCGCCGAAATCGCAATCGATATGGTAGACATGCTTCCTTGCATACCGAGTGATAGTAAGTGAGCCTACCACACCCCTACATCATAGAGTACAGGTGTAAGACCTAATGCGTCATCATCTTCGACGAAAGGAAAATACTCACTTCTCGGTTCCACCAGACTCGACACTGTTCAATTCAACTTCCTTTATTGAACGATTCAGTTTCCTACATATTCTTCTCTTTGGCGAATTGGGCTATATCCTAGCATGCATGGAGGAAAAAGCAAGGGCTGAACAACAGCACCCTCATCGGCACAAGGGATAACCGGTGCTCGTACTGTCCTAGTGCCGGTACAGCAGAGCCGCATGCCAAAGGTTCTAGCACCCCAGCTGGTACTGTAACACAAAAGCGTTATTACTATCAGCCAGGGTGCCAGAACTTCTAACACACGGCTACACCTGCACTAGACTATATCACACACGTGCTTAAGTGAAAAGATGGAGCTTGAACGAGCGTGATTCTAACGGTACAACACCCTTAATGTGAGGCATTCAACACTTTGAGGTTATGCGCAGCGAACAGATTTTCCAGTGGTCTAGAAGTGCGGAACTTTTATTGGTACGAACAATTTGGATAGAGAAAAGTTATCAAAAAACGAAAAAAAGACAATGAGATCATATGCGGTAACGAATGACTTTGACAAAGAGTAGAAAACCAAGTGAACAGCAAGTGAATGTGATGATAGATTGATAACAAATGAACAAAGGGAAGAACAGGTCCTCTTATATCCTCCTTGAGACGAAACCTTTCCTCCACGGCATACTTCCTGCCGATGCCATATCTTAGATCAGTTTCTTCCGCGTAGTCACCCTTTCCTACGACTGAGCCGAATCCGATCCGAGGTGACAACACCGGCACCGAGAATATCATTAACTAGCATGCTGAATACTGGGTGCATAACCGCGGATGCTGCTGATATTCGGCTCTGATGATGGTTCGCGTCTCATTGCCGATTGATGGTGGTTTGATACTGTCGCATTAGATATGCAGGGTTGATTTCGGAGATTGGTATGAGGCTAATAGTCGTGAGACAGCTTTCGAGGGAGTAGTGTGTAACAGGTCTTAGCGGTAAGGTTCCTGATCCAAAGCGCATGGGAATATATGCGAATGGTGAGCAGTCCAGAACGAGCCACGTTCAACATGAGGGAGCTAAATACGGGAATTGCATGCTGAAGCTGTATCTTGAGCAGGGAGATGTTGATCCCACTTTAACAGATAACCATGGCCTAACACCACTCAGGCATGCTGTGAAGGCTGGGCATGAAAAAGCTGTGAAGATACTCCTCGAGCGATGGGACATCAACCCGATATGCTGGATAAATGTGGTTGGACACCACTATCATAGGCTGTCGGATTGGGGCGTGAGGGCGTTGTGAAGATTCTCCTGGAGCAAGGGCATGTTAATCCCGGTTCGGCGAATAAGGCTTGCCGGACCCCACTATCATCCCAATCCGTCGGATGCCCATGGCATAACACCATTATCAGATCCCCAGATCCGGATGTGAGATCCTAGTGAAGATAGTCCTGGAGCTAGAGGATGTTGGTCTCGATTCATCACATCGAGATGGCCTAACCCTACTCTCACCCGCTATCCTAGCTAGCTAGGCGCAATAGTGTGGTGAACCCACCATTGGAATCAAGGCTTTTTAGTCACCAAATATCACCAAATATGAACCCAAACTAACAAACCTCCGTTCCTACCGTGAGCACTCTAGGGGTAGGAGAACTAGGCCCGTCATTAGAACGAAAAGGCATCATTTCCGACACAGGGCTAAGCACAAGGAAGACATTTCTTTCCCTCACTCCGACAAGCCTCTCCCAAATCAACTTGAAGCACTCCACCCCGCATCCGCTCTCACGTCCACACTCACATCTTAGATTTACCCTGATCTAGCTATCGCGCAATCCCCCCTGGGCCACCCAAGCGCCAGAGAGCGACCTCCCCACTTTTGCATCCCGCTAAGCGCAGTCGTTTCTCTCCACCTTAACATCCTCAAGCACTAGTGGTATTCAAAGTTAAAAAAGTGACGAGAGCCTAGCTTACTTCGCGGCTTCATGTAGGCTTGGCATGTCCGGAAAGAGCTAATGTACCATGGTGATACCTTACCTTTACTAAACTATTTTACAGGTAGATACGGAGGTCTGGAGGTCCTCAACGAGTAAAAGTCAGTAGCTATAAATGGTGGGAATGTTTTGGCTGCTCAATTATCCACAGCTCCAAGGGGGATGAAAATATTTTTCATTTTATGTACTAACTTGGTAGATCCAGAAACAAGCATCTTATAATTCCTTTTAGCATAGATGTTTTATTTTGAGCTCATTGAAACTTAACCTGTTTTTTTTCACCTCTTCCCATCTGGCTGTGGAGTAGTTGAGGAATTGGTTTTTGCTGTAGGCCGGGATTTTTGGTGCTTCCCCGTGGTGGACATCTTCCCCATCGGAAACATTACCTTTTACTCTAAACTATCCTCCACAGAACTTGGGGCGATCAACTCTAACACTATCAGTTAAGGGATACTATTGGTCTGTCTCCTCTAGTCAACTAATGCATATTCTAATACAAACCCGCTCTTGCTCCCTACCTTTTCTGACTTTGAATACCACTACTCCTATCATTCACATTGACAAATATACCCCACCGTGCCACACAGTCATCATAGCAACATATATACCAATTCTTTCGGCGCGCCCCACCTCACCCACCGCCACCGTCTAGTCGGAAACAGTATCCACACGCGCTCCTTAACACCCAGTTTCTGGTCATCATTTTATCAACTCACCCCCTCACATCGCACCCGACGAAGACCTCACCTCCGAACCACTATAGCTAGAAAGGGAATACTGTACATACACACTAGCAGGAATTTTTCACAGGCCGCTTCCCATTCCTCTTATGGCTCGCTTCATCTATACCCTCCCTTCGCACGGTCCCTCACTTCCTGTGACTTGATACCGATGGCACTAAATTATCTCCAGCTCCTCTGTCTGACAGCGATGTCCTTTCTTCCTTCCTTTTGCCCCTTTGTTTTTTATTCTTCACTAGCCCTTCTTTACCTTAGAGTTAACTTTAGGGGCTACGGAATCCCTTCGTTCGTACTCGGATACCAGGGCTAGTCCGCGAACACAGGGCTGACAAAGCTAAGGACGATATTGGGAATAGCGCACGCACTAAGGGGTGTGGGTTGAAAACCAGAAGAATTCCTCGAACGCTTTCTGCTTTACTATTGGTTGAACTATCTATTCACGGTTTCTATTGGATATTTGCCACTTTAGCTCATGCTCAGAATAAATCCTGGTGTTCGCGGACTAACCCTGGTATCCGAGTACTCCGAATTTCACGGAAAATTAGTGTCCCGTAGCGCAGAGATCGACGCATGATTAACCATTAGAGGGATCGAGCAGAATACGTCCTCCTTCCACCTCCACCGGTAACCAGAGCAACAGGACCTAAATTAGTTTAGACTCTCAAGGGATGTGTTTCACATAGCACTCGGGGGCAAAAGATGTAGGGGTTTTCCTCATCCCTGCTTTCCAGTGGTGGAGCGCAAGGATAAGAACAAGATAAACACCACTGCCAAGATGTAAATAGTACTTAAAATAGGCCACTAGAATAAGAGAGGAAAGGTTAGTTTGTTAGATGGGGAGAAAATAGGTAAAATGAATTTATATGAGTGCAGAGAAAGTTTTTCAGACAAACTTCAGGAAACTACAAGCTTGACCAAAGGTATCAAAATATGTCGATTGCAAATACTCTCAGTGCAGCCGCCTCAGTCTTTCTACTTGATCCTTTTTTGTTAATTCAGCAACGGTTACGGAAAAAGACCCAGCTTATAACCTATATGCAAGATGATCCTTTGCAGAGAAGAATTCGATTTGAAAGACTACGAATTTCCCGAGCCGGACGTGGGCGCCCGCCATGCCACCGCCAGAACTTCAACCTCCATGATCACACTGATCATTGCTGTCTTGAGTACCTGTGGTTTACCAAGTTCCAAATCATGGAAATGGTCGAAGGTTTTAATCTCAATGGCCTTGAACTACGGAAGCGTTGTGTTGCGAAGCCCGAGACCTGTTTAGCCGTGGTATTATATCAACTCTCATTCCCGAATCGTTTAAACAATTGCTGTGATGTATGTTTACTTTCCTATAATTTTACACTTCGTTTATTTTTTAATTTTTTTAATTTTTATTCTGTTATTTATATAATTATTATATGCTTCTGTTTTTATATAAATTTTCAGCTAATGCATGTATATTAAATAATAATATTATAGGTTTTTGGACGCAGTACATCTTGGTTGGAAATTGTATTTAATGATACAGTGTTATGGATATATAACAATAAAAGAGATTTGTTATATTGGGATCACATACGCCTTACATGCGAACAGCTCAAGAATTATTGTCAAGCGATCAATACACCAGGAAACCTTATCTATGGATTTATTGATGGAACACATAGAGCGATTTGTCGACCAAGTTCACTTCCACAGCAACCATTTTATTCGGGATATAAGAAGATACATTCGATCAAATTTCAAGCTATCATGGCACCTGATGGGCTTATCATACATCTTGCAGGTAATTCCTCTATGTAGTTATATTAAATGTATTTAAGTTATTAATTTAAAATATTATTTAAATACAATAAAGGTCCCTTTGAGGGTACATTAGGAGATTGGAGTATGTATACTCAGTCTGAATTTCCTACACAAGTTGCTCCAGGACTACATCTACTGAATAGTGAAACTGCAGTTGTATATGGGGATCCAGCATGCTTCCTTGGTACTGGGGTAATCGGAGCATTCAGAAATCAACGGCATCGGGAGATGACAGAAGCCGAACGACAATTTAATCGGCATATGGCACGTCAGCGAATGAGTGTGGAGTGGCAATTTGGGAAACCGGTAATGCAATTGGGCTTCATGGGGCTTAAATCAAATTTCAAAGTTGGTCTCTCTCCAGTTGGAGCATATTACGCAGTTTGTATTTTATTATCCAATGTACATACATGTTATTGGGGATCGGCCACAGGCGTAAAGTTTAACTGTAAACCCCCTACAATTTATGAATATCTACACTTCTAACTTTTGTTATTTCTTTACAATCATATTTATTATTACAAGCGGGTTGATATTGGAGTTTTGGTAAGAAGTGAATACTGTAAGAACTCAAATAATCGGACCATGTGCCCTGTAGTCCAAAATTTCCCCCTCAGGAAAAGGGGCAAAAAAACACCAAAAATCTGCCCCTTGAGAGAGAAGAAAAAAGAAAAACCACCCGATCATACGAAGAGAGGCAACTCCAACGTCCTAGCACATGGTCCGATTATTCGCGTTTCTACAGTGGTGGTTGGATAGTCTTCAAAATGATAGCATATAACAGGTTGTTACGTTACTGCCCAACGTAAAGGGGACTATATGCATATGGTAAGCAGCGAACAGCGAATTCAGTCGTCCCGTCAGGCCAAGATGGGGCGAGGACCACAAAGGACAAGACTGTCTCGTCCTTGGATGGGATGGACTGGCTTGATACCGTCCAAGACGGCGTGGACGGCTGTCGGCGGCCATTAACTACAGACGGGCAAAATTGGTCAATGAGACAAATACTAGTACTCAAATAAGTTAAGGTTAAAAATAAACATAAAAATAGAAAGAAAAAGTTTATAAAAAGAAGCAGAGAAGATGTGATGCCCAAGGGGCCTTCCAGGGGTCAAAGTTGGACTGCCATCGGACAACGCCCATCCTTGTATTTTGTTGTCTAGTAGACCAAGGCTTTGGCCCATCCATGATGAGGACAGGCGTTGTCGGACCGCCGTCGACGATACTTAAAACAAAAATCAAGGAAACAAGAAATGCCTTCAGAGTGTGAGAAAAGAAAAGTAAACAGAGAGTAGGAAAGAGAAGTAGGAATGGAGGGATAGGGAAGAAGGAGCCAAGAAGGGAGAATATTGAAGAAGGCTGGAGTAGGAGGAAGAACCCAGGATAAATAGAAACAAATCACTAGAGAACAAAGTAAAAATAAAAAAGAGAAAGAGGAGAAAGAACATACAAGAGATAATAAAAGAAAAATAGAAATAACAAGAATTGGGACAATGGTGCACAATAGCGGTCAAAGGTAACTTCAATTTTCTCCAACCAGTCGTTCAAGTAAGTTCATCATCCTGTTCTGGCTTTCTTCAAATTTCTTTTCTGACTTGTCGCTTTTCTTCTCTGCCTCCTCAAATTTTGTCTGAAGTTGTTCACCTAAGTAAACTAGGCTCATCAGCAAAAATTAATCCTGCGTCTGAGGGGCGAGCGCCGCGTCCGGACGCATCCGACATCGTTTTTCCGTCTTCTGCGTCCCGAGCGTCCGGACGCCATTCCCAAGGCCGATTGCGTCCTGAGGTGACGTCGGACCTTACCCACATCCCGCCACCACCCCACATCTCCTGCTCTTCTCCCCCCCCTTATCTCATGTCCTGACGTCTCTTTTCCTGCCTCGCATCGCCGCAGCATCCGGACGCCTCCCCAAGGTACCCCCTTTTCCTTCTGCTTCCGGGCGTGCTCATAACAACTTGCCGCTGATATCACTCTAGTCATTCCTGCCGGTGTGCCTCCTACTACAACTATCATGCATAATTTGTTTGTTTCTAGATGTTTCTATTCCTCTATGTCTATATCTCTACTATATACTTGTCTATTATACACGTTTATCGTCTAGCCATGATCGTGACGCTACATCTCCGTCGGGGAGTGATGTAGCCCTCATCTAGGCTCCATCGCTCCCCGAGTTTATTTTATTATACAAGCCCCCTCTGTGATCCTAATAGATCTCGTTAAACGTGCGTAACTCGATCCAACTGTTGACAAGCCAGCGCCGCTCTGTCTCCGGTATCAGATGCGCCAGGCCTAAGATTGTCCCGATATTCAGAATTGTGAGCTCTCGGGTAACGTCTCTGAGCTGAACGGTTACCAGACCGTGTACATCCGACGGTCGTCTGGAGTCTACCAGGCTCATGCATTGAACCCCGGCGAGGCGATAGCCCGTATCCTGCTGCATATAGGCCGACCGGATTTTGAACAGAGCTAAGAGCCTTGCCGGGAGATGACCCCTGAGCACACCACACATATTCTCCCCACCAGCCTGTATCCAAACGCAATCGTTCCGACTGGTCTGGTTATGGAAGAGTCGAGCACCCATGCATCGGGCCCTGTGTATGTCGCAAACACCTGACTCCTGGAACTCAAGAACCGGGATCTCCAGTTGCGTCAGTAGTTCCACCGGCAAAGCTCGAACTATCGCCGGATTTTCCGGCAGTCGGCGGTCGGGAGGCAGGCTCAGTCGGCTATATCGGATCAATTCCCGACAAATTGTCTCCGGGGATATATCGCATGATCTGCCAAAATCAACCACGTCGTAGATATTATCACGACGTCCATTCAGAATCCTCCGCTGGGCTGGTGGGGTTGGCGCGGGCCTGGGCTTCTCTAAATGTTCTACTACATCAGTTGGTAAATCAGCTCCTGCACATTGAAGGAATTTCAAGTTCAAAATTCTCATGCGGATCGCATGTTGTCGACCATAGCTCCTTAGTATCTGTCGCGCTGCGTCGATTTTATTTGAGTGTCGCCATCTATCCTTGATTTGCTCCTTATGTGCGAGCTCTCCATACTCGGTAGAATACATGGGAATATTGCCGAACATGTAGATGTGATCATGAAAGTGACTTATTAGATGCATCTTAACAAAGTTGAAATTAGATTCGGAATGGATCAATTCCATACGTTGGTCGTTCTCTTCTTCACGATCGTCGTCACGGATCCGGCGGCATTGGGATGGGGGCACTCGCTCCCTCATCTGGGCTCTCTGACGACGCAGCTCCTTGCGCAACTCATCAGCCTTCTCTTGCGTCCGTTTGGATATGTGAAACTCCAAGAAGATGTCCTTCGTCTCGTGGAACTGGGTCGCATATTCTTCCATATAAGATATAGTCTCAGGCGTGTGACTTTGGTATTGAGCCATCATGGTGAAGTCAAGCAGTGACCTGACACAGGTGAGCGCACGTCTGAAGGGTTGCACCTGCATACTATCAGGCTGTCTCAACGCCACAGCGAGAACTCCCAACAAACAACGCCCGAGATTCCTCATCTCTTTTCCTTGCCACTGCGTAACCTCCCTGTAGGCCTTTTTGGTGACAAAGAATCCTGGGTAAGGGGGCAAAGCTTTCCAGGCGTCATCCAAGGCCTGCTGTCGTGCATGTTTTGTGAGAAATCCCTGAATCCAGTCCATCATATGCTTGAAGAGTCCTAGATATATTGTATGGAGCATATCCGGCTTGTGCAGATCAGGCGTCAAAACTCTCAGAAGTCCTTGAAAAACGTTTTGCCCCCTCTTGATACCATGAGTTTCATTCGTGTAGCGAGGGTGAGCAGCGTCGTAGGTCTCGGAATCTAGAGATGGGTTTTCACGTTCGTAGCGTTCGTATCTTGAGTAATCTCTAGCACGATGGTGGCCGGCTCGGCTTCCTAATGCTTCTGGAGGGATCTCACATTTAGGACAGACATTGGAATTGATCCCGTGTTGGGTAACGTTTTCCATATGGTCCGCAATCCACCCTGACATTATCGGGCAGCATCTCTGGATCTTGCCGTCAGCACAATCAATAGGGGCGCCCTCCCGCGCCGCACCGTTCAATGGCGCAAAAATGAGTTCGAATACGCCACGAAGTGTGTTGGCATTTGTCAGTCTCGGGAGTTTGTCGGCCCTAGCCGACTTTGCGAGCTTGGGCGGAATGGGCAATAACCCAAGAAGCAGAATCGCCATTGATCCAGGTCTGTTATGTATTGTCGACGGAAGATTTCCGATCGTCATATAAACCGGCCATGCTTTCTTGTCTTCGGAGAAGTTGGTGAGATTCGTCTGATCTGACATCCCAATGATTGGAACCTCAGTCGCCCCTTCCGGGAGTGTTTCCTGTGATCTATTAGTATGCTTTCACATAAAAGAGGCTACGCGGCAGTACTTGGACGTCCCATCACCAGTCAGCCGTATGCATTTCGGCATAAATTCTCTGTCCACTCTGCTCGTATTCACGGCGTGGCGCATAGACCAAGTCATCACGATAGGCTATCTGGCGAAGAAGATATCTCACGCAGTCTAGGACGTTCCGATAGAAGAATGGTAATGTTCTCTGACGGTCCTCCACATAGCCCTCCAACCATTGCAGATACGGGCTATACGGATCCAAGTGTCAGAGAAGATTCTCCAACATATGCATAGAGCTATAGCCGACGGATGTCAAGTTTCCGATACCATTCGAAAGGTAATGGTTAATCCGCATCTTTGAGACTTTGCTCTCAATGAACCAAGATGCAAGTTTCAAACCTTGTGCAGAAGCAAACGGAGCCCATGGGTTCTCGCACAAATCCCTGCATTCTTCCTTATAGTCTTTAACCTCTCCAATGGCTTCCCTGGCTCCCGCATAATCCTCCTGTTCCGCAGTGACTGAATACGTGTTGTCCTCGAGTACTTCTGTTTCGGGTTCCCACCTAAGCGTATCATCAGGTGTGTCGGACTCACTACTGGCTGTATCTCCGGCAGGATCTGATTCGTAGTCTGAATCGGAGGGTTTGATGGGTTCGTTGGCGTCAGATAGGTCGGTCCCCCGGTCGGTAAGAACATCCACATGTGGATTCCGTATGGAGGATGCGAGTACAATATCGAGATTTGCATGCGCACTTCGCAAGTGTGTCTCGTATGCGCCCGCACGCTCGTATCTTTTGCCACAAAATGAACATTTGACCGGTATATTGGAATTCGGCGCCCCCGCTTACAGGAGTCTAGTGTGGGTGATAGTAGTGTGATGTTGTCGTCGTCTCGATGTTAACGCGTGCAGATGACTGGAGATGCTGGGCCTAGCGCTGTGCACACTGATCTATCACCAGCCGTCGAACAGGTTGACCGTTGTGTGTCGCGACATCACGTGGTATCAGCTGGTTATCATCTTGCGTTCACAGGAAATGACTGAAACACTAATGGACGCCAGAGGTGTCAGTTCTTGATGCATCTTAATTCTTGAAAACAATTCAAACAATTCATGATTCTTTCAAACCATCTTGAATGTCTGAGAGTTGTATATATAATGTGGGTTGATCACGACAGCAGCAAGTTCATACGAAGGATAATCCGACATCCACAACATCCTCTATATTCACAAGACTAGAATCTCCAAATCAACTATCAATATAAACAAACCGTCAACGGACATGGCGCAAAATATCAACATGCAGTACGTATTCATGCAAAATGCCGGAGTCCTTGCGCCGGGACAGACAGATCAACTCCCGCCTAGTTCGCTTCAAGGGGCAATGAGCATGCATCGCACCAACCCAGGCGGTCGAGCGATTAGCGATCATAAGCTAAGCATGGGCTTCACACAAGTCCAGGCTCAAAAGAAAATGTACACAGAGTGGCGGAACTGTGCGAAGGATCAGATGATAGCAAGAGGCTTTGCGCCAGCAGGGCGAACGGCCAAAGATTTCCCTGACGCCGACTTCCTGCCAACATACATAGGCATGAGGACCTTGCGTCCTGCCTGCGATCTCATCGTCTCCGCAGTGGCAGCCAATGATATGCATCGTCTAGGGGATATCGAGGAGGCAGTCGTGGAACTGGTAAGGACAGTTGCAGGAAGTTGAATGACACAAATAACAAGGGCAAAATGGTAGTGCCAAATCCGGCAATCCCCCCTGGGCAGGTTGTCGTGCACGCATCGTTACTACCGCCAGGGGCCCCAAATCAGTGTGGGGCTGCGACGACTATAGGGAACCTTGGTCAACTTCCTCCAAATTCTCCTGCAGCCCACGTCCCCGCAGGCGGACAACTCAGAGAGGCTCCTCCGGGTGCGGCTGGTCCAAATGTACCTGCTGCACAAGTCAACGTCCCTGCCGCCGGACAACTCGGACAGGCTCCTCCGGGTGCGGCTGGTGCAAACGTACCGGCTGCACAAGTCAACGTCCCTGCTACCTAACAACTGGGACAGGCTCGGCCGGGTGCGGCGGTTCCAAACGTCCCTGCTGCCGGAAAACTCGGACAGGCTCCTCCAGGTACGGCTGGTCCAAATGTACCGGCTGCACAAGTCAACGTCCCTTCTGCCGGACAGCTCGCACAGGCTCCCCTGGGTGATGTTCCTGCGGCGGTTCCGGATGTACCTGTTCAACCTGGTAATGATCCTGCGCACCCACAAATGGTGCGTGATTCAAGCTCACCGGATAATGACCCTGCACTGGCGCAAATGTTACCTGATCCACCGCATAATGGCCCCGAGGCAGTCCAAAACCAACCTGTTGCCCGGGGTTTTCGCCCGGCACCCAACCGTAGGCCCACAGGTTAGTCACTTCCTAAATCATCAGCCTGTTTCAGGTTTTTACTTACTGACTTATGAGATACAGAT
>Ga0307517_10000633_pt1 | contig 60230 bp, 58 predicted proteins | sample 23_EM_MG_FD_194515 | JGI IMG/M metagenome (GOLD analysis project Ga0307517, IMG submission 194515) | Populus trichocarpa ectomycorrhiza microbial communities from riparian zone in the Pacific Northwest, United States - 23_EM | ecosystem: Host-associated > Plants > Roots > Unclassified | place...
TAGTAGGGCTCTCCCCGATGGTTGAGAACATCATCAAGCAACGGAGAAGAGACCTTAACAATATTATAAGTTATTACGATATTCTTCTATTACTTTATCAAACAATTCTTATTGAGCCTTCCTGACTTATAATCCGTTGTCGCGAATATCCTCGGTCTAGTTAACTCGGAATCCTACCGTGTTAGCTACCCCGTAACAGTGTGGGGTCTTATATTGGGTGCTGGTGGACAGGGGTCCATGCCGCCCGGACGCACCAGACGCAACCCAGGACTCAGAAGGTACTCGAGGCAGAAAGGTTCTCCGGACGCAACCCTATAGGATGGTAAAATAGTGGAAGTACTCAGGTGTAACTGGCTATCATCGGATACCTGCTAAGTCAACAACTCTACCTTCAAGGACTGTAAATAAGTTAGTGAAAACTGTGGACAATATCCAAATTGTCCGGAAAGATCCATCCAGTATTACTCATGTTTACTTATTTGAGTCATTGAGATACTAATATAGGAATATATTTATTAAAGCTAGTCTAGAAAACAGTAGCACTTGGTAGCTAACAATTTGAAAGTACTTGCCCGGAGAACAAAAGTACAAAAGTATGGATAACCCTTAAACCTGCGGTTGGACAGTGTCCGGACAGAGTGGGTTGGATTCCCCTCGCAGAGGGGAATCGAATGGTATAAGTCTCTGAGTGGCCACATGCCTGTAGCACCCAGTAGCCGCCAGTTTGAAAGTACTTGCCCCGGGAACTCAAGTACAAAAGTTTGGATAACATTTCAACCAGCGGTCGGACATCGTCGGGACAGCGTGCGTTGGAATCCGCTCGCCGAGGGGAATCGAATAGTATAGGCCTCGAAGCGTCCGCATGCCTGTAGCACCCAGTAGCCAACAATTTGAAAGTACTTGCCCTGGGAACCCAAGTACAAAGGTTTGGATCACATTTCAACCAGCGGTCGGACAGCGTCGGGACAGGGTGCGTTGGAATCCGCTTGCCGAGGGGAATTGAATGGTATAGGTCTCAAAGTGTCGGCATGGCTATAGATGTCAGCAGCATGAAAGAGGCAGATACCTCAGCGGGCAGATGTCTGCTAGAGTCGGGTGGGGTCTCATTGGAGTCCGCTCGCCGAGGGGAATCGAATGGTATAGGCCTCGAAGCGTCCGCATGCCTGTAGCACCCAGTAGCCAACAATTTGAAAGTACTTGCCCGGGGAACTCAAGTACAAAAGTTTGGATAACATTTCAACCAGCCGTCGGACATCGTCGGCACAGAGTGCATTGGAATCCGCCGGTCGAGGGGAATCGAATGGTATAGGTTTCAAAGTGTCCACATGGCTATAGAGGTCAGCAGCATGAAAAAGGCAGATAACTTAGCGGACAAATGTCCGGTAGGGTCGGGAGGGGTCTCATTGGAGTCCGCTTGCCGAGGGGAATCGAATGGTATAGGTCTCGAAGCGTCCGCATGGCTATAGAGGTCAGCAGGAAGAAAAACGCAGATACCTCACCAGGCACTGGCCGATGTCCGCCAGAGTCTGGCAGGACCTGATTGCAATCCGCTAGAGTCTGGCAGGGCCTCATTGCAATCAGCCAGAGTCAGAAAGGTCCTGAATGGAATCCGCTCGCTTAGGAGTCATGAATAGTGTCAACCTGGATAGAAGAGCATGCCCCTCTCTGAAGGTTCATAATATTCAATAGTTCAACTCATGAAGCCTGATACGAGGTGGAAAGAACTTAGAAACCTTTTGCGAGAGTTGTTAGCTGTGATCAAATAAGGGGTATGTTTTGGGTTGTTACCGGGACGATAGATGGTTAGTCATCCTATGTTTAGATCCTCTTTCGTCTGAACAGTCTTTACCTGGGGATAAAGTAGTCCGTTGTAAGTAGAGCTCATTAGGGGCAGGGAGTGTTCCCCAATGCAGAGCCCTATGGGTCACTTACCTTGGGTTTCTTCAGGAGATTAGGGTGTGAAATGGACCATCCAGGTGCACTGGGCGGACAGGATGCGGGTTGTATTGCACCCAACGGACTAGGATGCAACCATTGTGCTGGGGCCATCTGAGGGCGGACTGAGCGGACAGGATGCTCCAGACGGATTTCCTGCGTCCGGAGGCAATGCCTATCCGTCTGGAGCAAACACTTTTTTTGCTGATGTATCGCCGCAAACCAGTCCAGAGGCCAACCCTTAGCCTGGAGCATCAGGGTAGAGGTTGATGGGAAATTATCTTTACTGATGAATGCTACATTAAGACTGAAAGTCTTGATCTCTCCGTGTGCGTGGTGTTTTGAGCTGGGCAGGTGAAGTCTATCGGCCTCAAAATATCCACCGCAAGTTTGCTCAAGGAGCAACCGTTATGTTTTGGGGTGCAATTTTGTATGGAAAGTCAGGTATGTAAAAGTAGTATTTTCATTATTCCTTTATGTAGAATAATGATAAATTTTGATTATTTTAAACTATGTACATAATGGCTAATATTAATAAAATAATAAAAGGAAATGAACAACCATACCATATGTACACTATACCATATGAGACGAAAACTCACTGAAATGATGCTTTAATAGCACTTCAAAGAGGGTATGAAGATGAGTTAGTGTAGAATGCAAATGCTAGGTTGGTTGGTACAGGGATTTCGTTTCCCGATCCAGAATTAAAAACCTGAAAGGTAGACCCCAAAGGCGGTATTGACTGGTATATCCACAGGAGAGGATTCTTAATCCTTTTCTCTACCCTTTTACTACACAAGGAATCTCTAAGTTCCCGGAGCGAAATATCATGATAATGGAGGACAATGCTTCAGCACATGTCCATCATTATCATGATATATCCCGAGAGCGGTTGAGATTCTCCAAGATAATATGGCCTGCCAACATGTCCGACCTGAATCTGATGGAACCTATTTGGACACAATTAAAGAATCAGCTTCATGAACAAATTGGCCCTTGCATGACTGCCAGGCAAATCAGAATCACATTAGAACAGGTAATCTTTCTTTCTATAAATTATCTAGTAAACAATAGCTAACTATCTTCTAGACTTGGAGAGACTATCCACAGAACCGGATCAACCACCATATTGCATCCATGCCTCAACAGATTCTTGTATAGCCGATGAGGGTGGAAATAATTTCAATTTCTAGTTTCCTCTTTTTTTTTTCTTCTTCTTCCTTCACTCATCTTTCTTTGCTCTTATCATTTCCTTTCTTTAAAGCATATCGTGAATTAAATCTTATCATGAGGCTCCTGTACACTCTCTGGGCATAGTGGCACCCCCATGTACCCCCTTGCGCCTTCATGCAAGCCCGGTCCATTTCACAAACGTCACGACACGACGAGTCCATGTTCCTGGCATGAAGAATCTACTTGAAAGTGGAGGTTAGTGCTGGGGTAGACAGGAGTTTGAGGTCTCTGTGGTCACGACCCTCTGGGGGGAAAAATATTATATAATTTGGTAAGTATAATGCCAAGAATTGTATATAAAAAGCCTTGATATCTCAAACCCCCTCGTCCATCCCATCACCTACGGTACGGTACCTCTACCCCCTCAGAGTCCACACAAGTATTAAAATTTTGTATGCCAAGTTGTCTGTGCATGTCTGAGCGCCCATATAAAGCGTCCGGGTAGACTACTTCATTGCCGTCAACGAGTAGGTATGATACCGTAAAAACTTGAATACTCGTAATTGAACCGTGTGCTATGAAGTCCAGAATTTCCTTCTCTGGAACGGGGGTGCAAAAAACACAGCAAAACACAGCCCCTTACCCCCCCCTTCCGAGACAAACAAAACAAATTTAAAAAATAATTCTTGACCTTACTGAGAAAGGAAAGTCCAACGACATAGTACTAGTACACGGTTTCAATTGTTTGTGTGTCTACGGGTAAGTTATAGAGCACATTTTCGGGGATTTACTCTAGGGCAATACCTGTATGATAACCCGTTTCGGCGTCATAACCCATAAAGTTACAAGTTCTAGTCAGGGCAGGGGTACACTACTACTGTACTCTAGCACTCTACCCGTTTCTCGTATCCCGAAGCATAACATAATATAACAATCCTGTGGACGATAAAGAATCAAGGGGGGTGTGGAGATACCGGTAATTGAGATACTCGAGTACGGTACGGTATTCAGCCTCCCCTGGGCGAAAAACGGGGTTTTGTTCCTTTTTTCTTTTTCGAAGTGCCAATTGGCGTGTGGGGTGGGTGGGGTGGACCTACCGGATCTACGAGTACCGTATGATAGGCGCGAAACGGGCGCTTCACACACATAAGTTCCCCAAGTCCCTACTCGTAGCTAGACTCGCAAAACAAACTTGCATGAATTGTTCTTTTGAATACTGGGGGGGGGGGGGGCTGAATGCCTCTAATTTATCGCCTTTTCAAGTCGGGGACTTTCGCATTGTATCTCTGACTAAGAACCTAACTTGCGGGCTCAAAAGTCCGCCGCCGCTGGCTGACTCACCACGTGGTGGTAGATCGGGCTGGGTGACCAGTTGGGGAAGGTGGTTCTTCTGGGATCCTATGGCGCTACCGCGCAGATACGGTACTGTACGAGTAACTAGTGCGAGTCCCGTATCTTGCTTCGTATTCTCGGTTTCTCATGAGCTAGGGTCTTCCGAGCATCTTCATCCCATTCCGATGCTCGAGCACCAACAGCCCGCTCTTGCCGAAATACTAGCATTGTAATTCTCCTCTTACTGTATAGGTACCGTACTACTCCGCACGCAAGCTCTCGTTCAAGTCTGATTGGAGCTGGGGGAGATTAGAACTTATGATTTTGTCACATGACCACTCTGTGAATTTGGCACACTATAGATAGAAACCAAGAAAGAACGATTTAGACTTGACCGGTAGAGTGTACCGTAAGCCTCAACAGCACCAAACCAACCCATACTTTGCAAGACAATTTATAGTAGCATAACCAGTGCATAACTAAGTTAAGAATGGGAAAAAGAAAAGAAAAACGCCCTTTTGAACCATCCATTACCGGTACGGTACTCGAGTACTTGTATTCTCCCCAGGTTCCCCCCCCGATACGCCATCTCCTTCTCCCCGCCGAGGGCTGAGGAAAGTGACAAGTCGCCCCATCAAATTAGCTTCGGTATCCATCTCGAGCTCGCTTATTGTTATGCTTACATCCAGCATAGAGTACCGAATCGTATCTCAATGAGGGCAGGGATCTACTAGTAGTGTAACGGTAAGGAGTACCTTCAAATTTCAAGTCGCATCAACTTGTTTAATGTGCAAAAAAAAAAGCGTTTCACGCACGGTCCTTCAGCTTGCATTGTTACTTCCGATAAGCTTAGGCTGAAAATGCTTTCCACGAGTGTATATATATTCGAACGCCTGAAGCCGGAGACTTTCCTCCTCCCTCCTCATCCCGAAACGAATAGGTGAGAAATGCAAGGGGATGTTGTTACTCACTGCACGGGACAGGCAGGCAGGTTCCATCACTGGTATTCGAGTTCTCGAGATTATAGCTGCTGGACCAGACTTTGTAACCTGAATTGGTAACAACGAGCTGTCTGCCTAATCAGGGTTTAGCTTAGTGATCAGTTCAAGTCGGTACTCGAGTAGCACCACCGGTAGGTTATTCTCCCATTGTATGACCCGCTCGCACGGATCCACAGGGATTGGGGTACGAAATATGCTGCAGTTTACCGGTATTATACCCCTTCCATCCGGGGCTCAAGGTCCTCCTCTCTACATAATATCCCCCCCCTTCCTTTGCCTTGCTGACCTCCGCGGCCGATTGATGTTATCGTGGGAAGCATAATCATTCGCAGGATCCTTTTCTCAGCTGAAGTGAAAAAGGGCACGAATATACTATATTAAGAGAGAATCATGGGGAATGCCGGGGCATTGTTGAAATGATAATTATGATACGGTACTTGAGTAGACTACTATCATACCCTTGAGTCCCCGTTATCAGTTCCAATTGGCGCTAGTGAAGGCTGTGAAATCGTTTTTCTTCACTTGTGCTTTTTTTTCCTTTCAATTGTGGAAAATTCACTTTTTATACGGTCGTGTGACGAGACAAAAATCGTGGATTTAAGCTCTTCGAGGGCTGGTTGGCTCATTTACTTTATGGCTTTCGCTCCGGGATCATTAGCTCCAATTCGACTCATACGAGGAGAGGGGGGATTGAGGTAACCTCCTTGGTGGGAGGGAGATGGGGTCTTGTCTCAGAGGGTATCATAGCTTCCTTCTCTGCATCCTTTTAGGTTATGGAGGACCAGGGCTGGGGAGGTGAAGCCACCCTTGGTTCAACCATGCCTTGGGTGACACGTTGAGGAAGTGCAGCTACACGAGTGTTGGCACAGGGCACTGCCCCTTGTCCAAGGCTAAATGCTTATTTTCTTTCAAGTTACGGCCTCCCCTGTGGGTCGGGTTTCACGGGGCGCATCCGGTATAGGGTAGGATGGGCCTGAACCGCCGCGCCTATGGCTGGATCAGATAATAAAAATGAAAAATGAGAGAAAGCTTAAATATCCGCCATCACCTCTCTCCCTCTGATGCCTCTCATCTCATTATTCTCAACCGCTCAGCCAATATCCCTTAGATATCCTAACGATCCAATTCTCACGAATTTTCAACTACCAATACCAATCTACCTATCAATCAATCAAAATGAGAACCGCCATCTTCATCTCTTTCCTGATTGCCATCATCGCATTCATGGCTACACCCATTGTCGCGTCCGCTATCGAGCGCCGCGCACCGCTCAATGGACAGCCCGATCTTGTTGTTCGCTCGCCAAAGGGCAAGAGCAAGTCCAAGAGCAGCAGCAGCAGCAGCACTGAAGAGGAGCAGCCATCAGGTGAATTCCATCTTTGAAAAGATACTTGGTCTTAATAAAACTAACAACATACTTTAGCATCAACTACTGCTACTGCTTCAAGCTTTGGTCTGCCAAACCACGTCGCGCAGCTCACGACTGTCGGTGCCGTCGGCGCAGCAGCAATTGCGTTCTTGGTTTAAGCGTCCGGAAACACAAACGATTGCAGTTGAGATTGGATTGGGTCGAATTGGCTTGGATTTGGGCACGTTTTCATTGCTTTCTCGTCTATACCACACATACACCATCCATCTCTTTGACCACTCTTCTTTCGAGCGCTATTATTGATGGGATGGGGGACGAGGAATGTACTATTATACCACGATTCTAGGGTTCTTGAGGGAAATCTTTTTAGTTGATAATAATCTTATTCATCAAGAAACTACTTTACTACTACTACTGCTCCAACACTTCCTTGAACTCATTTCATGCGATTCTAAATCCCCAACATGCTATTTGTAGGGCTGTGCCGGTGAATTCTTATCCCTCCTTCCTTTTCCAAACGTGCCAAGGTTATATATGTGGCAAAGTCTGTGGGACGGTCGCATCCTGAATCACGCCTTGCACATTACGATGATTAGTGACTGCACGCGGGCGAGCTGTGTGTGGGTGGGCTTGGGGCAGAGGTATACCGATATCAGTACCGTAAGTGTGGAGGAGGGGGGGGGACATTGGTTATGACTCCATCGATTGAAGGGAAGGCAGAGAGCTGGGCCGCTTTTCTTCTTGCGCCCCCTGGTGTATACCGGGGATCTTAGCCTGGTTGAATAGACGTTCATTTTAAAAATACGAGCAGAGAAGGGGGACCTAGGAGCGGAACACAATCCCTATTGGAGATGTGGAGCGCGAAAGGTGCGGACTTGACGCGAACCTCTAGAAAAATTTCCCAAGATTCAACGACGCTAGAACCGAATGCGAAGATGATCGGAAGACAATTCAAACGGCGGCCGGCTTGAAACCCAACATGCCCCCCCTCCCCCCCCCGAATGGTCGTACTCGAGTACCGTAGTGTTGAAGGATTGTGAGCAGAAGTTAGTACCTGCCATACCGTACTAATCGCAGTTTAGATTTCACCCCGGCCACTGTTTTTTTGCACATTGGCATTTCTTGTGGAGACACACCGCGCCCACTAATGATCCCTTCCACCACCAACCCACATTGCCCGGTAAAGTACGGGTGGATGGTTAGGGGCGTTGATTATGCAAAGCAGAGTTATCATAACTGGACTGGAAGAGCTCCTGGTATGTACCACCCTGTCACACCAAAACGTAACAAGCAATCTGGGAATACGGCCATTGTTACACGACCACTTCCTCGACCAGGACCAGGGGAAAACTGACCAGCTATGATACTTGTACTTTAGATAAATGTCCCGGTGCTGTTGCCTGGCAGCGAAAGTAACTAGCCTGCTAATTATGGCGCGAGCACTGCAGGCATGCATGCAATACTAACAACCCCAAAACTTGAAAAAAAATTCAACCTTTTCATCCAGTTTCTGTTACCTTGATCACCCAGCCTCAGTAAAACCTTCATCTGCGAAGGATCTAAAGAAATCTAGACATGCTACCGTATGGCGGATAGGAAGTTGTGCTCCTGCTCTCGTCTGGGCGCGTTGCGTTGTCGCGGGAACCCCACCAGCCATTGCCATCGCAGCATCATTTTGGCGAGGGCCGGGCAACACACACACCACACATTTATTTACTTATTTACCCTTAACTTACCGTACAGCGTTGGAATAAGGAGCGGCTGAGAATCACCAAACCAACCTGCGATTGCGTCAAAATCGGTGGCCGGTTCTGAAAGCTTTTTTATCTAAGCCCTGGCTACTATATAGAGTTAGGATAATGGCGCCGCCCCCAGTGCCATTTCCAAAAAAAGAACTATCGGAGAAAAATCTTATTCTAACGTACCTTACCAGCCCGTTTTTTTTCTTTCACTTTCTTGTCGCATATATTGTATGGGTGTCTGTTGTGCCCCTTCTTGGTTTGCGGAGGGGGGGCTGTACGGTACTGCTGCCGGTATTTTCCCATTTCATTGTGATTGGTGGCACGTATTATCGCGAAGGGGGGACTTCTTTTTGTGAGGATGAAAGTATTCGTCCCATGTCCGTCATTCTGGGCGATAAAGACTTTGCTCTCCTGTTCGGGTTCCCTTCGAATCTGGGAATTGTCGTGTGGACTGGTGAGGCGTAGATTCTCCGCCTTCCGTGTGCTCTATGCTATGGCTTAGCAACTTTTCCACAAAAGCAGCACCTGATACTCACTCGTCTTTGCCAAGAACATATACCTCCGCCAGCCGATATTTTTCTGGAGTTTCTCACCAAATATTCGGCTCACGGAGGTATTCTTGGCAAACACGGGTGAGGACGGTGCATATCGTCTCAGGGGTGTATCACTGGGCGTCTCGAAAATGCGATGCCTTATGTAAATTAGGGTTAGGGTAGCCATTAGCAGAAAATTTATTCGTCTGGCCCGTCGCTCAAGTGTTTGGGTTTCTAATTATCATACACACACCGGTTTTCGCAAGTATTAACTTATACCGTATTATACTAAAGTTGCAAAGCGTGAATTGTACCCCTGCAATAGTAGTTATTCCAAGTTAGCATACTAGTATTCTGTACAATGCTATCTAGTTGCCATAGGTGAATGCCAAGGATGGTACTTGATCTATGATTATACTTGCCTACTTGTATTATTCGACATGTCCCAAACTGGCATAACATTTTATATCATTACCCCCCCCCCCAGTCAAGGAGATACTGGCAGTAGCCTTTTAATTACTGGCCCAGGATATCTTGCAATTAGTGCCTAAGCTAAGAGTGAACATTCATTCCACCTTAAAAATACTTGAAACTTTCCATTATTACATGACATCTATCCATATCCATCCATACCCGAAACCTTTGGGAAAAAACACAACGGACATGGCTTAAGGGAAGGTGCAATTAGTGCTGAGAGTATACTTGTCCCAGGCAGCCTCCATAGCGCCAATCGGACGCTTTCGCGCCGGAGGATGCTTATATCCCCAAGGGCTTATTGAGGGTAGCAAAAGTCTTCGACATCCCAGCGCCCCTAATAGGGCAGGCAAGTTCCCTTTTAAATCTCTTGCCTACAGGATAGACTGGTGGAAGGATTGTTCAATGATATGACATACCGTATTGCCTTACCGTGGGCAGGGTATTGAACTCCCAGGCTCCTGCCAATTGCACGGGGGGGTTAACCGCTGAATCGGCTTAGATATTTTATCTAACGCTACCTTAGGAACGAATACCTAATTACCTTACCGGTAGGCGCATCTGGATTAGGATCCCCCCCCCTTCTCTGCCTGAGGATCCTAGTGTTGCACTATTGGAAGGGTTATAGCCGTAGATACTTTTTCCGGGGGGGGGGGGGGCAGGATTGTAAACGCTGAAGGCTGATGGCTGATGAAAGAACCCTTCCTATGCAAGGGAATAATAACAACAGCTGGGATATCACCAGTGATGGGAGAAGACAGGTTTCACGGGGAGCAAGATAGGATTCGGAGGAGCTAACAAGCCAAGGGTTGACGGTGTGTATGGGGGGCCTGCGCCCTGCATTGATAAGTGTATAACAGAAGAGGGCTATGCTATAATACCGATCCATGGCTATGGGGATTCCGTTCGGGGGCATTGCGTTCAGCCTTCAAGTCACGTGTTGCCCAATTCTTCCCTTTGACATTTTTCCGTTCTTCCATCACCAACACAACTGGCTTATCTTTATGATGCCTGCCGACACACCTCAGCACATGATGTCCATCCAGTCTTGCACCTTGCCATAACCCAATGACCAAGCATAGACTCCTGGTGTTTTAGTAGGGTATCTTGAGGATATTGGGCGGTTCTCATTTCTCGGATGATGGGTCACCAGCGATCACTCGGGGCTTACTCGCAGCTCGACTCACTCCAATTAGTTTATCATAGGTGGGCTGAGGTTTGGTCCAAGGAGTTTCTTGGTGGGCCCATTGTGAGGCCTTATTGGTTTTTTGGACTAGAGGCTCGAGGGCCTCCCCCTCACTTTTCGTCGCGCTGATTGTCACAGAGGGTTCTTAAACCAAATCGGGCAACAAAACCTATAAGAGCCGAGGGAAAGAGGGGCTTTAGCAAGCATAGGTTTAGTGGCTGCATCCAAATTCTATATAACAAAAAAATGGCAGAGTACTTTTACTAAAAGCTACCATAAGCTAGAGGGGAGATACAGCTACTTTGGGCTAATCGGCCATCTGGGCGTTGGTTGGGATGAAGCTCTACTCACTCAGGCTCTCACGTTTAAAAGGCTACCACTCATGGTTGAGAGTGTCTTTTTGTAGAATTTGGTGGGAAAACCAAACAAGAGCTATATGCAAAACGAAGCCAGCCTGATCCCCCCACCAGATATTCTTTGACAAATAGTGAAACCAAATAGCAAGTTAGGTCGAGCACTAAGCCGGCCAGGGAAATGGCGATAGAAACATAGGATTCTTTGATAGATGTGTTCCGAACCGGCTAGGGGCCGGGCAGGGGGGCTCTCAAGAGCCGGGGGCAGGACTGGGCTGTCTCTAGTAGACCGTCCAGGGCGGCGGATACCAAGACGGTCGTCTTTGGCTCGGATGGTGGGCCCTACAGAGCGGGGCAGTATTTTTCGGGGGGGGTAGGACTGCAGGTGATGCCAAGGGAGGCCGGGGGCTGTTGTAGTAATATTGAATGGGTCGATAGTACGATATGATGAAGGAGTGATTGATTGACTGAGGAAAAACTGAGCACACTGACTCTCTCAAAGAGAAGGGCGAGCAGCCCTGACTATCTACCATTTGGGAGCGAGACAAATAGGTCGAGCGAACAATAACAATAACAATAAAAGAAGAATGAAGGAAATGTAAGGAGGTATCTTCAATAGTGCCGGAGGTGTAGAGGTATGATAAGGTTTGATGCAAGGAGAAAAAACAAATAGTGTGAGTGACACCACAGTAGTGCCAGAAGTATGTAGTGCCAGAAGTATGTTTCAACAGGGGCGGCGTCGAGCTGCATGAGTGATGTTTCATGATTTAAGCTCTGCTGATACAGATTCCGAAGACTGGTCAGGCAAGTGGAATAAATGAACCAGATAGGAATTTGAATTTGTGGTATCCCTTCTACTCTGGAGTGATCTTCGGATTTTACCTGCTGCCTTAATGACAAGTTTAGGCGCTTTCCACAGCTCAAGGACTTTCCACAGCTCAAGGGAGCATTAGGGGCTAGCAGGCATACCTCTAACTCTGTAGGATGGCGAAGGACCTGCAGAGAGGAATGAGGTATGGGGAGCCCGGGGCAAGTAGGTTTGTGATCAGAATCTGCATTCTGAGTGATGGATTTGTGGCTGGGCAGTTGGCTCATCTTCCAGCTCCTCCTTCTCTCCATCGCCGTTATCGTGGTAATCTGCATCCACTAGGCCAACCCGTTAGCTGTATTGCTTCCTATGAATCTTACTGCTTTCACCCGCTCTCCCAGAACCCACAACTTCGTTTACCCCTAGCTCAAGCGACTTACTTATTTCGCTGTCCCTCCATCAATTCCAGAACAGAGGATGAGTGACCTGTCAAGCCGGCAATTTGGTTCGCCGGCATCCGGAGCCGTAAATACAGGCCTGTTGTTTAAAAGTATGCTAAGTCCTACAACACGACCCTCACCGTCTGCTTCTAGTACTGCGCTCGGGATAAATAATGTGGTGTGCCACCGTGAAAGGTACATTTCAATTGCATAATATAAAGGATGGACGCGGAGGGCGAGGGTCGGAGGCCAACTGCTAGAGTTTACGGATGTACTGGTGTCTGAGCCCACAGTCGATCCGGCCTTTGGCTGCTGGGCGTAGGGTTTCCGCTTATGCAAATAATGATAGCCTATGGCTGTTGCCCGTCCCGAGCCGCCTCCGAGATGGACGGCCTGGACCGTTGGGACCGTTGGGACCGTTGGGAACGTTGACCCCACATTCCAACGGGCCCCTTCTGGATTTGTGCCTCACCCTCCCGGGGTGGGTCGAACCTAATTATTATTACCTTGCCGATTCCCCCCCGAGAATCATCGGGTAAGAGTTTCACATTAGCTTCCAAGTGAATGAATGAGCTAGGTAGGAATCTCTGAGCCTACACTTGTGGGCATGCCTTCTGCTCCAGAATGAATCTTCGGGCTTTATCTGCTGGCTTAGTCAATGACAAATTTAGGCAAATTCCACGATTTGGGGGAGCATTACTGCGCCAGCAGCAGTACCTGTAACTCTGTAGGATGAAGCATCCACCGAGAGGAGCAAGATATGGGGAGCTCAAGTGGGTTCATGGTTGGGGCCTGCATTCCGAGCGATGGGTAAATAAAGTGGTGTGCTGCATACCATGAGAGGTACATTTTAGTCCTTTAATATAAGGGACTGTTGGGGACCATGAGGGCCTAAGGCCGATTTTCAGAGTTTACTGCATAGTACAGGACACCCAGATCTGCAGCTCAGGCAGGCCCGAGGCTTCTAGGAGCAGAGCATCTGTTCACCAAAAATGAAGCACCGCGGCCCATAGCCCGTCTCGCCCTACTTCCAAGAGGGGTGGGCGGAGCTGTTTGGAGTACTGAGATATAAATGTTCTTAAATCCCTAGAAATAGCTCTCTTCTGGCAATGCTCAGTTTGGCAGTTTGTGCTTAATGTAATCTCTTTGCTAATAGTAGTCAAATCATCGGCTTTACAAGGGCTAGAGAAAGAAGAACTCGGGCAGATTTCGGTGCCCAGGTAGATATTCCGGAGAAAATGTTCAAATGGAAAAAAGTTGTGAAAAAAGAGAAAAAAGGGGAGAGAGGTAAGGGAGAGGGAGAGGGACTATTTCCCCATCACAACCCGTAATCTTGATCGTCGTGTACGTAGTTGTGTGCGTAGGGGAGTGCATACGCGTAAGCTTTCGGTGGGTGTCAAGGCACCAGTGGCACTTTTTGAATGTAGGAACGGCGAATATAGGTTTTCACGTTGTCGGAGGTGGCTGGGGGTTACCGACGGTAGATAAATGGTGCCAAGGCTATATCTACAGATTGTTGGGTGACAAGGAAGAGTAGACGATATCTAAGAGGACATGTTCTAGTGGCTTTATGCACAATCAGTATGAGTACGTATTGAGAGGTTGCAGGTAAGTGCGAGCACTATACTCTCGAGCATACGGGTACTGGACATTGTGCCTAGCTGTTGAGTGTAGTACAGAATACGCCCAGCTCACTTGGGGGCCTGGCTCGGACTTCCGTTTACCCACCCATGAATGATACTGTATAATACAGAGAGGAGGAATACAATGATCTTGTCCATATTGCTAGAACATCTAAGCGCTTATGTAGAGAATCCTGTTACATGTATTCACAACAGTCCCTTTCAGCCAATCCATCCCAGCCCCGGCCGCGCACACGTAGATTTTCATAGCCCAGCCCAACCTAACCCTGCCATTCCCAGAAACACCCACATGCAAGAAAAAGTACAAAGATGCAAGAATGAAAAAAGAGCGGAAGCCATAAAAACTCATTCTACTTGGCCCTAATAATATCCCTATTCAATAAAGTCCGCAGCTCAGGGCTGACATTTGGCACAATCCCTCCATCTCGTCTTTCGACATCCTTCCCTTTGTTTACTGTGGCACTAGACGATAGTGCCCCACAACTGTTCGAGGGATCCCCCCCACAAACACTCTCCCTTCTCCGTCTCCTCATTACGCCATTTCCCTCACCGGGTGCGACAAAACCGCTTTTACGATCTGCGGCTTCTACAGTCCGTTGGAATTTGTAAAATAACGCCTCGGCGCGGACCCGGGTTGAGGAGAGCTCTATAGTTGTGGAAAGTTCGTTGATGTATTTTAGAACTTCGTCAAATTGTTTTAGATCTGCTCTGAATTAGCGTAATTCATCGCAATAGCAAACGGGTAACTTACGGTCCATGATAACATCCCGATGTCTTTCAAGTATTGCCAAGGCGATGAACAGATGGAATTGGCTGCTGAGGAAATTTGTCCACATCGTTTCCCAAAGCCTGAGCACGTCGTCCCATTTAAACTCTCGCTTGTACCAAACCAACAGCATTCTGAAAAAGAAGAAAAAGTTGGTCGAGTCTGCACTCTCTAGGTGTGCATATAATTTTGGATCCATGAGCTGGACAAGATGATCCAACGCTACGAGCTGGGCCCTCATCCCAGTCTGATCCCTCAAGAAATTCCGCTCCATCCGCTCCATGAAGCCAACAAACGCCCAGAAGGCTGCTGCATCGTCCTGCAATACTGCGTAGATGGGCGCCAAGAGATCACTCATACCCTGCACATAACCGAGATCGGTATTGTACTCATTATATGTTAGAAGCATATCTTTCATCTGCTCCAAGTGAACGTTGGTGCCAGTTTCGGCGAACGGGGAATCAGGGTCCGGATGCGGAATATCCTCACCCGCAAAGATTGGCACGCCACGATCTGTACGATGAACGTCCTTTTCTATATTTGGTACCCAAGCGCTCGGTCAGTCTAACTGTTCTATAGGATTGTGGGATCGCTCGATAATACATACCGATACGATTCTTCTGGTCTCTCCAGTACTCATCGTTGTTTCTCCTATCCAAATCATCCCACCACTTTCCCTTCAATCGAACATACTCGTCTCTCTTACTGTTCATTAGAGCAATGCGCTCATCCTTAGTGCTATCCCAAGGGTAAACATCCAATAGCCACAACCAAATTTCCTTCCTTGCAGCCCCAGGCTCCACCCCACCGTGGAATATACGTTCTTTGGCCTCGTTGACCGTAATGGCTAGTTTCCCAGTTTCCGGGTCAAACCACCTATTCCATTCCTCTAATGAGACTGGCCTCCTTTTATCTGAATCCAATTTGGTACTTCCAGACTCAAGATCTAGAATCTCAAACTCCCCAACCGCCGAATCCTCCAACTCTAGTGCATCCCGATTAGCCCAGACGACCTGATGGTTTTGTTGCCTCTCCTTCTCGCTTTGCTCTGCAATCCCCATTGCCCACCGCGCAAGGTAAAGCCTAGCGGAATCGAACTCATCCTGAAGATTGACCACATCGGGATTCTTCAAAAGTCTTCTGACTTGTAGGGGAACCTTTGGAGAGTCAAGAATATCCTCTGCGGTTCTCCGAGTAAACCTTGTAACACGAGAGATCTTTTCTAAGAAGCCCCATCGTGCTTCTTTGAACATCTTTGTCAAAGGATCCATCCCAGCTCCACCAGACGCAGAGCTTTCTCCTACATGGCCGACTATAGTCGGTTTCGAGCCAAATGATAGGAGGTCCTCTTGACTAGGCTCGACAAGGTAAACGCTTGGCTCCACTTCGCTCTTCTCGACTCGTACGTAACGCCTTAACCACCTGAGCACCTCGTCTCCGCCCCAAAACATACCACCCCCTTCGCCAAATGGATCGAAATTAGCCCTAACACGCTTCTTTGACTGAGCGATTGTCGACGCGCACTCCGAATCATGAAAGAACAACGCGGGGAACGAGTCGCCGGCACGAGTATTAATGACGACACTTCCCCACCACCACCCCAAATTCGGAGGCCGAATGAGCAATGAATAAATCTCCGAGACTGGAACAGCGAATGCATAATTCCCGACACATGAGGTTCCTGGAGCGTATACGGTTGCCGGCGGCGGGGGTACTAGGTAGGACTGTCGTGGCGGTGTCTCAGCATCGATAAGGTCTACCTTAACGTAGGTATCATAGGCGTCGCCGAGTGCGGATTCCGGTAACCAGGCTAGAAGTAACGTCGTGGCAACTGCGGGCGGGGTGGAAGGATCATTGCTCGGAGGAGGTTTTTGTTGAACAAGGGCTACAAAGCCAGGGATATTGTCAACTTTCGAGGGTGTTGGGTGCACATAAACCTATTCCCAAAGAATATTAATTTCGAGAACGACATCTTAAAAGCGTAGATAGCGTAGGGTGAAATCCCCCAATAAATTGGTTTCTCATCTCGATTGTGCAACCACCAATCACAACAAGGCAAACAAACTCGCCTTTGATTTTGAATACAATAGCTTCACACCCCGACCAGTGCTCGTGTTCGTGATAGTACTATACCCGTTCTCGTCGTCGTCGGAGATGTCGTAGTACGAAGCCGTAGGAGAGGCCGGGGGAGTGAACTTGCGTGGAAATTTTGAGGAAGACATCTGATCAAAGACTAGCCAACAAGGAGCCGTAACGAACAGAACCGGGAACCAGGAATGCTGCAGGTGTGATTGCGCTGCGGGTTCCTTGTACTTATAGCTATCAAAGCGGGGTTCGGGGTAATAGTGGAAGCCGGAGAATATTCGCCTTAACTCTTCCCAGGGCAAGAAAAAGCAGATTCAGACGATTCCGCAGTGGTTAAGGGTAACGAATGGTATAGTAGAGCGAGAGGTGAGAACAGCGGATTCGTAGGCTTTGGCTGGAGGTTGCGTGGCGGGACATATGACGCGCGTGTTGATTCAGCCACATTTAACTCATGGAGGCCCAGCGCTAGTAGGGTGGGTGATCGCTCCACAATCCACCAAATTACCGGTACTTGTAATGCCCTGCTAGGGTGCCTTCCCCCCACCAAAACTTCCAAGTTCTCAGTCTCAACCTTCTTTATTCTCCCTAGAAATCGCAAAAAAATACAAAACAGAAAAACAGCCGCAAGCACACGAAATGTCTTCCTCGGAGGCAGATAAGGCTGCCGAAAAAGCCGCCGCTGAGAAAGAAGCCGCCGAGCAAGCTGCCTTGCCATACCAGTGGAAACAAACCATTGCCGAAGTCGACGTTACCGTTCCGGTGCCGCAAGGTACACGTGCCCGGGATCTGGTAGTTGAAATCAAGTCCGAGTCGTTGAAGGTTGGATTGAAAGGACAAGAACCCATCTTAGAAGTTTGTCTCCCATAATCCTACTGGTGTCACTTATTAACAAGTAATAGGGCAAATTCCCCAAACGTACCGTCCTCGACGAATCAACCTGGTCTCTTGAAGACCAAAAATCCGTTGAGATCCATCTAGAAAAGGTGAACAAGATGGAATGGTGGGCCCACGTTCTCACCCACCATCCTCAGATTGATACCTCAAAGATTCAACCCGAGAACTCAAAACTTGGAGATCTTGATGGAGAAACTAGAGCTATGGTCGAGAAGATGATGTACGATCAGCGCCAGAAGGAGATGGGCAAGCCCACCAGCGATGAGGAGAATAAGATGGAGATGCTGAGAAAATTCCAGCAGCAACATCCTGGTGAGTTACCCCGTGTTAGTGCTTGAATGATGTGTGGTGCTAATGAGGACAGAAATGGACTTCTCCAATGCAAAGATGGAGTAGTGGATATCCGCGTTGGCTACTTGTGCGTGACCAAGTGTTGGTTAATTTCTTGTCAGGAACACTTAAAACAAACAAGTGAACATATCTATGAATCGGCTCCCGAGTGATATATTCAGTCCGAGGCTTTATCTTGGAGTACTGTACGGCCGTTCCAGGAACAGTGGAAGGCGGGGGCAGATTAAAACAGGGATCATCTCTGGCTATTATCCCCTCTTTCTCTTGATTGACATAATCTCTCTTTTCACCTGCCCACACAACTCTATTCGAGCAAATGAATGCTTCCCAACCGGTACTTGTGGGCGCAGGCGTCGGCTTTTCTAGGCTATTATCTACAAAAGCCAGTTCCCACATACCTACGGCGGACAGTGCCCCATGGAAGCAAGTGCCAGGCAGAGCTTCAACTCATGACGCCAACACCACTGCCTAGATAGTGCTTGCGTTGTCCTACTTATATGCCACTGCCGTATTACAGGCATGCCCGAACAAACCCACCACAGTTACAAGTATTCCTTCATCAAAACCCAACCTCTCACCCTGTAGCCCACTTACTAAACAAACAAATCCACTACCGTACCCCACCTTTACACTCCCTACCTATCATACCATCCCCTCGCCTCTAGTGTATAGGAAACCCTTAGCCTGTAACCAAATATCTATGATATCATACTGTAAACAGAGCCCCTACTACCTAAAAAGGCCAAGCCTCCTTCCTCACCTCGTTGCCCTACGATTATGTATCCACACAGTGTTGGGCGGGGCAATCTAGTGTGGAACATGTAAATGGCCTATGAGTGCATACGATCAATTGCGGCGATAACTTTCGTGAGACGGACAATAGATCTCTGTCCTGTCACCATAGACCCCTCTGCACGGTACAATGGCAATCAATAACGAAGGACACTCCTCAACATCTTACCGGAATTGTCTCCCACAGTTAGTATCTGACTTGGATAAGTACTTGCCACCAATGGGGGGGAGGGCATGTCAAACTCCATTCTGTTAAATATTAATATTTCCTTTCCTTCCCTCTTTGCAAATATTTGTCCATTGTCCACATCCTTCCCCCCCCTCTCACGTTAAACTATTTTCCTCTAGATCCTAGGGAACACCAATCCTATCACCGATTTGACAATATTATGTAAGATAGTCTACTTTTCTTAGTGAGGCTATCCTCGTTGGTAGAATATTTACTGCTACATAAATCCTCTCAATCTAGCTGCTACCTCTAACTCGATCCCCCCCTTCACATACGGCCCTTCCCAGATCTCTCCCGTAATATCTATTCCCCTCATAGTGGAAAACCGTGCTCAAAGACGGCTCTCCCACTCTCCTCTCACGTTGGCAAGCACAGCCTGTCGAAAATGAAATTGCAATACCACATTAAACACATTAGTAGGATGCCCTATGTCGCAGCAAACCTGACCGGGAGTTCTGCCATCTATGCGCAAAATTTCGATAGAAAACATCCTTTACCTCGTGGTTGTCTTAATAATACTATAAGTATAGTAGTCTCGATATGCTGTGTATTGATGAGAGAATTAAATTTATACGGGATCGATTGCAGGCAGATATTGATCAAATTCTTTCATAGGGGCGCGCACTCCTAGCAGAAGCTGATTCTGATGTGAGCCGACTTGAGACAATTACGTATGGTATTGTATCTTGCATGCTTTTATAGTACTCGTAGATATACGATCCCAATCTAGCCTCCAGGGGGGGGGGAATACCGTAAATGAAATGGGCGTTTCCCGGTGCACGATATAATATACGATAGACAGACATCGTCTAACGGATGCGTTACCGGTGTCTAATTATATATTACGCAAGCACAGCTTATGCCATAATATGGATGGCTGCGCGTGTGGGATCGCAAGGTGTTGACCAAGATAGCTTTACCAAGTAACTTGCTGACCCAGAGAGGATATGTGCAGGGTACCAGGCCAGAAACATACAATATAATGACTTTTAAATCTGAGCGCAGCACGGATCCCCACAACGAGGAACTCTGCGGCGGACAGAGTTTCCTCTTTCCACGGCGGGCACAGCCATAATCGACCAGTCCGCGAGATCTAATGGTAGAAAGTTGGATCTCCGTATACGAGCTGATATATATCATACAACACAGAGAGATTTCCGCATTGCTAAAATCTCGCAGAGTCTCCTCCCTTTCCGTCGCTATGGGATGACGACTTGTTATTTGACCTCATTTGGTCATGGATACTCACTCGATCGCCCCTCTTCCTGCCATACCACTATAAATAAATATCGGACCCTGGTTCTGTGATCTGGGAGGGGTAGTTTCTTTTAGTTGTGAGTCTGGATTTTGTTATTGGTATTGATTTTCAGGTTCCGGTGTCCTGTTGGTATCTTTCGGTATTGTACTGTGTGATACTGGGGGCCTACGGACTGAGGTTGCTTAGCTGGTGGTTGATAGCTAAGGTTGTGCTTCATGTGGTCACTATGTCGGCCCACGACAGTGCTTGGGATTAGGTCCTATTGGGCGATAGCTATAGGGAGTGAGCAGGAGTAAATGGTAGGATGGCCTTGGTTATACAAAATTCTTGAGGTTGAGTGGTTGAGGGGGGGGGCTGCGCTGTGATCACAGGTTCGATTCGATATGTGATGAACTGACGACTGAGGATGTTATGGGATGGAGGGAAGCATTTCTTGGCTAGACTGTCGGAAAGGTTTCGCTGGGGTTAGGATGAGGGCGGGCTCTACTGTACGTCGTGTTGGCCTTGTGAACGGGTGAGATAGAGATAGTCCAGACTCGGCAACTTATTATTAAGCCGTTTATACACTGACCCCTGCTATTTGCATCGTACTCGCACTCACGCCTCTCACGCCATCATCCTAGAAGCCCAAGAGCCCCTCATCGGGCTATACAACTATGATCCAAAGTGGTCATTAATGCCTAACCCCGTCTTTCACCGTATAGCTTACTCCCCTACCCTCGAACTCACAAGACCGCAACACCATTAACTCGAGCACCGACAAGCATAAACACACTCGGCCCTGCGTCTCGAATAAGAAAGAACATTCTCGTATCGCATTACCATCCCTGGCACCTTAGATATCCAACATAGTAACCTCAGACACGCAAAACCGGTACACGAAGACATTTTTAAAGAAAGAGAGACGGGATTAACGAATGCAGGAAAAGGAAGGGAAAAAAAAAGTTACTCCAGAAGTAATACTTTCTTCCGTGTCATATACAATCACAAGAGAGGGGGAAAAGAGGACCAGCAAGATTCAGCTGGTCGAGTTATTTGGTTTCAATAGCCTCCGCGATTGCCGCCCTGTTGCCTCATCATACCAGGTCCTGTCGGGAGGCCCATTCCCATGCCTAGCTTCCCGCGTCGGAGGTTATTACTACTTCCTTGAGACCTGCCGCCAGGGGACCCAGCTGGTGTGAAGCCTGGGCTGAAATTGTTTCCGTCGTAACCATCGCTGTACCCACCACCGCCCCCGCTGTACCCATCGTCCCAAGGCATTCCTGACTGCCCATATGATCGTCCCCCACCACCGCGCTGTTGACTAGGTGGCGGGCCCTGAGGCGGCCTGTACCCACCCCCATTATTCCTTGGTTGCTGCATAGATGGTGGCAATGGCATTTGAACAGACGAAGGCGGGGGCGGGGAAGGCTTCGAAGTATTCGGCGGCGGGGACGCGGTTCTACCACCCCACAACCTCTCTTTGATCCTCTGCTGAGTCGTCATCGCAACTCCCGCTGCCCCCCCGGCATTCCCCCCCCCACCACCTTGCGGTGACCTATCGTCAGCACCAGGAAACAGCCCCTGCTGCTGTTGCGGCTGATGACGGATCCCAAACGCTGGTCGCTGGCTGCCCTGTGGCGGCGGCGTATCCCATATATCGCTCAGCGTTGCATTCGCATTTTGCGGCCCACCGCCGTGCTGCCCCCGCCCCATCATTCCAGGCCTCTGCTGACCATAATTGTTCCGGAGGTTCTGCGGGGGGGGTGGGCCCCCGCCGAGCCAGTCCGGAAGCGGCTGCCCTTGCTCTTGGTAGTAGTTCCTGAGAACGCGGGAGATGTGGGAGTCGTCTTCTGAGTCCCCGTCTTGCTCGTCGATGCCACGGAGGGTCTGGTAGCGCGATTTTGTGGCGGTAAGGATGGTGGAGAAGTATGACATTTTTGTTATTGTTCAGTGAGTTGTGGACAAGTTGTTGTTTGGTAGGATAGTTAAATGGTGGAGATGGTGGTCTCCCTCCACCGGCTTGGCTTGCGAACAGTGAGTTGTTGGAGTGTGGAGGTGAATGAAGATGGAGGTTGATTAGGGGGCAAGGGTGGGTGATCCCGTAGTAGGAGGTGATGTCTGGATTCGGTAAGCCTCAGACAAAGCCCAAGAATTCTCAAGGGGGCTCCGTTATATGGACGAAACAAGCCGATTCCGTCTAAGCTTCGGTCCACGGGCGTAATGGCGATGTTTGTGTCCGTGAAGAAGCCAGAAATGAACAGATCGGGACAGGTATTTTTAGCGGGGCGGGTATGTCTCATACTAAGGAGCAACAGAAAGTCCTTGTAGCACGTGACCTGATACTCTTTGGTGATCTACCAAGACCAAGCCCGCATCACCTTCACACAACAAGCCTCCCACGACGTTCGCCTGATTCAATTGACCACTCATTCTAGGGTTTGCCGTACGTACCATGTTGGTATACTGGTATCTGGAGATGGTTTTGCTCCAACCTGGGGAGCTTTTCTAACTGGGAGGTCGGGTGAAGCATCTTGGTCCAATAATATGCATGCTATTTTGTATCGAGCTATCAAAAACAATTTGTGCCCATAAAAGCTTATCACAAATCAATTAAACACTTTGCATGTCTCAACCAGCCCTAGCACAAGATCTGCTCGCAGATACCCAACCCCTAACGCCCCACTCACCGCCCCAATCACTCATCACTCAGCTTCGACAGCTACTCTCGGATCTATAACTGGCATTCAACCCACCCAACACTCAGCACCCAGCCCCCGCCTCAACCCCAAGCACCATGAAAAAACGAAATCAACCAGCACCTAACCCCAAGGCCGCGCGCAGAGCTGAGCCCCCAGGACACCCACCCGCACGCCTCGGTAATACTAGTATGATACACCGCCCGAGACTGGTCCAGCGAAAGAGAGAGCAAAACAGATGACTTCCCTTGACCCAAACCCCCAGCACCAATACCACCGCACCTACAATTACCCTAAAAATTGGGAAAACACAGAATACGCTAGCAAGGGTAAACAAGGTGTGGCAAATCGTGATATCATACCCTCCCATACGGCTTTGATCCCTACTTTTTCAATATCCGGAGGCAACGCTTGTTCACGCAACTCCCAACCACACCTTTTGGCCGTGCGACAGGCCATGCTAAATTTGGAAAATTTGTTCTATCATAATATTATCATAATTATTATAACAAATATCTATGGGAAGCCACTTCCACCTTGAATAACCCAGCAAGAAATCCAGTTTCGTAAACGCCCTATGCCCAAAAACCCCACACTCTCATCCTCTAAGCCTCCAGCATGCACAACACTTTTAGCATGATCCCATTCCTAAATCCCACTAGGAGTATCATTACCCCCCCCCCCGCGGCACTTCCCAGGGGAAAAAGAGGGTCGAAATCAATATCCCAACAGATCCACCACCAGAATTTCCAGTAAACTCCAACGCCGAACAAAGTCTACCACAGACACCGCCACTATTTAGACCGATCTTACCTTCCCCCCACGCTCTCTTACCGCACAGGCTTTCTTCTTCCGCTCCTCTGAAAAACCTACCCAGCCGCAAAACGGACGACCAAGCCACCGCCAGGCTGGTGCCATCCCACCTCACTCAACACACCCTAAAATAACACTTTCACAGTGATTTATTTTCAGACTGGCGACCGCATGCACGGCCACTTTGACCGTGCAATCAACTTTCGCAGCCTCTTTAGGGTGGTAAAGCAAACGTGCCAGCAGCATACACTCTCGCGTACGGTGCCGTGCTGGAATTTGGAGGCTCTAGGTTATGTACTCCGGTGATCTCTGTTAATGAGGCGCTGTGTCTCCTTCAATTGTGCATGGGGGCTACTACGGTGGTAGGGTAGGTGCTCACCCGTTTCTGACCTAGTCCTAGAATGCAGCTCTAGGGATTGTGGTGGATGGGATACTCTACACTATCCTTTCATCTCTGCCGAATTTCCATCACTTTCGCCACTGTGGTAGACAAGACCATCCCCCCCGGTTAGCTCGGATATCACCTGTCTAAGGAATAAGTTCGTTAATAGAAAGTTGACCTACGATAGCCAATCAAAGAACTTGACCTTGCCCTAGTTGAAGATGAACTACTGTTTGCGTTAGGACGTGGGATAAGACCGGTGCCTGAAAACAGGTTAGGGGGTTTGGTACTGGGGACTACGAGGTGCTGTCATCGGCCTATTTGACTCTGGTGGGATACGTATGATACGAGTACTCTGGGGTTGTCATCCTTTGGGTAAGGCCTTAGCCAGAGGCAGATTACACCGCTTCCAACAGACTTTCATCTTACCATACCCTGCAGCGTGCCAGCGTCGGACCGCCATTTAGCCACAGCTGCTTCAAAGAGATGCCCACACGTAGATATCCCTGAGTTCTTTGTGCTTCAGGGCCCTGTTTTGCCCCGCCCAGAAAGTCAAGCAAGTCGCTTCTACCGCCTGTCCCTAGATACTTCTGTCTCCTATTATACCTAGATCCGCACCTTAGACTTCAGCGAGTGATAATTCATGACTAACAGCCGTCGTTGAAACCGACATACGGGAAACGTCAATTCTTAGATAAGCTATATACAAAACCCCCAACCACTCCCGAGCAGCGAGGGAAAAGCATGAAATGAACTAGGAATCGCGCCCAGAATCGACGAAACCCTCCTATTTCTTATTTCTCTCACCATAAGCCTTGGTAGCATAGTCACCACCGATAACAATCAGGTCCTCGGGACGGTAATCATGCTTGCCAGAGAGGTAGCTCTCAAGGATTGCCTTAGTTCCGGCAGCGTACCTCTTCTGTGCGTCAATTGAGGTACCGCTCATGTGAGGCACCATCGCGTTTCCCCCACCGAATGGGTTCCTTGCGTAGCGCAAGGGGTGGTCAACGGGTGCTGGCTGTGGGAACCAAACGTCTCCTCCATATCCACGGAGGTGGCCGGACTTGAGGGCGTCTGCAACATCCTCCTTCACGACTATAGCTCCACGAGCGGTATTGACGAGCCATGATCCCTTCTTCATCTTGCTAATTAGCTCCTTGTTAAAGAGCCCACGTGTCTTCTCATGCAGTGGGCAGTTGATGGTTACAACGTCACACTGGGCCAGCATTTCCTCGAGATCATGGACGCGGCGACAGCCAATTTCTCGCTCAACCTCGGGTTTTAGGGGCTACCGAAGATATATTAGTAAGGCAAATATCGAGAGAAGTGTGGAGAGGGGGGGGGTAAACCTGATAATCAAAGTACAGGAGTTCCTTGCAATCAAACCCTTTCAAGCGCCTAAGGACGCGCTCACCGATTCTTCCAACAGCGACAGTTCCGACGACCTTATCCTCAAGATCGTACTCCTCCTTGGCAACGGCAGCAACGTTCCATTCACCGGAAACAATTTGCTCGTGGGCGGGGACAAAATTGCGGACAAGGGCGAGGATAGTCATAACGACGTCTGCACATGTAATTTTGTAAGTTACTGGACAAGCACTTAACGAGGGATGAAATCTTACGTTCGGCGACAGAGACAACATTCGAGCCGGTAACTTCGGCAACGGTAATACCGCCGTTGGTCTTGTTGGCAATGTCTAAGTCAACGTGATCAGATCCAATTCCTGCAGTGATTGCCAACTTCAAGTTCCAGGCTTTTGCCAAACGCTCAGCGGTAAGGTATCCGGGATGAAACCTAAAGCCTATTAATCCCCAATTTCACTAATAGCGGTTCTAATAAAAGCCTACGGAGTGGTAATAATGATCTCAGCGTCAACCAAGTGTTTGTCGAAAGCCGAGTTCTCCCCCTCTTTATCGGATGTAGTAATCAGCTCGTGCCCTTGCTCCTCAAGCCACTTCCTCAACCCAAGTTCATTCTCAGTAGTCCCGAGCAATTCAGGGACATCGCGAGCGTGTTGGCCACCCTGTGAACCCAATTAGTTCAAATTACTTGGACAGAATAGCAAAGCAAACAAACGAATAAATGGGGGAAGGGATTAACTCACATCATAAAGAACGGCCAGAACCTTGACCTGAGGATTAAAAGTAGCGGTTAGCGTCCTGACACCAGAAATAGCGCCAAACACCGGTTTTCTCGCAGTTCCTGAAGCGAACAACGAAGGACGGAGGAATTGACGTCTTAATAATGACGGAACAGAGCGTAGAGAAGTGGGAAGTACCATATTGATTGACGATTCAAGGTGGGAAGAACGAGCGGCTATATATCGCGGGCAGTGGTTTCCGATACCCCCCGTGACGGCAACAACCGTAGGATCCTCGGCAAACGAGCTAACCTTTGTGGGGGAAAGTACCTGTGCTGCGCCTAACGGGCGAGGTTACCAGTACTCCGAAATAAAGTGCTAGAAAAAAGGAAGACAAGAACAAGAACAAGAACGCAATTGCGGAAGCGCAAAGTTTTTTGAAAATGAGGCGATCCCCTGACTTGTTGGAGGAATAATGAAAGAGGGGGGAACAGGTCCCCTTCCATCCTTATATACGCTCACCCTCATAGTGGAAAATAGCAAACATATAGCTCTGAATATAATTTGCTAATAAAGTGGACAAGGGGAAAGCAAACTCCAGGGAAGCGTGTCCCCAGGCTATTTCCTCAATACCTTCTTCATTCTACACAACGTACAAAGCCGGCTCCGGGGTCAGTTTTCGCTGTGCGCCCCTGTCCAAGAGAGGGAATTTCGGACGTCTTACCCTCGGGTCCAATTATTCAAGTTCATACGGTAGTTGGAGATTATCCACCGGGGGTATGTCGGGGCTACCGCATCAGGTTTAGTGTGGTGTACCCGCCGAGGGAATCCCCCCGCGTTTCAAGCGTTTATCGATAGTCTTAAGACTCTTAACTATAGTACTAAATACAAATGGGCGGCCGGGTGCATATCGGGAGGCGGGATTTGTGGCCCACCCGAGACCCTTCCCCACCACCCCTCGAGTGAGGAATACCGCAGATCACCTCAGACCCACGTCTCCGGGTGTCCGCAGGACATCATTTGCCAGATGTCGAATGGACAGCACTTTGTAGCATTATCTAACCTCTAATGCGCGCTTTGTCAAGGAAAAAAAAAGAAGGAGAAATAACAACCAAATCCTCACTACCGTAAAAACTAAAATAAACGAGAGAGGTGCTATGTAGTTCAGAATTCCCTACTTTGGAAAAGGGGGGGAAAACACTGCGAAGAAAGAGCGCCCCGAAAGACATCTAAAAGCAAAAAACACCAGACCTTACCAGAGGAGGAAAGTCCAACGACATAGCACATTTTTCGTTTATTTTAGTTTTTACGGTACTGAATGCGTTTGGTCTATCTACTCGCGGTGCGGTACAGTACAGTACTTGTACTTGAGAGCTGCTTGACTACTGGCAGAAAATCCCCTCATCCCACAGGCCGAGCCCGAAGCGGAATGAAAGTTACATATCATAGGTATGTGTAATCATTTCTAAAACCGCCACCAAAAGACCGTATGAGCAAAGAAATGCTAACACGAAAAGCTTCGCTCTAGATCACTCACACTTTCAATTCCATATATTATACCTGCTTTGCCCAGCCAGCGTCCGTCAGTGTAGTACAGCGAATCCAACCGGAGTCGAACCACCGTATCCCTGGCATTAAGATTGCCATTACAGCACCCGCGGGGGTAGGATCCAAAAGTCAGGAAGGGGAGAGCTCTCAAGAACCCCCGAGGACAAGCCACGAACTGGGGCATCCACCAAAAAATCCCGTCATCTCGCCATGCCCACTTCCCAAATCCATCCATCCCACGAAGGAATCATCGCCACCATCCACAATACAGTAATGAACGCACAAGTTCATGTAAGGCTCCATTTGCTACTGTGAATATACCTGGTTACACATTAACCCAGTACAGTGCAGTACAATAATCAAAAACATACCGATCACTACCTCCCCTCCTTGATCCGATCTGATCCGATCCACACGATACAAAATTGTCTTATCCTATCAAATACATTAAAGAAGGGAGGAAAAGGGGAAAAAATAAATTACAAAAGAGATATAGTATTATGGCTGGCGGGTAGCATGCATGCGTGGATCCAGAGGAGGAAGGAGAAAAAGAAAAGATGGTTATGAGTGAGAAAGTATAAAAAAAAGCAACCCCAATTAGACATGGTCACAGCAATCCCACCTGCAAAGTTGGGGGCAGCTATAGGAAGCGGAAAGGGGGGAAAGGAATTCGAGGAGAGAGTGAGTTAGTGGTGCTCTGATCCAAGTACCATAAGTTAGAAATGTGCATATACAGAAAAAGGAAAACAAAGGTAAACTGACTGACAACGAAACAAAGTTGAGAAAGACCCAACCTAATCCTGTGCTATTCCCCCACCCCCTGCCCGCCTGACTTATCGATGACAAAAGGAAATAAAGAAAAGAAAACTCCGCCCTGAAAAACTGCTCAAGTAAATAAAAAAACGATCCCCTTCCTGCCATCAATTACTCTAAGGTAACAAAAAGACAAAAACCCAATCCAGTGAAGGGACTAATCATCATTCAGCTTTTGGGGTTCGGGAGAAGGTGGAGAAACTATAGTGGTAGGTGTTGGTAATCCCCCACTAGAGAGTCCCGCTTCATCGTCAATTGCATCGTCCGATCCCCTCCGCATGTTCATGAGTGCCAACTTGGCCTTGGCCACTGCGTCTTCAGCACTTTCTCCGCTGGCGCCACCCACGATGGCAGCCGCCCCTGTGGCAGAGACATTACTGCCTTGTCGCCGCCGCCTTTCCCTCCTAAGATCCTCCCCACTACCCCTCCGCCGCCTAACCCTCAGACTGCCTGCGGCACCAGCACCTTGAGCTCCAGGCGTCGCCGAAGCAGCCAATGAATCCCCACTATTCTCACCTCTCAATTGAATTAGCATTTCCTGCGTTTTTGAGGTCAACGCATCCTCCTCTTCGGTTGCTGAGGAAGGTATCGAGGGAAGTGGTGAGAGAGAAGGTGGGGCTTCATTTGGTGAAGTTGACTGTTCTCCGGCAACACCCTCGGCAACGCTTGCTCCCGATGCTGTTCGGCTCGCACCGGAAGCAGTTCTTCGACCACCTCTTGCGAGGTTTCTACGCCGAGTCTCGCGTTTTTCTCTTTGGGCCGGTCCGGCCTGCTTTAGTTTCTCGAATAGGGCCTCCATCGCACCGGAGCTGTTGGGCGAAAGTGGACCCTCATTGGCTTTCTGGTTGTGCGTAGCTGCGCTGAGAAGCTGCTTTCTCTTCTCCCGCCGCTTTTCTTCATCTTCAAGTTCCAAATTCTTCTGGTTGGATGCCTAGGCAAAGACCTAAGTTAGCGCATTGCACCGGAAATGTAAAGGAAATTCTTACCTTATAGTTCTTTACGAAATCGGAGATCATCTTGAAAAATCTCTTCCTTGAGGTCTCGTCTGTGTGATCCTCGCCATAGTAGGTTAAAAGGTCATCGTAAGTCTTAGTCATAGCCTCAAGATGATCCTTAAGGTACCCAGCCTTCTTCCTTGCTTCCGGTAAAATTGGCAACACCACTTGGAGCACACGGTCTGAGGGGTGAAACTTCTTGGGATCGCTCAAATTCCCCGAGTCCACGGATGTCTGGATATTATTAATGTTATCGATGAACCTCTTAGCTTGCATCATCAAATTATCCACATCCACTATTTCCAGTAAATCAGCACATGCTTTTAGGAATATATGTCACATCAACTACGGCGCTAACCTTTCTCAAGTGAAACACACTCATAGAGCTCGTCCACAAATAACTGCCATTCAGGAAATTTATTCCGAATCGACATTTCGATATAATCCATGAAACTGCGCTGGTTTTTCTCGTCCTTGACGTTGACTAATCTCGAGAGCGTACCAAGCTTAAAACCAGTTGCTTGCTTACTTGCATCATTCATGAAATTTCCCATGGTAAGAATGACCTCAAACCAAGAGTTAGTATTCATGTGACTTTGCCGAGTGATCCCTAATGACTTACATTCAACACACCGTGGAAGGCCTTAGACCCCCGAACAATATCTGAAACCTTAACAACTTGGTGTAATTTTCCTTGAAGTTCTGTATAATCCGGATCTAAACTTCTTGTAAGTGCTAGGGCTCTTATCCGTGATTTCCAGTAATGATGGAGATTGTAAGCTGTCTCCAAGTAGATGTAATCCTCTCTCCTCAGTTCATTTGGATCAGATTCCCTCTTCTGTTTTTCGGCGTCAGTTTCTGTCCAGTCTGTACTATATGGCGCTAGGTTCTTTGAAAGATTGTCGCTAATATTGCACATCTCGTCCTTGAGCAAAAAGTCCATGATAGCGGCGTTGTCCAATATATCTTTATCACAGCTAACGAGCTTCTTGACAAGCTGCTCAACTGACAATCCGGCATACTTTGAAAGCGCAATCTGAAGACTCTTGACAACGCCAGAATCCAAAAATTCCTTCTTCTTCTCTTCGTTACCCTTACCTCTCTTCAACATCCTAGTCTCTTTAAACGCGAAAAGACGTTCCATCTCATCGAGTATACCTTTCTTGCTAAGCTCATCAAACATAGTTTCCTTGTCGATGCGATTTGCCCAGAGGGTATACTCAACACCATCGAGCTTCTCCCAATGCATGGGCTTGAGCCTCTTTTTGGGTCTGATGCCTGTATAAAAGGATCCTGCAAGTCCGCTCGTAGGAGGGAAAGCACCAGGCATTGCCGGAGGTGGTGGCATGCCTGGCGCTGGAGGTCCACCAATCGTGAATCCGCCCGGAGGTGGAGGCGGCGGAGGGGGTGGTGCACCACCAAAGCCAGGCATAGGCGGGGGAGGTGGCGGAGCACCACCACCAAAGCCTGGCATTGGAGGGGGTGGTGGCGGCGGAGCGCCCCCGAAGCCCGGCATAGGTGGGGGTGGAGGAGGTGGGGCGCCACCAAAGCCTGGCATCGGCGGCGGAGGGGGCGGCGGAGGCGCAGATGCCGAAAATCCAGGCATGAGAGACGAATCCGCTGGGGGGAGTGGGGGAGGGGGCGGGGGTGGGGGTCCATCGAATTTGGCACCCCCGCTTGGGAGTGCCTCCACATCTACTGGGGTCATTGGTGAGTCTGACTCCATGCTCGAGTGCCCAGTGGTCACGCCATCCCCAGCATCTGAAACATCCTTGGCCTCTGCCTCCTTGTCTTCCTCGTCTGGATCGATAACTGGAACCCTGGCAGCAATCTCCCCTAAGATCCCTGTAGCCCGCTTGGGGTTCATTTTTGCCCTCGGCATGTAGCGATCTTTGCTTGCAAGCGGCCTCTTGCCAACTTCAATGATCCTTGGCTTCGCATACTCAACGAAAAGGTCGTCATCAGTCTCCTCCGCAATTCCAGCTTCCCTTCCCCCACGCATCCTCTCACGCTCTGCGAGCGTTTCAGGAACAGAGACTTGCCGATAGCTAGGGGATTGGCTGCCTTTATGTTTAACGCTTCCAAAGGTTGCGGAGGCATTTCTCTGCCGAGCAGCTTCCTCGAAATGCTCCCGTTCAAGGAGCTTAGCCTCCATTTGCACAGCATCCATTCTTTCTCTCAATTCCCTGAGCCTGTCACTCGGGGCAACCTGCTGCCATACTTTGCCCTCCAGTTTGAATTCCGTCTTCTTCCGCTCTAGCTGAGTTTCCAATCGTAACATCAACCGTCGGCGGTCCAATATTCCCTTCATTTGCGTAACATCGGCTTCCACTGGTATGGGTCTGCCCTCCTTGTTCGCCTGCTTAACGCGCTCAGCATGCGCAGCATCAGCTGCATCTTGAGCGTCACGAAGCATAAGATATAGCTCTCTAGTTTCTAGCTCACTCTTTTGCATCTGCATAGCATGCGCAAGCTTAATTTCCTCAAGCTCCCCCTTCAAGCCCTCGTTCTGTCTCCTCTGGATTTCGATGACTTGGGTTTGTTCCTCCAATTGCTTCTTCAACCTTGCGATTAGGCCGTCCGCGCCCATGTCAACTTGAGCCCTCATAGCATCTCGTTCGGCAATTGCGCTCTCCGCAATTTGTCTAGCCTCGCTAGCCTCTTCTAATGCATGCCTAGCCTCGCCATCGGTGTGCAACTTGTCCATCAAGGCCTGAACCGAAAAGGTAAGACTCGCTTTTAGGTCCATATCTGGTAGACGTCGGTCCATAACTACATAGCCCAATATCGAGTCAACGAGCTGAAACATCCGGAGCCGGTCCTCACTATTATTATCCCTCATGAGCAGGAGGTGTTGCAATGTCGACATGAAATAATCCTGGGTTCTGGTATCTCGAACTTTACTCATGATAGCATCCACGATAGCTACTGGATCATTCAAATCCTTTGGGTCCCCATCGAGACTATCAACCATACTTCCCCCATCTCTTTCCATAAGTTCGTCATAATCTACGGCGGCATCCTCCTCATACTTCTGAATCTGCTTGTCAATTAAGTCGTACTGAAACCCTTGCATCTTACCCGCTATCCTCCCGAACCCACATGCTTTGAACTGGGCTCGGATGTGGATTCTAGCGTGTAGATCGTCGGCTCCAGAGGCTATTATATTGATAAGGAATAGAGTAGCCAAAGCGTATTCCATGAGCAAGCTTTCCATTCCAATACCACCAGACCTAACTTCATCGCTAGCGCCAACAAGACTTCCTAGCTTGCCTCTGCCATCGATGGTGACTTCCACAATTCTGAGCCATGAGTCAAATCTCCCGTTTTCACCCTGGTGCGTTTTGATTTGATCCAGTGCTGCAAGAACCCTAGTGTGGCCATGCGGTCTATCCCAATGGCACAAAAAGGTCAAAACCTCACTGACAAGTTTCCTAGTCGTTACCCTTGGCGATGTGAGGGATGCCGTAAGAGCCGATACGCAGTGATGGTGTTTGAGAGCATCGTCTGCACCGTATTTGTTGTTCATCAACGCCTTGAGGCATTTAACAATATCATATTCTCGGTCAAGCATTGCATCGGTTCCACTATTTTTTCCACTATGGTTGTTTATACCCCGCAGAACAGTAGTAAGAGCAACTTGCCCTTGGGCTTCAATAAATTCCTTTACCCAGCTATACCACAAAAAGCGAAATTCATTAGTAACTTTTAGAACACAGATTCCAAGATGTCTTACGTACCTAATTGGCTGTGTTCTGAGGGAGACACTTAGACTCCCAAGCTGCTTTGCGCTAATGGTCCCGTCCATTATCTTTTTCACATACCACTCCGGACTATCTTCGTCTAGGTCACGTCCTTGCGCCTGGGCAGCGACTCGTCTCTTCTGCTCCGCTTGGAAATCGGCTAGTTTGTCTTGGTGAACCATGACCCATTTCTTGCTCGGCGCATACGCCATCATTTGCCGTTTGGCCTGTTCAGGAAGGTTCATGTATCCACGTTTGTCCATTAGTTCGTAAAACATGGCCTCTACAACACGGTCGTCTCGTGGTCGTTCAAGTGTAAACCCTTCCGCAGACTGAAACGACATGGGGGAAGGAATTGGGTCAGCGACGCTAGGCGTTATAGAAAGAACTGAGTTTCGTGTGGTGGAAGAAATAGAGGAGTATAGGGAATTCTGGTCAGAAGAAGATCGAGGATAAGTAGAATTGGACTGGTTGGAAACCATAGAATTGTAGAAGCTGGGTGTAGAGGAATTGCTGTCATGCTGTTGTTGACGAGACGAAAATGTCGCATTCGCATATGGACTTGGTGGTCCCTGATGGTAATGATGATGTGCCGGAGGAGTCATCGCCGTTGCCGAAGAGTTGGAAGGGGGTGGTCTTGGTCCCGAAGGATGAGAAGAATGCTGATCTTGTTGCTGAGGATACACAGAAGGGTATTGATGGAAGTCTCCCATTCGCCCTAATGCATGAGGGGTGACCTGCTCGTCACCTCGAGACACGGGGCGAGGATAATCTGCAGGCCCCGGAACCGGCTGCCGGTTCAGATCCGCCGCTACTGAATCGTAGGGTATGGAGGTAACCACACCGGCAGAATAGTTCAATCCATTGGTCGCTGTTGGCGATAATTCTGAGGGGTAGTAATGGCTCTCCCTATTCTCTCGGTCCCCTTTCGTACTTGACAAGGAAAGCCGGTGGTGGCTCTTGCCTCGAGACTTGGGCGGATCCGCGTCTGATGAATATGTTTCGCCTCCTTTTGGCGTAGACGAAAACTGCGCAACCTTGGACAGTTTATTCCTCGAGAATATAGAAGATTTCCCACTCGATTGACGACCCGTCCCTCCAGACGAACCTGAAGACATGATGATACCGGGTTGAAGAAATGAGGTTGATTCCGGTTTCGGGGATGACGGAGTTGTGGGCCGTGGAGTTTGAGGCAACGGTTTTCGCTCGAGCATCCGCGGTACACGAGTCTTTTGTCAGTCCGCCCTTCAATTAGCAAGTTGGGAGTTGTTGCGATTTTTTTTTTAAAGTAAGGTTGTTGTTGTTAGAGGTAGCAATTCCGATAAGGATGGTAGAGGATGCCCAAACAGGGTGTGACCAGGCGTGTTGAATTCCGAAGGTGTAGGGTATGATGATGATGCAATGTTGGACCTTCTGTCCAGCGACAGAGCCCACCGAGGGTCCCGATATCTGGACTGCGATAGCTTCCCTCCACTCTTAGCTTGCCCTTCCTCCTAACCTGCAAGCTTTCCCAGGCGTTGACCCCTCCCAGCCGCTCGAATCACCGAGAGATACCCCACGCCAAGGCTGTATCGCAAGAGTAGGTACCTCGAATGCCAGTTCACACACGAAACAGGTACTCGATGTAAGAATTAAAATCCTCCCCTCTCTGTCTCGAAAACCGGGTGCCGAGTGAAGCCAGCTTGTGTATGTTTGGCCTTTTTGCTGATTCTAAAACCAGTTAGCTTCTGCAGGCTTCCTGTTGACCTCCCCTCCCTTTGCGTACGATATGGATCACGAAGTAGCTTGAAAACCCGGATCCAGAGTGCGCCACACTGCTGACCACAGAAAAGAAAATTTTGGAGGGGGAGAAAAACAAAGAATCGGTTTGTGTCGTGTGGGTCACTTTGCTTCACTTCGTTTCCATAAGGCAAAAGGCACCACACGAGGAGTAGCGGGGTTGACGAGAAAGATGGTTACAATCAGATGAAGATAGGGGAAACGAGAAGAAGGAGATGGTACCGGCAGTCAAAAGTAAGGGTTCAATCCGCCTTCTCTAGCAGAGAGCGTCTACTCGAGTATGGAAGGTGTGTGTGCTGTCCAAAAACAGGGCGATCGAATGAAGTAGTGTCAACCCTTGTCAATTTTGATCTGAACCCCCCTATCACTTCTAGAAAGAGGAAAGTCCCAGGGGTGTCCTGAACTCTTCCTTCCTCAAAAGATGTCGATGCTACCTCAGTGAGGACAGAAGAGCTTAGTAAGTGTACTCGTACAACTTGTAAACTCTCACATGTTCCGCTGTACGGAGAAAGTATTTATTATCCATGAGTGTGATCAGCAGACAAAATAGGTTCCTTTTTCACTTGAAGTCCCCTTTGTGATCCCTGTTTCGCTTCAGCTTCTCCCAGGACACAGACAGCTCCAGCACGCCTCTCAGCCTCATCCAATCTGCGCACAAATAAATCACCCTCACACAGCCATCACACCGTGCCTGCCACGGTGCTTGCACACATCCCCCAAACCTCATGAACGACCATGACGGGTACTGTCCGTAACTTTATCACTGTGAGTCCTTGGGAATCTGCCGAGCAGCCGCTCTGTTTTAGGGAATCAGACTAACAAGTCTACAGACAACAGCCCTCACATTAACTTGCTCAGCAATCCTTTTTATCACATACCGCCATGCTCTCCGGCCAATACTAGTAAAGCGCAATATCATCCCTCTAAGGAATCTTCCTCGGGCGTTATCCGATACATTTTCATCGCAGGGGCGCATCCGGCTCGGTGATGACGATAACCGAGAAATCGGCGGCAGTGATCTGGAGGAGGGCTTCAGAGACGACAGCGATGATGATGAAACTCCAACCAGAGACGACAGGATACGAGAACCACATCCGGGCGCTTCAGATTGAATGTTGAGAAAAGGAGAAACGGGTTATTGATCGTGACTCTGGAGGCGCTGGCAAGAGAGATGGATGCAGGTTATTGGCGCGGGAAATTAGGGGGTCCATCGGTGTTCAAAGATGATATTACTTTTTCGTTCTTATCCCTAATCAACAAACATCCCATTGTTACCACCTCCCTTTTTCTTTGTGTGTAGGTCATTCTTTCCAATCCCTATACGATACTACATCTGGTCCATCTCGAATCCACCCCCACCCGCACCTCCATCCAACCACCGTCCTTCCGATTCCCGCAAAATCTTTCCATATATCTACCCCTTCCCAAGCCCCGCTTCCTTCCCATTCCTGCTTGACCCGATCCGCCTGCTCCCATCCCTCGACCTCAGCTATAACCACCCGAGACCCCAACTTCTCTGCAGCCCGCCCAATGGCGGGGTAAAATATATCCCCGTTACCATCTTTCGGCACTAATGCCAGCTTGGGCTCGTAGTTCCTGACGGAACGCCCAGTAGATACATTGAACGACTTTCCGGAAACGTATGGCGGGTTTGATATCACTACCGATACCCCCTGAAGCTTTTCCCCGATTGCTTTGACCAAACTATCCACAGCTAGAACATCGCCACGGAAGAACTCGATATCCTCACGTACGCTAGCCAGTAATACTTCTTTATTATGTTCAAGATTCTGTTTGCTCAATTGGAGCGCCTTGAGCGAGATATCGATTCCAAGTATTCGTGAGGACATCCCTGCCGTAGATAACAGATGATGCAAAAGAAGTGGAATACATCCCGTCCCAGTGCACAAATCAACAATTCTAACATGCGAGCGCGGGGGCAAGTGTTTAAGAATATGACCACCGAGATGACTAGTAAACTGCTCCGTTTCCGGTCTAAAATAAAAACAAGAATCAGAAACCTAGTGATCCCGCTACCAGCAGAGCAGTAGTGCCGTACTAGTGGAAGAAATATTAGCACGATACAAACCTCGGAATCAACACTCCTCTCTCACACATCATCTCCAAAGCCCCGAACGGCTGGGTGCCTAATAGGTACTGCAGCGGCCATCCACGCCCGCGTCTCTCGCACAGGGCTTTCAACCAACTCTTCCTGCCTCCCCCTTCGTGGGCCAGCCAGCGCAGCTCCATGGATGCCTGCTCGATCGTCCGGCATTCCGGCAGAAGGAGCGGGAGAAACGCATGTCTCCTCCTTGCTGCTCGGATTAGCTCTGGTGTCAAGCGGGGCATTTGTGGCGGACTGTGAGTGTGGCAGTGTCGAAAAAATAAAAATAAAAATAGACGTTGAATTAAGCTTTGCGCACGGCCCCTGGACGTAGTTTTGTTTTTGGTTGACCAACGCAGACCATCGGATCCTGCTTGAGGACTGCCGTCCGCCGAAGTTACATTTGGGTGTGAAGGGGGGGGCTTCACCTTCAGAGTATCGTAATCCTTACTGGTGGTTTGAAAAATTTGACGGTTCACTGATAGCAATTGTTATTTTTCGGATCCTAGATCTTTTTTTATCTTTCCCGTTATTGCATGTTGGGTGTGGTTATTCCAGGTTTTGGAAATAAATGCCTGACCCGCGATTGGTGATAGGCATTGAGGGATTGCTGTACTTGTAATTGCCTGACCTTTGTAAAAACAACTGCTATTGCATATTATGGGAAAAATCTTGAGGCTCCGGGCAATTTTTTGGCCATATGCAAAATAGCAGTCGTTTCTACAAAGGTCAGGCAATTACGAGTATTGTAATAATATTATTATTATGGTATCATAGCCTCGCTAGTCAACCTCTATGCGGTATCACATATAGCACGAAGGTTCCAAGATGGCTTTCGTCGGTGGCCTAAAGAGATACGTTCTGAGATACATATTATACCCACAATTTTCTGAACAAGTAGCCGTCCCCGTCTTCTTAAACCGGGCGATCTAACCGCCCGAGGTCTATGTATACCCAGGGAACTCGCTTCGAATATAGGGATGGTTTCAATCTCGGTTTTGAAAAGGTGCAGTAAAGCATAACCTGGACTACAGTTTGCGGAAGGGAAGCATAGCGATGATTAATAGCTGGATACGTGAGAGCTTTGACAACTGTATTACCCTCACCTCAACCACCACAATATGTTACCCAATATCAGTGAGACTAATACGCATCACTTAAAACCTAAATTCCCAAGTTCCATCTCCCAGAAAATACTAGCATCAAAGAAGCCACCTTACTCCGGTCTCCACCATCTCTTATAGGCAAAGATTTCTTCACAGCTATCATTGTTTAAGTTCGTACCCATCACAACAAGTAGCAGTATGGCGCAGTGGAAGCGCATCGGGCTCATAACCCGCAGGTCAGAGGATCGAAACCTCTTACTGCTAAAGTTATTTTTGCAATTTTCTCGCTATGACATTGAGGTATAGGGGGCTACGGTTTTCGGGTGTTTGCCCCCCCCCTAGAAGTGATCCTACCCAATATATCACTCGGTTTTTGCACGGCATACGGGGGCTTTGCCCATCGCCAATTTTTTAGCGATTATTAAAGCATCTCGGGCCATTTGCTCTCGCCCTATTCTACCAACAATAAACCTCGCATAAGACGCTTAGTTTTACCGTATTTTACAGGGGGAGAGTCTCCACACAATACGGGATACCCGGGGGTGCCATGCCTTCTCATTGCCCCTGGCAAGTAAGATAGACTTCTGCCATTTTTGCTATGTCGAGTTATAGCCACCGGTGGATCTCTACATTCTATTATGGTACAATGCTAGATCAGCAAATATTATACATGACGCACTTGAGTCCCATCTACACATCAACCCTCCCAGATTTTTCTACTACGCCACGGCATAGCTCGCCGATAATCCTCCCGCTCAAAATCGTCTCCGCCACAATCCCGGTAACATGTTTCGGTTGAACCCGTCCATACCATACACCCAGGCCATTAGGTCGGTATACCACAACGTTTCCAGCGAACTTGTGTCCACTCAAATGACTTGTGAAACCCACCCGTACCTTTCCAACTCTCCCCTTCTCATCCTCATAACCCTTCAGTAAAATCCCCTTCTCCGCAAGCTCCTTCTCAAATTGTCTTCTCAAAGGCCCCGCCACACGCCCGCACCGTGTGTCCCGGGAGTTGTGCGAGCAGATAAGCACAACTGTTTCCACAACCTCCCTGGTTTCCAGCGTAGATTCGACATCTTCTCCACCGGGCAGTAAAAACTTCCTCACAAGTTCAACAACACCCTCATCCTCAAGGGGAATGTTTGGCAGATAAACTCCGCTAGGAAAAATATAGGCCGACGCCATCCCTTGCCCTGCTTCAACACCCGGTTCCCGTTCGAAGGAAGAATTAGTGACCAGAGTTGGGGCAAATGGGTCCCTCAAATCCTTCCGCCCGCCACCTCTCATTGCCGTCAACTCTTTGATCCTCCCAGCTAGTCCGCCCCCAGGCTCTGCGACGTCCAACTCAATTCTCGACGCCCAATCCGAACGACCCGTGCAAACGAGCAAGTGGCGGTAGTAATTTGCCATAGTTCCTCCCAAAGAGGTGGCCCTATCGATATCCAGATCCTCCGGTAAACTCTCGAGAAAGCAGGCGCAGCTCGGAGGACATTCTTCGGTAATGTGGAGGGAGGGTCGGAGAGGTGTTTTGAATGGAATTGGGATTCGTTTAGTGGAAAGGTGCACACTGGTGTTGTGGAAGTTGCGCGACAACCGGCGGAGAGAGTACTTGCACTGAGGGCGCAGCCACATCTTGTACGCTTGTTGGGGTGAAGTTGGATTAGGAGTGGGAAGCTCCGTGCATTGGTGGCACGCTGCTGTCGTCAGGTTAAGGCACGGCCTATTTCGGCATGTGTGATAGTCTTGGCGATTATTGCAGGTCCGGGGTTGAGGTTTAGTGCCGGTGACTTGGAATTGTGGTGCCAGCCGTGGCCATTGGGGCGCCTTTGTTTTAACTTAGGTAGTTAGGCGGGTACTATTGGGATTAGAACATCCCATTACTGATTTGTACGGCACTGTGCTCGAGTACAACCAGTGTAGTTGGAGATGCGAGGCTCCTGTCTTATCAACAAGCAACTAGTAAATGGATTTACATTAATGGTAGGAATAGTGTATTAGAGCACTGATGCAGATTGGCAAGGTAATATCGAGTTTTTCAGGGAATATATATTCTCCCCACCTCCGGAACTTGACAGGTGCTCCTTGTTTATGTTTGCGTTTTGAGATAGTTTGCGTGGACTTTCCTTTCTTCCTAGCCCATTCCGCCCGCCGCTCGGGGTTGCCTCCTTGACTGTGGGCAGAGGGGCCCGCTCCCAGCAAGGAGGTAAGAGCAATACAGCCTTACCAGACGATCCAGATAGCCCATGGTTTTTTTTTGGGGGGGGAAGGGCAGCAGCTTGGCACAATGGAGAGAGGATCGGTAAACCGTAGCTGTCATTAATTACCGTTTTTCTCGGATTTTTGCTGTAAGTTACCCGGAGGCTCCTGGACCCCAAGCAGCTTCTAGCCGGGTAACAGTTATCTATGGGAATTTTTGTGTAACTCTCCGGCACCACACAGCATAGCAAGTGCCGTCACCCTGAGAGAGGCCTCGATAGTCGCGACGATTAGGGTAGCTCGCCCTTACCATGCCTGTCAACTGTTGGGTCGGTGCCTCGCCAACCTACGCAAGCGATTTAGCTACGATGTCACACTCCGAAATCACGATACAAACCTCCAACCTCATGTCGACCAATGCTGACGGTAATTCCGGAGGTGGTGGCGGAGGAGGCAGCGGAGGTGACACCCCTATCGTGCCGTCGGAATCTGCAGCAGACCTCACAAATAAAGTTTGTATCGACACGAGCAAAATGAAAGAGGAGGAGCCGTCCTCTAGCCCGACAGGTGGCGGGGAAGGTGCCGGGAATGATGCTGGTGGGGGACAGCCGGGATTGACGCATGATTCCTTAAGCTTAATGCAGTTGAAGAGGCTGGTTGTCGAGGCGCCTAGGTTAAAGGTGTGTTTGATCGATCTTTCTTTTTGCTTTGCGCCCCACAGGAGAGTTTGTGGAAATCGATCAATTGGACTGTTACCATTCAAACTGGGTGGTTGGGCTTTTTACTGGCAGCAGGCAAGGAGTGTCCGGACATTCGAGTACCAATTTGGTGTGGATGCTCAGATACGCACAGAGAATCAACCATATATTTTTCTGAATCCTGTGTTCGGATACTTCTTGCCTGTTGCGCAGGGGCCGCTGCCGTTGCTACCCCCGCCTGTCTAAGTGCTTGTTGTGCATTTGGGGAAATTTCGAAAGGGGAATCTGACAGCTACCCAGCAACCAGAATACGCCTTTCGCTACTCCTCTGCGGATGTTACTACTGCGGAACTAAACGAATGGTTCTCTTATTCGCTCGCGAACGACCTCTCCCTCCTGCTACTTTCTAAACAAACCTTTGAAGAAACCTACGCTGTTCTCTCACTCCCGCCGCACCAGACAGTCGAATCACTGGTCGGAAAGCGGCCCCCGAGGTGGGTTACCAGCAAGGATGTCAAGCGGAAACGTTTTATATCTCGATGTGCGGACCTTCTGGAGCATACAAGCCAGAGGGAGCGAGTAAAGGGTCTTGAGGGGTTAGCCTATGTTGTTCAGGGTGTATTCGGGGAGACTTTTTCTGAAGAGGACCATCTAGACAAGATAAAGAAAAATGTTGCGCTGGTAAGGCAGGCAGGGCTGGTAGAGGCGCTATTTAATTGTGTTCGAGGTTCTGTAGGAAGGGAATTAGAGTATGCTGCTGCGGGTAGTAATTCGAGAGATGAGACGAAGGAAGGGGACAGGGGATGGAATAGGAAGGAACTCCGGTACGCTCTAACGATATTATACTTTCTGGTGGAGGTCACCCGCCGCCATGATGAGGGTACGGGGGGGGCAATGGTGGGAATGGATCAAGAAATTGAGTCGCTCCGTGACGAAATTGCTGATTTGCCGGGAGAGAGTGGTCTGTTGGGATTCCTAGCAAAGACTTTAGGTCGTTTGCGATGGGAGGATAGTGTCGATTTACCACTTATGAACATACTCCTTCTTACATGGAAAACTATGCTACTTGTTTTTGGCGAGCCTGATAGACATCTTGCGAAAGTTAAGACATACGCACGCGGGCTAGCAGGTTTGGACCCGGAGGTGGGCAAGGGACTAATCACTGCATCACCCTTGGATTATCACGTATTCAGACAAGACATCATGGCTAAATACCCGGCATACGATCCTCCAAAGCCTCTCTTTCCTTTTGAATTGGCTACAAACTCGTTTCTGCCGTCTTCGGCTATTAATACTGCGGCTGGCCGAACAGGCGGAAACGGAGATGTGCTGTTGGGGGGAAAGGGTGGTGGTGAGAATTTAGGGTCTATCCTGAATAAGGCAGTTCACATTGCTACTCCTGCCCCGTCGCCTCCACCGTCTCCCGGAGGTATTGGGGGGAAAGGAGGGAAGAAGCAGAATTATCAAACGAACAATAATTTTCCTTTCTTATACCCCCCTTCTTCCTCTTCTGAGATAGACAAGAAGTTTGCCGGAAAGTGCTGGTGGAAGGAGGACGATGACACTTTTTCTAGAGCGGAAGGTGGTAGTGGGGTTCCGACAAGCATTAAGGAGGCTGGAGATTTATTTTCTGGGAGAGTAAGATCTACACTGGCGATGAAGCATATGTGGGATGAGCGAGAGGCATTTCTGAAATTCCAAAGAGGGTGGGATGTTGATGAAGAGATCCTCAGGGAGAGGAAGGAGATCGAAGGAAGGGACCGGCGGTGGGAGGAGAAGCGATTAGAGTCAGTAGAAGAGTTTTATGTTGGTCCAACCTCTAAACCTTTGTCTATATTTTATTTCTTGGTAGCTATTGCTAATATTTTTTCTTTAGAGAGCTGCATTGCCTCAACTGCAATCATTTGTGATTGTGCTATTGAAGGTTATATTGGCCAATGTCAATGCACCTCCCATGCAACCGCCACTTCCACCGCCTCCGCCGAGTAGCCAACAGGTTTTGTTCCCAGATAAAGAAGGTGAGCAAGGTGTCTGCGAATTGGTCGGGTCACACGTGAAGCTAATGAATGTATAGATAGTGAAGGCAATAGTCATAGGGGATCGGTAGCTATTGACTCAGCTGCTGGGAGGGTTGACTATGCCGGGTCTTCGATTAGGAATTCTTGGAATATCTTTGGGAGGGCGGCTCCGGGAGTGAGTCGTGCCAATGGAGATGGGGGGGAGGGACTGAACACCATTAACGAGGACGGATCGGAACAGTTGTCAAATGGTTGGGAGAAGGGGAGAGAGCGGGAGCGAGAGAAGGAGCGAGAGAAGGAACGTGTGGAGCGCGAAGCCGATGAGAAGAGAAGGTTGGACGAGGCAGATGCCCAGAGGATTAGGGAGATCACTAGCAAAGCCGTTAGTGCCATTTTGGTGGGAATGTTGAAATGGTTTCGGGTTTCTCGTAAGTTTTAGCTATCCTCTCTGGTATGGAACTATGAACTAATTAGAGACTTTTTAATAGATGTGCTCAAGTTCGAGTACCTGACGCAGCTCCTCTTAGATTCTAACTACCTTCCCCTCGTCCTCAAGCTACTCAACCAGCAGGACATTGTTCAAACCGTGACCACCAAGACAGACCGCAAGGACATGTCCTTCTTCAACTTCTGCAGTCTCCACTCCTCCCACCCCAAACCAAAATCGAAGTCACCAACCACCCCGAATAACTCCTACTTAGACTCCTCGCCAGACGAAGCCTGCCCCCCGCCAATCCTCAAATTCCAGCGTGAAGAAAAGGAACTGGAACCCCGATCCCCCCCACCTTCCGGCGCCCCCCCATCCCACCCCCCGGAAGCCATAACTGACTTCTCTTGGCGTAACTTCTTCACAGCAATAAACTTCATCCGGATAATGCAAAAAATCGTCAAGAACAAGTCGCACCGCAACCTCTCCCTTGTCCAGTACAAGTCGTCCGCCATCCTCCGAAAGCCGCTAAAGTGTCCTCAGGAGGAGTTGCGCTTGTACACGCTTAAGGTGTTCAAGGGGCAAGTGCCCTACTGCGGCCGTAAGTGGCGGCAGTCGAACATGCGCGTCATCACTTCGATATACCTGTTCTGCAGGCCAGAGCTGAAGGACGATTGGCTCTCCGGCGGTGACGTGGACAGCGAGGTTGAAGAGAGCTTGCCGCAGGAGCAGGCTCTCCGGAGCCTTACGCATTTTTATAATGTCAGGAGGTATCCAAAGAGTATGGGCGCTGATATGGAAATGATGGAAATGGAGAGGGACTTCTTTAGGAGAGAGATTGATAAGATGGAGGTCGGGGAGTGGGATGCTGCGGGGTTGGAAGGGTGGGGGGGATAGGGTGCCGTTCTGCCTGCTCCCCCTTTTTAGCCTGGCGTCTGATAAAATCCCCCCTTTTTCCCTTTCTTTCCCTTCCCTTCTGTCATTGCTTAGTATAATATTCTGGCATGGGGGAGTAGTTGTGAGAGCTTTGCCACATCGCTCACGTGTTAACGATGGATGGATAGATGGGTGGGGTGGTAATTAACGCTGTTACTTTATGAATTAATGGATGAACTAATGGTGGGTGGCAGGGATTAAGTTAAGTTTACAATAGCATAGAATAGCACTAGGGGGAGTTGAATTGGGTGTTGAACGTCATAATTTGTGGGTTGTTGGATTACAAGTTGCTCCAAGGGGCCTGAAGCGTTCCAACTGCTAGTCAATTCTGCACTACTTTACTATACAGATACGATTATTCGGAGAGAACGACAAGACCCTCTAGCATATGATACACCGGGCAGAATTCCTTCAGCCCACTTAAATATCGAAAATAGCAATAAATCCAGGCCCTCGAGTGATGATCTGTGAAAACCCCTCCTAGTTGTCCTAGCGGCGCCTTTTTTTTTTGACTGGCCTAGTCGTCAGGATGTTGACCACCTTCCCATTAGACGAGATATATAACTCTCCGATCTCCTCCCCATCCAACCACTCGCGAGCCATTTGCTCACCCATGATAATATTTCTCACGTACCACTCCCCCGCGCCAAGCGGCTTCATCATCAAACGTTCCCGCTCAACCTCCACCCTGAACCTATACCTCCCATTGATCTGTACGGCGCAGCTCGTCGTCCCGCCCAGGCGCTCCCCCTGCAAGACGAACCATGGCCACGGGGTCTCAAGTGCGCGAGTGCCAGCCATGGAGGGGACGTGGGTGTGGAGCTGGGCCCAACACTCCTCGGCAACGCCAGGGGCGATGGGGGCTAGCATTAGCAGGAGTTCGTTCGTAGCGCGGTAGATCGTGGCGAGCGTTGGCTGGGCTTCGGGGGGTAGGGAAGTGAGGGCGTTTGTCAGCTTGATGAGGTTTGACACAAGGGTGTTTAGGGCAAATGTTTTCGTGAGCACATAGGAGTTATTCCGGACCGTTTGTTGGAGTATGTAGAAGAGGTCGTGGTCTTCTGGCGGGATGCTTGTCGCGGTTACAGGGCGGGCAACGAGGCTTGGCAGGATCGGGAAACCAGGCTCAGCAAGTTTCCCTGAGAGCATGCTAGTGTGCCGCCAGAGCTTGTCGAACCAGCGGTGCATTCCGATTATTCTGTCTTCATCCCATCGTAATTCCGCTTCTAGCGGTCCCAAGAAAAGTAAATGCGCCCTCGTGGCGTCGGCGCCCCAGCGGGAGATGCACTCTCGTGGATCGGTCCCATTGAATTTACTCTTGCTCATTTTCTCCCAGGAAACCACTGGAGATGCGCCGTCCGCAGATACCTTCTTCTCCCTAGTCTCCGGGTCCGTCTCGAGTTCTTCGGGTTTCATGTACTTGTCCGTGTGGGGGTGCTTGTAGGTTTTGGTTAAAACCATGCCTTGCGTCACGAGTCGTTTGAAGGGCTCGCATTCGCTTTGGCGATTGCGGATGGCTGGCCACATGCCGATTTTGCGCAGGAATTTGGAGATGAAGCGGGCGTAGAGGAGGTGTAGAATTGCGTGCTCAATTCCGCCGATGTAGATATCTACCGGGAGTAGGTTGCTGGCTTTTTCGGGGGAGAAGGGCCTGGAGGATTAACTATCTTTGGTCTGAAAGGATTGAGGGGATATATATTTGACTTACAATTCTTTATTATGAGGATCGACGTAACGCATGAAATACCAACTTGAGTCCACAAAAGTGTCCATGGTGTCCGTCTCCCTCCTAGCCTCTCCTCCACAATTTGGGCAAGTGGTTTCCACCCATTCCTTCATCGACGCTAGCGGATTGCCTCCTTTGGGGTTAAGCTTTTCAATCTCTGGTAATACTACAGGCAAATCTTTCTCTTTAACTGGAATCATCCCACAGCTTCCACAGTGAATTATTGGTATGGGCGTCCCCCAGTATCTCTGCCGGCTGACGAGCCAATCATTAAGTTTCAAGTTTACATGGGCCTCCCCAAGATCCCTCGCCTGTAGTTCTGCTAGGAAAACCTCCTGAGCCTCAGCACTGCTCATCCCTGCGAACTTTCCGCAATTCTCGTTTAGTATTCCGAGACCCTCGAACACACCGTCCTCCGACACCGATCCCCCCTCTCCGTCAGCCAGGCTTCGGCCGATTACAAGCTTTGCTGGTACATCTTTTGGTCCACGTTTCGCCCAGAACTCATTGTCGCGTGTATCATGTCCTGGAACGCCCATCACAGCACTCGTTCCAGTCCCTTCCACAACATAGCTGGCGACATAAACCGGGATCTCTTCGTTGGTTAAAGGATTTAGAGCTTTGATATTCTTAATTAATTCTCCTTTTTTCGATCTTCTATTCCAATTGGTTCCATTAATTAGTAAAAATTTATGGAGATACGGATCGGTTTCACTGGCTTTTAAGGCTAGCGGGTGTACAGTGGAGATTGCTAGAAATTGCACGCCAAGTAAAGTATCCAAACGGGTCGTGTAGGCTTCAATGCTGGTGTGGCTTCCTAGATCTATTTCCGTAGCAGTAAGAGGAAATGTAACTTTCGTACCTTTGGATAGGCCGATCCAGTTGGCTTGCATAGTCTTGACTTGGTCTGGCCAGCCAGACCCTAGCTCATCGAGGCCCGCGAGCAGTTCGTCTTTGTAGTCAGTGATTTTGAAGAACCATTGTGGAAGAGTCCGCTGCTCTACTACAGCACCGGAACGCCAGGATATTCCATTTCGGGTGACTTGCTCATTGGCAAGAACGGTCTTATCGACAGGGTCCCAATTAACGAGTGCTTCCTTACGGTATGCCAATCTGCGCCTGTAGAGTTTGATAAAGAGGCGTTGAGTATGAATGTAATAATCTGGAGAGCAGGTTTTTATTTCCTAAAAGCTATTAGACTAGGCGTATTTAGGTGGGGGTGAAGTGATCATATGTACTCTATCCCAGTCAAATCCCACATTCATTAATCTGAACTGCTCCTTCAGTGAATCAATGTTCTTTTCGGTCCATTCCCTTGGACTAATGCCCCTTTCAATGGCAGCATTCTCCGCTGGGAGCCCAAACGCATCCCAACCCATCGGATGAATCACTTTTTTCCTCCGCATACGCTGGAATCTAGCGAGTACATCGGATATAGTGTATACACGAAGATGGCCCATGTGCAAAGCACCAGAGGGATAGGGAAACATGGGGAGAATATAAAACTTGTCTCTTGAATCTGCAAGGTCCTTAGGGTTGTTCAAATATTCGCGCCATTTCTCGTCAATGGCATTGAAGTCTAGAGGGGGCGGGTGCCTGTCCGAGGAAGCTCCGGTGGAATATAACTGCGACAGCCGGGGCAGCGATAACATGGAGGGTGATAGCTTGAGTGGCGGCCGGTTGGAGATTAGTTGTCTTAAGGAGGAGAGGAGATTGATTGGTAACTTCCGCATCTTTGGAAAGGTGAGTAGGATGGCTCAGGTAGGGGATTGATGTATAAAGGAGAAGGGAAATGGCCGGCGCGCGCCGGGAGCCTCAAGATTCAATTCTTGAGTGATTCTGCGTATTTTGGGGTTGTGGGAGTTTAGTGGTGTAATTTCGTCGGTGGAAAAAGTGTTTGTTTGTTCGAGGTCGGATTAAAGGCTTGGCAGAAGATCTCACACGCAGATCTGGTCAGTGCGTTAAAGCTGTGCAACCCTGCAGCTGCTGGAGTTGACGGGAGACTGATAGCAAACCACGTTTGTGTTCGTTAAGCCTCACCTCTCTGTCCAACATTCCAGGCTCCGATTAAAGCAAGCGAGAGGGGGGTATCACCCTAGGAGGCGTAAATCACCTGATCCATCATTGAGAAACAACCCTCAAACAGCCAGTGTTGACCTATCTTTTGCGAGTTCCTCAGACATCATCAACTCTGACCTCAACATTCAAAACCTCTCATTGGAGTTACCTCCCCTTCAGGATGACCGGTCCAGGCTTTGGCTCTGCTTCAGCTACTGTCCCGGATCTTTCCGCTGATCTCTTGCCGATATTCCACGTTGAACACGTTCAACTTCAATTCCAAATAGCTTCTGGCTTTGTTGCTGTCCAGGTTGCCAATAATGTTATCATAATCGCTCTCGCTTCCGGAAGGCTTCTACGGATAGATTTGGCTTCCCCTCAGGACGTCGATGGTACGAGAAAATCTTTCATTCAAGGTTCACAGCTAATAGTTATCTCGGCAGACATCGACCTTCCCCGCAAGATCTCAGAAGTCGGTGCTATTCGCCGGATCTTCCTTGACCCCACAGCTTCCCATTTACTCATAACTACTACCCACGGCGAGAACTTTTATCTCCATTCACGGTCTACAAAGGCTCGACATCTTTCACGCTTAAAATCCCTTCATATAGAATGCGTAGCCTGGTCACCTGCTCTACCAACTGCATCAACACGGGAGATCTTGATTGGAACTCAGGATGGGAGTATATATGAAACTTATGTTGAGGGGATGGAAGATAACTTTATGAGAAAAGATGAGAGGTACTTGAAACAAGTCTACAAGACTCCCGACAATCACTCGGTTACTGGACTGTGGGTGGATGGATTGCCGGGGAACCAACAATTGAGGCGGGTGATGGTTTCGACACCGGGCCAGATAATGCATTGGGTTGGGAAAGTGCAGAGGCATGCCGATCCTGGGTCAATATTCTTTAAATTTTTTGATTCGGAGGCTCCAAGTACGTTTTGGCATTCTCGCGTGCTCTATGAGTAACTAATGTAATCTAGTAATTCAGGATTTCCATGACACGTCGGCTAGCCATAGCATACTTTCAATATCTCCGGAATCTTCTGACGAGCATGAACCTGAGAGATCGTTTGCTTGGCTCACAGCTCCAGGGGTCTATCACGGAAAGCTTCTCATTGCGCCACAAAACTCTGACCTTGGCGCCCATGTCTTGTCTACATCAAAGCTACTTTCATCAGATTCCCTTCCAAACTTAGATAGCCCAGTAGCATCAATAGCCCTAACGCATCACCATGTGTTGGCACTTACCGACACTACTCTTTACGCTATTAACCGGCTAGATGATAGCATTGTGTTTCAACAAAGCCTGGTAGACCCGGGCATGACTGTTTTGGGCCTTTGCAGTGATCCTAAGAAATCCACCTTCTGGGTTTTCACCTCAGCAGAAATATACGAGGTCGTAGTGACGGACGAAGAGAGAGATTTGTGGAAGATTTTGTTGAAAGGAAAGTCCTTTGAGAAAGCTATGAGATTTGCCAAAACGAACTCACAAAAGGATCAAGTAGCCATCAAACAGGGTGACTACTTAGTAGCAAGCGGGAGATACGCGGAGGCCGCTGAGATCTGGGGAAAGAGCAGTAAGAGCTTCGAGGAGGTGGCTCTGACATTTTTGGAAAGGGGCGAACAGGATGCATTGCGAATGTATCTGCTAGCTAAACTGGCCAATCTGAAGAAGAGTGTAAGTCAATCTACTGAGTGACGCTCTTCCGACCCGAGGTTGGCTAACGGGATGATAGTCTGTAATGCAAAGGATCATGGTCGCTAGCTGGCTGGTCGAAGTCTTTATGGCAAAACTAAATACTCTAGAGGATGCTGTTTCAACGTTGGCCTCCAATGCTGGTACCGGGGCAGTTACATCGCCTGACATTCAGGAACAGTTGGCTGCAGTTCAGTTCGAATATCAGGATTTCGTCAGTAAATATAAATCAGATCTCGATCGGAAGACAACTTACGAGATCATATCTTCGCATGGCCGAAGGGATGAGCTACTATATTATGCGAATAGTGTCCATGATTACGGCTATGTACTGGCGTATTGGATCCAACGAGAAAAGTGGCTAGAGGCCTTGGACGTGCTAAAGCGGCAAAACGATCCTGAAATCTTCTACAAATACTCCAGTGTTCTGATGAGTAACGCTCCTATGGAAACTGTGGATATTCTCATGCGTCAATCAAACCTCAACCCCCGCAATTTAATACCGGCGATGCTCAATTACAACAAGTATGCAAGGGTACCCCTTGAGAAAAACCAGGCTGTTCGCTATCTTCTGTTTGTAATACATCAGAAGGGCTCCACTGACGCTGCGGTTCATAATACTCTAATCAGTATATATGCCTCACACCACTCGAAGGACGAGTCCTCGTTATTAGAATATCTCGAATCCCACACCGTTGATTCCCGGTACGATGCGGACTTTGCGCTCAGGTTGTGCATTCAGCATAGTCATGTCCAGAGCTGTGTGCACATCTACTCGAGCATGGGTCTTTACTTGCAGGCAGTCGAACTTGCACTCAAGCACGGGAATGTTGAACTTGCCAGCGTCATAGCAGACAGACCGGAAGAGGATCCAGAATTGCGGAAACACCTATGGTTGGCGGTTGCTAAGGAAGTAATCCGAGGAGCGAAGGATATCAAAACGTGAGATCATGACCTATTTTTATTAGCCCACCTATACTAATACACGCTATACAGGGCAATTGAGTTCCTCAAACGCTGCGAGCTTCTCAAAATTGAAGACCTAATCCCCTTTTTCCCGGACTTCACCATAATCGACTCCTTCCAAGAGGAAATATGCACAGCTCTTGAAGACTATTCCCACCACATCGACCAACTCAAGAGGGAAATGGACGAATCTACCCACACCGCCAGCCACATCCGCAGCGACATAATAGCCCTAGACCAACGTTATGCCATAGTCGAACCCGGCGAGAGATGTTATGTGTGTCAGTACCCCCTCCTCTCCCGCCAATTTTTTGTCTTTCCATGCCAGCATGCCTTCCACTCTGACTGCCTCACTGCGGAAGTAGTCGCGGGCGGAGGCGTGGGTCGAAGCAGGAAGGTTCGGGAGCTCAAGGAGGAGATTGAGCATGCGAAGGGGAAACGTCGTGAGGCAAAGGTGGAGGAGTTTGATGCGTTGGTCGCGGCAGAGTGTGTGCTCTGTAGTGAGTTTGCCATCAAGAAGATTGACGAGCCGTTTGTTAGCTTGGCGGATGATTTGGCGGATTGGGCTTTGTAATTTGGTAGGGGTTTGTTGTGTTTGTGTTTGCTGTGTTTGGGCGTCAGTTCCTGTTCTTTTTTTCTCGTGATGTGTAGTGCTATCGCTTGTTGGTTGGTTAGATACCAGTTCCTGGTTTAAAGGGGCCCCCGATCGACGGCGATGTGATGTGAATTGACTTCTGCGGTACGACTAGAATATCAATAACGATTCGGTCACGCCGGATGGATAGATGTGAACTGAGCTGGATAGATGCGAACTGGTTTAGCCACCGCCATACCGGTAGCCTGCTACGGTAGTATGCTAGGTGGTTCGGAAACGCGCGGCCGTGCAGGGCTCCCACCACTTCAAAGGTCGCCCAGCGACCTTCAGAAGTTGACGGGAACCTTGGCACAGTTATCTCCCGAAATAACTTTGCTCTCTATTCAATACCCCCCCGATTCATTCACTCGGGTGACCACCCATGAATACACTACGGGGCAATACCTGTTGATCGGGCTAGGCCTCGTGATAAGAACGGTTCCCCACCGATAAATAGATTGACTGAGAGCTGGGGCTTGTATGAGAAGTTACTACTTGTAGGTACGAAAGGGAACTCGGGCGGCACAACTCCCATTCAAAGAAGACCCTCAGTACTGTATGACAACTACCATGATGAACCGGCGGGCCATAGGTTTGAGAATTGTTGTATGTTGGCTATTGAAAAATAATAGTAATAAATTGCAGCTAGCAATGGAGTCGATACCTACTGTTGCTACTGCGCCCGGTCACCTGATAGGAGGGCGGTGGTTGATCGGTGCTTTACTTGCATTGGGACTCATAACTGCTGGATTGCACTCTGGGAATGGTATTTGCCAGTTACGACAGGGTCATGATTGCTTATGTAAGAAAAACAGGCGGAAAGGTGTTTCTGCATGTCAAACACGGGTGAAAGAATCCCAAGTTGTGAAGCTTAAGACACATGTAAGGCTAAGGTACGGTAATAGCGCCTCACCCTAGGGCTTCTGTCGATCCTATGTCTATCATACCTCTAGGCGACAAATGAGCTCAAATAGTACTATCCCCAAGATCAGCATAAACTCTCCAAAACAAGGCCGCAAGGAAAGAAGAAAAACTCACGGTCAAAACCGCCGAATCCTCGTCTGTCAAGTAGACGTACAGCACCAGTGCGTGATCCTCGCAAAAGCATGCCACAACCCTCTTACTAATGCCACCCACTTTCAGTACCCTCCCCCACTCCTTGCCATCAACTCTGACCCACGCAAAGGCCGATTTCTCCCTCGTAGTACTCGGGTGGTTCTCCACACCGCCGGGAACCTGGTCCGGGTCCAACAGGGGGTTCATCAATCTGGACCACACGCTCTCCACCTTGACCGCGTCATTCCCGTCCAGGCGCATCTTGAACTCCCCATTCATGTTCGCGGCGATGGCAATTCTGGACGCATCAAGCTTGTTGAACCGCTCAACGACGGAGCGCAGCGAGTGCAGTGCTGGCAACATGATGTGCACGTCTGGCTCTGGACATGTGGGCTCTTTGATGTTGGCGACGCTGGCGGGTGAGAGCACACGTACGGGGATTTCCTGCGTTACGAGCGTGTTTGTCGTCGTCGTTATTGTCAGGCAGAGGATTGGTGCGTTGTCCGAGGAACGCTTTGTCAAGCGTAGGGTTGCATCTGAGGCGGAGGCGCAGGAGCGAAGGGCGCGGTACAGTGGGGAGAGCGGGACTTCGAGGTTTATGATGTTGGAGTTTGCGCTGGTGATTATGTAGGAGTCGAAGAGGGTTTGCTGGTGTATTTATTAGCTGTGAGGAGAGGTGGGGATAGGGTAGAGAGAGAAGGGAGGGGGAACTGACGATGGCGAGGTTACTATGATAGAAAGTATAATGGTTAGCTAGGTGCTTGTTTGAATCATGGGAGGGTGGAGGGTATATGTGTACGCAAAGACTTGAACACCCTGATCGGGCATGAGCGTGAAGCGGATTTCGTCCTCGTCGAGTCGAAGCCATGCTATCTTTCCAATAGACACAAGACATGAAGTGAGCTCTAAATCTCTGTTAGCGATCCGGCCCACTCCCGTTCAGCGCTCCCACCGAAGAAAAAAAAACATACTGATAAAAGTCGAAACATTCCGAATTGAGGTTTTGAACCTCATGTTGTGACGTCGGATTTAACTCTCCCCCTCTGTCCATCACAGCCAACCTCCGTCCCAACTCCCCCGGCAATCACAATCCCTGGAAGTGCCAAGAAAGGCTTATTTTTTAGAATACCCCACCAAACCTGGACCGGCAAGAAATCTCCTATGGCAACCTTCGCTCTCCGCACCCGCTTCCTACCTCATCTCCGCCACTCCGGCCCACACTCCCGCACCTATCAATTTCGGAATGTGCCACCAATCAATCGCGCCCAACACACCCATACTCACACCCCACGGAAGCCGACCCGCCTAAAACTCCCCCCGACCCTCTCCCTCTTCGTCGCCGTCTCGGGACTAATCTACTACGCTGCAACCCTCCACATATCACCACAACCAAAGACCCTAAACCCCCAAACCTTCACCACGTACATCCTCACGTCAAAAACCCCCGTCACGACGTCCCCGCCAAGTCACACTGCCATATTCAGCCTACGACCGGCGCACCATCCGGGTCAGCAATTGCCATTTGGCCAAGGGATACTATCGGTGCAAATTAAGCAGCCGCAGTTACAGATCGCCAGGTCATACACCCCGTTGCCTAGTAGTGGTACCAGAGGAGGTGATGACGATGGGGCGCTGAGGTTTCTGGTAAAACGGGAGCCCGGGGGGGAAATGACGGGGTATCTTTTCTCCTTGGGCGTTGAAGATAAAGTTTTCCTTCGGGGGCCAACGGTGGAATACATTTTCCCGCCGGTGGGGGAAGTGGATAAGACGCTGTTCATTGCCGGAGGCACGGGGATTGCACCCGCGCTGCAATTAGCTGCCAACTCACTTGCGCCGGAGACGGAGATCTTTTGGGCTGTGCGGAGGAGAGCGGAAACGGAGGGTGCTATGGCAGAGGAGGTGGAGAGGCTTGTGCAGAAGATCAAGGGCAAGGTTTCTGTGAGGGTTTTTGTGGACGCGGAGGGTGGGATTAGAGTTCAGGATGTGGAGAGGGGAATAGAAGGGAGGAAAGTCGCCGTAGTGGTTTCTGGGCCAGAGGGGTTTATTAAGTGGGTTGCTGGGGAGAAGGTCTGGAGGGGGGGACGCGAGGAGCAAGGGGAACTGGGGGGTATTGTTAGGAAGGTTCTTGAAAGGAGTGGTGGGGAGGTGACTGTTTTTAAACTCTAATTGGGGGGGAGGTGGCTCACACATCGAATCCGCATTCGGGGGACAGGCAAGTGGTTAGATGAGCACCTACAGAAGCTGTTTAAGCGCCACCCCGAGCGTCAGAATGCCGATATATTCACTTCTATACAGGAGCGACTGAGAGCGGAAAAGCGGTGTGTATCGATTGGTGTCTAGCGAGCGAGGAAGAGTAGATGCATGAGCGTGTTATTATAGAGAAGAAACCCAAGCTATAGGGTCTTTTATAGAGAGAGTTGGCGAAGATCCGAGAGTCGTGAAAGGAAAACAACAACGGAAGGAAAGTAGGAAATCAACCATAGTCCCGCATCTCGAGCGCTATGGATACAAATCAAGTGACATGGCCAATGACTAGTGCTAGTCTATTCTGTCTCCAAGGTTCCATGTTTCCGCTATCCAAGTCAAACAGAGGTATCTCCAAACGCTGCATGGTGAGGGCGCTGAAACACTAAGCCTGGATATAGTATGGATATGTCTCAACATATACCACCCTTCCCCTTGCAATAATACCTTCCCCCGGGATCCCATCCTCCACGCCCGAGTTTTGAGAGCCAGTTCGAACCAAAATCTCATTCTCCACGCCGGAGTTCTTAGAACCAGTTCCCAATGCCTCACCCCCTACGGTGTTCCCGGTGGTCCGGTGGCCCTACGCGTGGGCCTCCAGGAGCCCCATGCGGGATTAGACTGCCCTTAGTAGTCCGCCTATGTCAGCAAAATCCTGGGACGGCCGGGGGGAGATGTAGGATCGAGGGGGACGGCACGAGTGATGTTTCATGATTTCAACTATATTTCGAAATCTTGCCAAACAAGTGAAGTGAATGGGCCGGCTAAGGATCTCGGGGTTTGAATTTATAGATCTTCCTGCTTCTCTGGAATGAATCTGCTGGTTCTATCTACTGCATTAATTGATGGAAAGTGTTGGCGCATTCCACAACCCAAGGGGGCATTTTCTGAAAAGCATGTCTCTAACTCTATAGGGGGTGAAGCACTCATCTAGGGGAGGATGATCTGGGGGGCTGAGTCAAATGGGTTTACAGTCTGAATCTGCGTTCTGAATGATGGATCAAGTGATGTGCTGCCCTGAGAGGTAGATTTTAGTCTCAGAATACAAACGGCATCAGGGGGGGCATGAGGGGATGAGGCTAATTGTCAGAGTTTACTGCATCGCACGGAACGCCGGGCTGACAATCCGTCCGGGACTTTGGCTGTCGGGTGTTGGACGTCCCCTAGACCCTCGGTCACAGGCCGTCACTCGCGGTTTTCTGCAGTCCCCAGTCTCCCCAGCCATCTATTACCATTCCTGCTAAACACTTCCCGTCTTCAGACGCCCCTTACACTATTGTCTCGGGCTGCCGGGTCCGTCTTCCTGGGCGATAACGACCGTCTTTAGATTTTGCAGACCAGGAAGGACATTTTCGTGGTCTACTAGTCTGGTCTAGGGCTCTTGTCACTCCGTCCTCAAGGCCCTGTCGCTTCCCTGGACTGTTGGGAGCACCGCAAAATTGTGGAAATTTTCTTTGAACAAAGCTAAGTTAATCCCGATACGCCAGGTGGGGGAAACCAGGCTCAGCTCTCACCGGTTTCTGCATCTGGCCGGGGCTCTACTGCAAGGGGGGACTATAGGTGCTTTACAAGACCATCGATGTCTAAAATCGGCTTAGTAGAAGAGGAAGAAACGAAGGAGAAAACAAGTGCATTGGTTTTCAAGTTTGTAGACTGGCTAATACCCTCTCCAACAACTTTTAGAGTGGTCCACTAAGTAGAAAACCTAAGCACCCCCCAATCCCTTCAACAATCAGGAATCCTGATAGCCGATATCTGGTGCGCATATTTTATCAGAGTAGATTTTGTTTGTCTCGGTGGGGGGGGGGGGGCGACTTTCTCCCAAGACATGGAAATTTGGTAATGAGCACAGAGAGCGGGGGGTTGTGCAAGATAATCTGGCCAAGATCGCGATATTAGGAACGAGCGGTTGCGGAGAAGGTTGCAAGGATGGAGAGGGATGCAGTAGGGTTGTCACACTCCTAGGTGTCCAGAAATCTGGTTTCTTTGCTGCCCACGAACAGAGCTGCAGTGCGAGTTCTGGTGAATGAGATAATCCTCTCAGAATCCCACCTGGAACCTAGAATGCGAATTATTGCCGGGGGTGGTAGCCTATTATCATAGAAAGGATCTACTGTGCCATGCCCACAAAACGGCACCGCCCAGGACGAGTTATCCAACCCAAGGAAAAAGACCTCCAAAGAACCATATCTTGCAGAACAAATTCAATAATTATACCAAACTATATAAGTCTATAATATATCCCCTCCTCTTCTCCCCCTTTGCGCCTCCCTCACCTACTCCCCCTCCCCCTCTCTCCTTTTTCTGAAAATAAAAATAAAAAAATAAAAAAATAAAAAAATTAATACAAAATAAAAAACCCAACTCCACCCATTTCCTAATACCCTAGCACTAGACAAAGACCTCCCATGAATCGTGGCACTAACAATCCCAGCAACCCAAGCCCGCTTCACCGTATTCGCCCCATTACCATTCATCAACTCCACCACGATTCCATCCTTACTCCTAGGGCCTATAACCAGCAGCATATCAAGCCCTTGTCTAACATCAATATACAGTATAACATGAACGTGCCCTGCCTGCACACTCAGTCTTGGCATTGCTGGTGGGAACGCTTTCTAAGGGTGGCTGGCCCTGGCACGCACCTCAAATTCTAGGAGTGGAAGGGAGTCAAAAGTGACCCAAGTGGCTAGGGAAGTGTGAGGGCATATGGATAGGGTAGGTGTTGATGTGATTGTTGTTTCAGAAATTGAAGGGAAGTTGCAGTTTGGGCGGTTCAGAAGGATGGGGGGGGTTATGAGCACTATAAGTTGTAGAATTTGGTTGATTATGATGTTATCTTTGAGTTTCTTGGATTTCCTCTTGCTCTAATTTTAAGTTAGTTGTCAAGCCGTGGCTGTATCCTCTCTGTTTTTCTAGAAGAAACTTTGATATCGGTGTTTGAATCAGATACCATATTATATAAAACTAATGTCTGTAACGCAGAAGGGAGCGCTCACCCTAACTCCTGTGCCCCCCAGAACTTTGCATTATTGCAATATAATACCACCTAACAGGAACAAGAACATTCAGGCAAGCGCCGTAGTTGGAAAAGAAAGAGAAAGGAAAAAAGAGAGAAGGACAAAAAGAAAAAGGATTATTAAAGAGCGGGCAAAAGGCAGGAAGGGAGAAAGTAAAATGAAAGCACCCAAAATCCCCATCTAGAAGAATGAATATGGTGGAAACTCCTATTATAACTCCGGATCCCCGAGAAACAAAGGAAAAGGCCTGCACACAGTGTATCATAACTAGTTCGCATAAACCTTGAGGGTGGACCGCTCGGGGATCTGGGGCGCGGTCGAGTTTCCTACGGATGCTGTATATACTGTGGTGCGGGCTCTGCCCTTGCCTCCCGGGAGCGCACCAGGACACTTCACCATACAAAAGCCAAACGACATAACAGCTGGACTCTCAGGGCACAAAAGCCGCTCACATTGGCCCATCGGCATATGATACCATGTTGCTCCCATAACACTCCTACAGCACCCTAAACCTCTTCATTACACCCCACTACACATGGGAAGAACCCGCTTAGCTCTTTTCAGAGGTTCGGCTAATCTTACCACCGGGCTCGCACAGGCTAGGAGGGGAGGTAGGCTGGTATGGTGGGGGTCGGATTTTTAAAAAGAATCCTCGCGATACTATAGCCACCGCCTGATCGTGATCGCTAGGATGGCGGCAGCAGTGGCGATTCCGGCGACAGCGATAGCGGTCCGAGGAAAAGGATTTGGTAGGGCTAGGGGAGGAGAGTAAACTGGAGGGGCCTGTATGGAAACCTGTGAGCTAGTATAGGGGGTGTCCGGAGGAGTGTCCGGAAGAGAAACGGCTGACGAGAGCGCTGCGTGGGTACCGGCATTTTGAGTGAGCATGTCTGGAGCAGCTCGGGGTGGCTGTGGGGGTAAGGGCGAAACCACGAGCCCCTCATAACTATTTTCTGAAATGTGGGAGGGAGGCATTGCGGCATCGTTCGCCCCGGTACCGGACTCGGCATCTGCATGACCCTGGAGCAGCTTTAAAATCCTCTCGTGGCCACCTTCGGCGGCACACTGGAGTGGCGTTTTGCCATGCTTGTCTCCCGAGCCGGGGTTGACCTCTTTTCGGTCAAGGAGGAGCTTCACAACCCCCGCATGCCCATCCTCTGCAGCAACCCAGAGTGGTGTTCGGCCATCATCGTCTCCCGAGTCAGGGTTGACCTCATTCCGGTCAAGGAGCAGCTTCACAATCCCCTCATGCCCACCCGAGGCAGCACGCCAGAGTGGTGTTCGGCCACTATCGTCTCTCGAGTCGGGGTTGACCTCTTTCCGGTCAAGGAGCAGCTTCACAATCCCCTCATGCCCACCCGAGGCAGCCCACCAGAGTGGTGTTCGGCCAAAATTGTCTCCCGAGTCGGGGTTGACCTCTTTCCGGTCAAGGAGCAGCTTCACAATCCCCCCATGCCCATTCTTCGTAGCACACCAAACTGGTGTTTGGCCCCAATTGTCTCTCGAGTCGGGGTTGACCTCTTTCCGGTCAAGGAGAAGCTTCACTATCTCCTCATGCCTACCTAGGATAGCGTGCGGGGGTGGTGTTTGGCCATACCCGTCTCCCGAATCGGGGTTGACCTCTTTCCGGTCAAGGAGCAGCTTCACAATCCCCTCATGCCCACCCAAGGCAGCACAACAGAGTGGTGTTCGGCCACCATTGTCTCTCGAGTCGGGGTTAACTACGTTCCGATCAAGGAGCAGCTTGACAATCCCCTCATGCCCACCCAAGGCAGCCCACCAGAATAATGTTCGGCCATCCTTGTCTCCCGAGTCGGGGTTGACCTCTTTCCGGTCAAGGAGCTGCTTCACAATCCCCTCATGCCCACCCAAGGCAGCACAACAGAGTGGTGTTCGGCCACCATTGTCTCTCGAGTCGGGATTGACCTCCTTCCGGTCAAGGAGCAGCTTCACAATCCCCTCATGCCCACCCGAGGCAGCACACCAGAGTGGTGTTCGGTAACCATGGTCTCTCGAGTCGGGGTTGACATCTTTCCGGTCAAGGAGCAGCTTCACAATCCCCTCATGCCCACCCGAGGCAGCACACCAGAGTGGTGTTTGGCCATAATAGGCTCCCGAGTCGGGGTTGACCTC